>Ga0326513_10001861_pt1 | contig 15886 bp, 32 predicted proteins | sample 2_2465_0518_D_FD_203654 | JGI IMG/M metagenome (GOLD analysis project Ga0326513, IMG submission 203654) | Bovine rumen microbial communities from UC Davis, California, United States - 2_2465_0518 | ecosystem: Host-associated > Mammals > Digestive system > Stomach > Rumen | place: USA... | reverse complement strand
GCTACGGCTACGGCGACGGCAACGGCTACGGCTACGGCGACGGCGACGGCTACGGCAACGGCTACGGCGACGGCGACGGCTACGGCAACGGCTACGGCGACGGCTACGGCAACGGCTACGGCGACGGCTACGGCGACGGCTACGGCTACGGCGACGGCAACGGCTACGGCGACGGCTACGGCTACGGCTACGGCGACGGCAACGGCGACGGCTACGGCAACGGCTACGGCGACGGCGACGGCGACGGCTACAATATTCAAAAAGTATTAGTGTTTAATGATTAGGAGGATAAAAAAATGAATGTATGTGTAGTGTGTGAGTATGGTTGGATCATCAAGGGAGTAAAGGACGCAAAATCAGACAAAAACAATCTAATTTTGCATGAGGCTTCCGTTGTAAGCAGTTGGAGAAACGGAAAGGGAATTGGAGGCATTGCCAAGAAGGATAACAAAAAAGAGTATGTTCTTAATGCCATCGGTGACATTGAGATCAGACAGAGCAAGGTGCTGTTTGAAATTCCCTGCGAATGGTAAAGGAGGAAAATTTAATGGCAACATTATACGAATTGAGTGCCGAAATGGCGGAACTGATGGAGTGGATGAATGATCCGGAGACGGACGATCAGGCGATCAAAGACACTCTGGACGGGTTGCAGTTTGAACTGGAGGCGAAGGCAGAAAGCTACTGCAAGGTGATCCGGCAGTTTGAGGCGGACGCAGCGGCATATAAGGCCGAGGCAGAACGGTTCAAGCAGAAGCAGTCCGTTTGCGAGAACAATGCAAAGCGGATGAAAGAGGCATTGCTTCGGGCCATGGTGGCCACAGGGCATGATGACAAAAAGGGCCTTGACGCTGGGTTGTTCAAATTGAAGGTGGCAGGGAATGGTGGGCTAAAGCCATTGATCATTGACGGACAAGTTCCAGATAAATATATCAACTATACGCCGAGTTTCGACAATGACTCTATCCGGAAGTTCTTGGACGGACTTGACGAGAACGACAAGTGCGAATGGGCGCACTACGGCGAGAGGGGGACGCACCTGTCTATCAAGTGAAGGTGTGAGTGGATATGTGGATTGCCGTTTTATACGGTCAGATAGAAAGGAGAGTTAGTTAATGGGAATCCCAGTCTTAATTTTGGGTGCAAGTGGTAGCGGAAAATCTACCAGTATGAGGAATTTTGATCCGAAGGAAATCGGAGTGTTTAATGTCGCTGGAAAGCCACTTCCGTTTAGGAAGAAGTTGCCAACGATCAACAATGCCACCTACGGATCAATTATGAAGGTTTTATCTAATCCGCAGTTGAAGAAGTATGTGATTGACGATAGCCAGTACCTTATGGCTTTTGAGAGTTTCGATCATGCAAAGGAAACCGGCTATGGGAAGTTTACCAACATGGCAGTGAATTTCCGAAATCTGATTGACTTTATTATCAGAAAGACACCGGAAGACTGTATCGTGTATATGCTCCACCATACGGAGTTAAGTGATGATGGGAAGATTAAGGCAAAGACACTTGGGAAGATGTTGGACAATCAGTTGACTGTTGAGGGGCTGTTTTCCATTGTCCTGCTCTGCCAAGTAGAAGGAGCTGAGCATTTCTTTATCACAAACAGTGACGGAACGAATCCGGCAAAAAGCCCTATGGATATGTTTGATATGAAGATCGACAACGATTTGAAGATGGTGGACGACACCATCAGAGAATACTATGGAATTTCTGTCAAAGAAGAGAATAATGAAAGCAAGGAGGAAGAAAAGAATGCAGAAACCACAGGCGTATGAGGAGACTAAGGAGAACGGGGTATTTACTCCCGTCAATCTTGGCGGCCACAAGATGGTCGTTAAGCAAGTCAGCGAAAAGAAGAACAAAAACGGCGGTGACATGATCGTTGTACTGTTCGATTTCGCACCGGAGGACGCACAGCCAGGGTATTTCATGGAGCAGTTTAAGAACGATATCCGGCCCGACAAGAAGTGGCCTAATCAGGCCACGCAGTATATCAATGTCAATGACAACGAGGGGAAATGCAGCAGGGATTTCAAAACATTCTGCACTTGCGTAGAACATTCCAACGCCGGATTTTCTGCATGGAGGCCGGACAATTCTTTCAACTTTGATGGCTTCAAAGGAAAGAAGATTGGCGGAGTATTCGGCGAGCAGATGGATTACTACAATGGAAGAGAGCTGACAAAGCGTGTATTGAGGTGGTTTGTTAGCGTGGACAAGGTGGCAGACGCACAGATTCCCGCAGTCAGCGAGACGAGAGCCTACAAGGACTGGAAGGAGCATGGCGGGCAGCAGAACGCAAGTATTGCGGCGAGTGATGGGTTCATGAGTATTCCGCAGGGAATTGATGATGATTTGCCATTTAATTGATGGAGGTTGCTATGATAAGAGTAAACGACAAGTATGTGATTGAGGTAGACTCTCTCAACTACACAGCGCAGATTGACACAAAAAAGAAGGATAAAGAGGGGAATCCCGTTAGAAAAACCATCGGCTACTACTCCAACATAGCGAATGCCATGAAGGGTATTGCCGAAAATGAGGTGGGCGAAGTTCTGGCAGATGGGGAATGCTCCTTGAAAGAGGCCATAGCGGAAGTAAAGTCCATATATGGGGAGTTTAACCATATCTTTGATTTGATCGTAGGCAGGTGATGATATGCAAATTCAAACGGACACAAGAGAACATAAGGAAGAATGGGAACGCATATCAAAGCAGTTTGACGCTCTTGGAGTGCAATACTTCCGCTCAAAGTTGTATGTCGGTGATTACATGAGCCTTGACAATCCAAGGCTCTGTATCGATAGAAAGAAGGATCTACAAGAGTTGGTGGGGAATGTCACGCAACAGCATGAGCGTTTTAAGGCGGAGCTGATCAGGGCCATGGAAGCCAACATCAAACTGGTGATTCTGGTTGAGCATGGCCCGGACATCCGCAATCTGGAAGATGTGCTGTTTTGGAAAAATCCAAGGAAACACAAGGTTATATGGAGGTGGGAGAATGGAAAGCGGATCAAGAGTGTCATATCTGACAAGGCAGTGGACGGAAATCAACTTTACAAGAGTCTATGCACTATCCATGAGCGTTATAATGTTGATTTTGCTTTTTGCCGGAAGGAAGAGACGGGCAAGAAGATAGTGGAGCTATTGAGCGTGGAAACGGAGGACGGATAAGTGGTTGTATCTGACATAGAAAGTATTCAAAAAGCCGAAACTCTTCTGTCTGAAAGTTTCATAAAGGATATCTTGGAGGAGAGAGACGCTTTCCTCCTTGAACAATTAAAAATGGCTTATGAGGATAAGGCCGCCGAGTTGAAATGTAAGGATAAAGCCGACAGATTGATGAAGGCGGCCATTAAACGCAAAAATCAAGCCATAAAGGAAGAGAATGAGCGTAGGCAACGAGAATCTAAATCTGGTGCCATGGCCTGTAACATGACTGACTTCGGCTATAAAGATACTGGAACGGAGCTGAATTGCGGAAAGTGGACAGCGAACGGAAGCGGCGTGACCATTTTCGACACTGTAAATTGTGTTGAGAGGATAGCTTGCCCACATCCCATCCTGATCACAAAAATTCTCACCAATGTTGAGACGGGAGACGAGAAAGTACGGCTTGCATATCAACGGAATGGCGCTTGGAAAACACTTGTTTGCGATAAGAACAAAATCGCAAGTGCCAACAAAATAGTTGATTTGGCAAACAAGGGAATCCTTGTGACAAGTGAAACGGCAAAATACCTGGTGAAGTACCTTTCCGAGTTGGAATATCTCAACATGGGAACGATTGACGAGGGTAAATCAACAGGGAAATTTGGATGGATCGGCAAAGAGTTCATGCCGTATGACACTGGCATAGAGTTTGACGCAGAGCAAAAGTTTCCAGAGCTGATAAAAGCAATCCAACCTTCCGGGAGCGTGGACAAGTGGTTTGACCTGGTAAAGGAGATCCGCCAGAAGGGCAGAATTGAGACACAGATATACCTAGCAGCTTCTTTTAGCAGCATTCTTTTGAAGCCGCTGAACGCATTGCCATTTATCGTGAACCTATGGGGGGAGAGCGGCAAGGGTAAAACAGTGGCGCTTATGCTTGCGGCTTCTGTCTGGGCTGATCCTTCCGAGAATCGGTACATTACTGATCCGAAGTCAAGCCAGACAGCGTTGGAAGTCCGAGAGAATCTGCTGAACCATCTGCCGATGATGATTGACGATTTCAGTCAATTAAAGGAAAAGTACAAAGACCAGTTTACCGATTATGTTTACACCTTATGCAGTGGAAACGGCAAAGACAGATCCAATGTCAATCTGGGACTGAACAATGGTACAACATGGCAGAATATATGCTTGACGAACATCGAGCGACCTTTAACCACTGACACCATGCGTGGTGGAGCTATCAACAGGATTTTGGATTTTGAGATGGAAGAGGGATATATCTTTGAGAACGGCAACAGGGTTGTTTCGATTCTATCAAAAAACTACGGATTCGCCGGACAGCTTTTCGTGGATGTAGTCAAGGCCATGGGATTTGATAAGGTTAGGGAAATCCAAGAAGGCTATGTCAAGCAGATTAACGAGATTGCTGCACGAAAGGGACAGGAGAAGGAAGAGAAGCAAGTGATCCCATTGTCCATCCTTTTAACTGGTGACAAGATTGCAACTGACATCATGTTTGAGGATGGGATTTACCTGGATGTCGAGAAGTGTGTGGATGTGCTGAAAAACCGGGGAGAAGTCAGCGAGAACGAAAGGGCTTATGACTTTATCTTTGACGAAATCGCAAAGAACCGCAGCCGATTTGACACATCAGCGGACAACAAGGGAGAAATGTGGGGCGAGATTGACGAGGACGAAGGATATGTTTACATCATAAGCAACGCATTTGACGGAATATGCGAGAGGGGAAACTTCTCACGCAAGGCTTTTATGATCTGGGCTATGAACAAGGGGCTTGCAAAACAACAGGGAGACAAGGCGAGAAGTACAATACTAAAAAAGTTTTTCGGTGTAGTGACTAGGTGTGTGGCAATCAAGATATCAGACACTCAGAACGAAGAAAATGAAAAAGTAACCGAAAATGGCCAAGGTAACCGCGGCGGTAACCGCGAAGAAATTTTTGTAAAAGTGCCTGAAACCCTTGAAAATACGCTACCTTTCGATTAAAGGTAACCGCGGTAACCGCAGTAACCGCAAAAAACCATACATATATATACAGGTAAAAATATTTTTCTGGGATTCCTAAAATAATTTTTTTGACGCTCCTATGAAATGAAAAAATAGCGGTTACCGCGGTTACCCGGTTACCAAGGGCGAAAAAGCCTTATTTTATAAGGGATTTGAAGGTAACCGATTTTAGAATGGTGCGGTTACCAAGTGCGAAAAGCGGTTACGGAGGGGAAAAAATGGCAAGAAAAAGCGAGTATGAAGTGATCCGGGATATAATGAATGACATTTTCGACCTGCAAAAAAGGTATATGTACTGTTGGTTGGACGATTTTCGGTGGGAGTATTTTCTGTCAGAGATCGAAGAAAAGTCCCAAAAGTACAAAAAGTATGGTGACGGACTGTGGAAGCTGTATAGAAATATGGCAAGCGCAATCGTGTCATACAAGCAATTACAACAAGAAGCCATAACGAAGATGGGGATTGATATGACGGGCGGTAAACAAGTAAACAGAGCAGTGGAGGAGAAGAACGATGAGAGAAGTTAAATGGGAAATCACAGAAGAGGACTACATGCGATACGCGAAAATGTCCCACGCAGAGTTGCAGTCAGAGGTTGAGGGACAGATCCCGGACGCATGGCGATACGGCTACGGCTGGTACGGGTGCCGGGCAGTGGAGCGTGGGGGTAAGTTTTACCTGGAGCACATGATTGGGGGGAGTTGTGATTGATGGAATTGATGCCAAGTATAGAGGTGAAACAGATGGAACAGAAAAAGCAGACGGTAGTGCAGATAATGGACGAGGTTGCTCAGAAAATGTGCGATGAATACTGCAAGTATCCGGCAGAGTGGGATCCGGAGGAACATGACGGCATGGAACTGTTCGAAAGCGAGATATGTGCGAACTGTCCGCTTATGAGATTGGGGTGAGGATATATGAGTGAGAATAAACATACAATAGGTGATTTATACCAAATGCAGGCATTGCCATTGTCAGCTAAGATCCGCATGACGGAAAGACGGATCGAGGGATGGATTGACGAATTTGGAACGTATGGCGTATATGTTTCATTTTCTGGTGGAAAGGATAGCACGGTGCTGATGGACATTGTAAGGAATCGAATGGGATACAAAGATATTCCTGCGGTGTTCGTGGATGTGCCGACACAGTTTCCGGAGCTGAAAGAGTTTGCCTTGACTTGGGATAATGTGGAGATTTTGAAGCCAAAGATCAGTTTCATGCAGGTGTGCGAGAAGTATGGATTTCCGCTGATTAGCAAAGAAGTTGCTGGATGCGTAAATATGTCAAGAAAATACTTGACAAAGGTATTTGAAAACGAAATCGTCTTAACGGAACGGAACGGAACGGAACGGAACGGAACGGTAAAGGGATATTGGGCAATAGCGGATTTAATAGGAATACCAAAGCGGCAAGGAGCGCAAAACTCAAAGAAATACAAGGAATTGAAAAAGGGGATTATCCCTAGCAATTTTACTGCAAGGGAGTTGTATGAAATAGGCAAGAATACGGAAAATAAGCCAATATTTCGCGTAAAATCCTTGTTTGGTGAAGTTATCCATAAAGAAAAAGGAAATATAACAAACGAATATTCTAAAATGTATGACAAATCAAGATATGCTTATTTGTTGGAAGCTGATTTTGACATATCGGATATGTGTTGCAAAATCATGAAAAAGCAACCAATTCACAAATATAGCAGAAAAACTAAAAGACATGCAATAACCGCACAAATGGCTAGTGAAAGTAAGTTGAGAACTCAGCAATGGCTGAGGAATGGTTGTAATGCTTTTGACATAAAAGAACCAGTAAGCAATCCCATGAGTTTCTGGACGGAACAAGATGTTTTGCTTTATATCAGAGAAAATAACTTGCCTATTTGTTCTGTTTACGGTGATGTGGTTGAAGATTGGAAAAGCGTGCCGGATGTTGAAGGACAAATGACCATATCAGACATAAAAGGATTTGAGGATTGCGGAATATTTGATGCGGAAAGGCCTTTGCTGAAAACCACGGGATGCAAACGCACGGGTTGCATGCTTTGCGGATTCGGATGCCACTTGGAAAAGCCAGGCGAGGGCAGGTTTGAACTTTTGAAGCAGACACATCCTCAAATGTACGCATTGCTTGATGTAGTAAAGAACAACGGAGTAACCATGCGAGAAGCTATCGAGTGGATCAATGAGCATGGTGGAACTGATATAAAGATTTGACTTTGGGAAAGGGAATGAGTGATGGTAGCACATTGTTTGTTTGAGCAGTGGGAAGATGTACAAGGGTACGAAGGAATCTATCAAGTATCGAGTTTAGGTAGAGTTAAAAGTCTATCAAGAACAGTTGTTACAAATGGAACTTGCCGAAAAATTAACGAAAAAATATTAAAGGATAATATAGATAAACACGGGTATGTTTATTATTTCCTTTACAAAAATGGTAAATGTCAGAGAGTTAAGTGTCATAGATTAGTTGCGAAAACATTTCTTGACAATCCGAATGGGTACAATTTGATAAACCATAAAGACGAGAACAAACGCAACAATGCTATATCTAATTTAGAGTGGTGCGATCCGGCTTACAACCTAAATTATGGTAATCGCTCTAAAAAGTATATGAAGCCTGTATTGATGATCGATTCCGACAGTAAAGAGGTTATCAGAAAATTCGATAGTTTGAAGCAGGTAGAAACAGAGTTACATATTTCACACAGCAAGGTATCTGCCGTTTGTTACGGTAAAAGAAAAACTGCTGGTGGTTTTTGTTGGAGGTTTGCCGATGATAGCGTATTATCTTTTTGAGCAGAGCGGGTGTTTTAAAAATGAGTTTAAGAAGCTTGGCATAGAAGCGTATGACTATGATAGTAAGATGGTCTGAAATCCATCCGCAGTACGCCAACAGATTTATCCGGCAATATTTGATAGACACTTAATAGACACTTAATAGACGAAGGGAGTTGAGGTGAATGCCAGAAACGAAAACATACATGATCGTAACAAATGACGCATATGAGCGTCCACTCATGCATGATCTTGTGGGAGCAGATGCCGTAGCTGAGTATCTGGACATGAGCGTGTCAGCGGTGCGCAAGTGCCTTATGACGGGCAAGTGGTCGCACCTTCGGGCCAAAAAAGCGGTGGAGGTAGGTGTCAAGGTTGCAGAGGATCCCTACATCGTTCAGAAGCGGTGGGAGCTGGAGCATGACCGGAGCGAGTATTTCCGACAGCGATACAGGAGGAAACAGAATGAGCATGACAACGGAACTGATTGACAGATTGCGTCAACATGCAGATACATTTGCGAAAAGTGGATTTGCTGTTGATGGACTTGTAAAGGATTACAGAGAAGCCGCCGACACAATCCAGCTTTTATCCGAAAAGCTCCACACTTCCCAGATGGAGAGGAGCAGCCAGTATTACAATGATGGGTGGATTCCAGTAGAGGAGCGGTTTCCTTTGTTAAGGGGAGCATACAAGATATCTAATGATGTAATTATCACTAATGGATTTGAAATTTATATGGGCTATCTTGTGGAGAGAAAAGGCAAAATCTTTTGGCACTATTACGGATCGGATATTGAAGTCGGTATAAAGGATGATGATAACGATGTGACCGCATGGATGCCACTACCAAAGCCATATCAACCAAAGGATGGTGAGTGAACAATGACTGATTGCACGAAATGCAAGTATTGCGAATGGGACTACGAAGAATATTATAATTATGCAGGAAAATACTGGTTTCCGACAGGATGTAAAAAAGGGCTCCAGGAGTCTGATGATTGTGAAGAATATGTTGAGGTAAGCGCAGAAAATGAAAGAGGGTGAGTGAATGATAAAGAATTGTTCTACTTGCAAGCACAACCCAGTTGACGAGCATTGCAAAGGGTGCAGAGGAGAAAATGATGGAAACACGCATTGGGAGCCGGAAGAATTAGATTTAACTCACATTGTGTTTGAGACGCTAGCCGAATGTGGAATATACGGCGAAGAAGCAACCATTAAATTCATTGGAACATTGAAACGGCTTGGACGAAGTGATTTACTTCCACCATGTGCAAGGTAAGTGCGATGATTTTATTAAATAAAAAGAAAGGAGTAGGAATGAAAATAGAAGAAATTATAGCAGATGAAAGATACCATACTTGCGGAAGATGCAAGTGGGCAGCAACACCTGATGATTCATATCCATGCAATAGTTGTGTTTATGGGTTTGATGAAAGGAAAGATTTATGGGAATACGATGAAGAAAGTAAGGAGGTAGAATGAGCCTTAAAGAATTTCAGGAATGGCTTAAAAAGCAACCAATAGAAGATAAACTGGTATATATGAGGTACAAGTATTCGTGGGAAGATAGATGGACTGTGTCAAACGAATATTTAGAAGTGGATATGAGTGTTGAGGGTTATTACATTTGGCTCAGTGACTGGAATGAAGGGCAGGAGGATGTTGAAATCCTTGGCTGCATTGATGTTGGTGAAATAGACGTGCCTTTATTTGAACTAAAGAAGGAAAGTGAGGACAGAGAATGTTGATATTACCAATCAAAAAGAAGTGGTTTGACATGATCCTGTCCGGCGAGAAGAAAGAGGAGTACAGAGAGATCAAGCCATATTATACTGCACGTTTTAAGAAAATATGGGAAAATTCTGGCTACTGGAACAATTATGATTTGTACACTGTCCTTTTTCGTAACGGATACAGCCATAACTCACCATCATTTGTTGCGGAAGTAAGTCTTGGAATGGGAACAGGCAAACCTGAGTGGGGAGCTGAACCGGGGAAAAAGTATTATGTGTTGCGAATACATAATGTATATAGGGAGGATAACGATGCAAGTTGTGATTGATATCCCAGACAGAATATGTGAGAGACTGGATTATCTTGAAAAATCTATGAGTAAAGTTAAAAAATCCGAAGAATTACCTATCCTATATAATGATTGCTCGTTGGCAGAAAGGAGTGAAGCTGATGCAAGTTGTGATTGAGATTTCAGAAGAACGGTATAATGCTCTTTGTATGAGGGGCGTGGTGGTACTTGAAAGCCAATTGCCAGCTTTTCTTAAAGCATTGAGAAACGGCACGATATTACCTGAAGGGCATGGGGATTTGGTGGATAGAAGTCAAGCATTAAGAACAGATTGCTTCGGTGATGGGCATGATGGTTTAAGAGCATTTCATGAATACGCAGATTATGCAAAAATGCGCGAATACTTACAGCACATTCCAACAATCATTCCGGCAGATAAGGATGGTGATTGAATGAATAATCCAATTAAAAGGAGTGACCTTTATGTTTGCGGACCACGGGGATTTGATGAATTTACGCCGGTTGCGGTGGTTTTGAAAAAGACTGACAAGAAAGTGACCTATGTGCGATATATTGATCATGGCCGGATAAAATTTGACAAGGTAGTGACGATTTCGGTAGAGGCTTTTGATTATTACTATCATCCCGTGAATGACATTGAATATGCTGTCTTAAAGTGCCTTGGATACATGCAATTAGATGGAGGTGTACAAAATGGACAATCTTAAACCTTGGCAGAAGTTTATTATCTGGCTGTTCCTGCTGACATTTTCTGTGTTTGTTCTGACAGCAGTGATCACCGGGATCAAGTTTGTATTGGAGGTGGCGTTATGAAAGAGCAGAAGAGTGACTATGAGGAGTACCTGGATCGGTACTGCCGGACATATCGTGTGAGTCGGGAGGAGGCTGAACAGCACAAGCTTGTCCAGAATTACAAAGCATATTGCGAGGAAAGGGAGGCGGATAAGCGTGGGAATGAGCAATGATCCAAGGTGGTACGGAGAAAGAGTGTGCGTGATATGTGGGAAGACATACATTGCACGAACATCCACTCAAAAGACTTGCAGCAAGGAGTGTTCACAGATTTTGAATAAACAAACGAGAGATAAGCACCTATTAAAGGTTGAAGCGCAGAAAGCCATGGGTACTTATGAGAATCCATGGCATAAGACTTATGATGAAAAACCAAAGCCACGCAAGAGACAGCCAAAGCCAAAATTAAGCGTTGTTGAGATCGCAGTCCTGGCCAGAGCAGAGGGCATGACATACGGGCAGTATGTGGCAAAGTATAACATATAGTTTTGACAGCGGAGAAGGGGGCTATAATGTATTATAAAGAAAAGGTCGAGTATTTATCCAGGTATCGCAAATTGGTCGCTCAAATCGAGGCAGACACGATAGAGTATGAGAGGTGGCTTGCGGTGGGATCTCGGACTACACAAATCTTTAACGCCGCTCCAGGCGGCAGTTTCTCTAGCCGGGTGGAGAAGTCAGGCATTGAGCTTGCCGGGATATGTGACGAGTTGCGCAAAGAGATACAGAAGGCAGAGCAAGCAAGGTTAAGCATTGGCATAGCTATCAATACCCACGCCAAAAAGCCACGATATGCCGAGCTTTTGCGCTGGAGGTATATGTCCGGGTTGACAAACGGAGAGATTGCAAGGATCATCAAAAAGGACGCAAAAACAGTCTCAAAAGCCATGGTAAGAGCCATAGATACGCTTGATATCTAATGCAGTCTATGATATAATAGTATTGGTTGATAGATTGTTTGCTTGCTTGTCATTTGGATTGTTTAACTCCTGTATCAAAAAAGGACTATGGTCAAACGCCATAGCCCTTTTTTGTGTCTGTAAATTTAATTATTCTTCCTCGTCATAATCATCAAATTCATGGTCTTTGTCATACTGTTCCGCGGCAGAAATCAACATATCCCAATCACCATATACGCATTCGTCAAGAATATCATCATTGTCAAAGCCTTCTTGATCGTAACCTTGTTCCTCCAAAAAATCTACATACCATCCTTGCGAGTAGCTGAAAAAGCAAACATGATTATCATCTAACCAAGAATTTCCGCCCGGATTTACAAAATAATCAATGGTGCCATCCTCATAAAAATAAAGATCCTGTTGATAATCTCCGGTACAAGGGATCATTTTCCGCAAACATTCCTTTATGCGATCCTCATTTTCATAACAAAACTCTTTCCAGCTCCCGTTGTATTGCCCCTCGTTCCTTGCAACCTCATAATCACTGCCGGAGAGGAAATCCATGTCCTCGTCAACCTCATAAATCTCTACGGCGTACACCGTCACGAGATAGTATGTCAAGTTGTGATTACTCAGCTTTTGGCATGTGTTCTTGTACTCTTCAAGCGCTTTTTTTGCTTCTTCCAGAGTGTCAAACAACTTGATACTCTCAGGACTTGGATCATCCGTCACCAGATTAAACCAGTTTTCATTGATTTCCGGCTGTTTTTTCACTTCTACGCTAAACTTCTTCAACTCATATCTTGTCATTGTTTTTTTCCTCCTCCCCTGTTGGGTTCTCCTGTATATTATTATTTGTATCATATTTTCAGTCCTTTTGAAAGGACTTTTTACCGGGATTTAAGGGTTGCCCGGCTCCCTTGGTTCCTAATATCTGCTTTCCTTTAGGCAGTATTCAGTTTTATATAATCCTGTAAATTCTCTCGGGGCCTGTCCGATCAACTCGCTTGCCTCCTGTAATATCCTTTTCACCTCCTCTATTTTCTTCCGGTATGCGGTTAAATTGGCGTATGCTCTAAGCGTGTTTTCTATCCTTTCATGCAGCTCCTCAATTTTGCTGTCGATATTCTTTATCGTTGTGTCAGCGTCTATCTTTCGGAGTTTGGCGTTCTCTGGTGTTATGGTTGCCAAGTTTACACATGATTCCGTGTCATTGATCTGATAGCTACCGGTGTAAAAATCATGGGGGACTTTTATACTCCTTTTTGTACAGACCGTTATATAAAGCCTATCGCCGTATGAGTGGGAGACAAACACGCGGTTGTCGTGATCCTCGGTGTTTAACTGCTCGCTAACTGCCTTGTCAAACCTCTTGCTGTATGCTTTTCCGTCATAGGCTTTAACGATAGGCTTTACAGCCTTTAGCAACTTCACCCTTGCCCGCCATGATTCTATTTGCAAATTCATATATTCATCTTGTCTAACTTCCGGGATCATGTGGTATTGATTCATTCCTTCGTCCTCCTCTCGTTCCTTCTCGGGAAGCCCCTTGGCGGTTGTGATCCGCGCTTGTGTTATTCGCCTGGTGTGGTGTGGGGCAGTAGTGATTATGCGTTTTCGATTTCGTCAAGCTGCTTGTCCAATTCATCTAACTGCCTTTTCAATTCGTCATGCAGTCTTTTCCATTTCTTGCCGCCGTCATTGGCAATCTGTCCGGCACATGTGCAAGCAAGCATTAAATCGCAAATGTCAATTCGTCTAACTTCGATTGTGGTCTTAAACTGGTTTCTCATTTTCTCCATCCTCCTTACTATACTAGGCAACTTTTTCATATTGTTCATTTCTGCCATCGTAACCTCCGTGGCGGGTTATTTGTTTAGGCTGCTCTGTACCAGTATTTATTTTTCCCGTGCCACTGATAACCAGCGGCTTTTAACTGTTCCTTGATCTCTTTTGTATTCCCGGTGATGATCTCCCGGCCGTTTTCCGTCCTTTTCTGGCAGTCATTCGGGAGGGTGACATCTGTATAATTCAGCTTTTCCACCTGATCAGCCCCGAAAAAGTAGGCGCTGAATTTGTAAAACTGGGAGTGTGTTTTTGCGTCTCCTTCTTTCACCTCGGATCCGTCCGCATTGATCATCATTGCATTCATCATGTCCGCTTCTTCCTTGGTGTAGGTTCCGGCTTTGCTTGTCTTATAGTCCCATATCCGGCAAGAAAACGCCGCCTTGCTTCCCTTCTTTACGATGTAGCCGTGGCGCTTCCACTCGTTGAAAGTGTGGTACTCCGGCATTCTCCCGGAGAAGAGAAAATCTGTCAAGTCCGCCGCCGTAAAGATCCCGGCCTCAATTCCCGCTTGCATGATCAAGTTTCTGTTGTTCTGGTCTTTCAGCATCCAGAAGGCAACCATTTCCAGCCCTTCTTGCTCTATCAGAGTTGCAAGCTCTTCCGGGCTTGTGATCTCCTTGGGCGCTTCCTTCTCTTCCTTGGTGGCTTCCTTGGTGGCTTCCTTGTGTTCGTCCTGGGTGATCTCCTCGGTGATCGGTGTCAATTCATATTCCTTGATCTGCTGATCCGTCAGGGCTTCCGCGTAGTACACTACGCTGTAAAATCCGGTCTCTTTCTTGTCGGTGTCCTCGAAGTGATCAAAGCCGCTCGGCTGTGTTCCAATGCTGCATCCTCTTTTACTCAATCCGTACTTGTACATTTGTTTTTCTCCTTTTCTTTTTGGTGTTCCGCTGTCTGCCTTCTCTCGATCAGATCCGGCGCTTGGCTCGTCTCTGGTCGGTGCTTCGGTGGTGTTGCGGTTCGTTGTTTGCTTGTTGAGGTTATAATAACATAGCACTATGCGATTGTAAAGATGGAATGTTGCACAAATCGCATAGTGCTATTTTGTGCAAAAGTTACATAGTGCTATGCTATGGCGTGTGATATCCTATATTTGCGGTATTCTATCAACAAAGGAAAGGGGTGATTAAGTGGGATATAATGGATATACCGAAAAGAAAAAGGCATCTAACAAGGCATACATGGACACAAGAGCCAGAATTGTTATGTGGGTTGATCCGGAGGAAAAGAAGCAGATAGAGACCAGGGCGAAAGAATCCGGAAAGAGTGTTAATCAGTATCTAAAAGACCTGGCATTGTCGGACAAAGAAGAATAGGCCGCCGATCTGGTCCCAAGGTGGAGCGCTGGAGAAATCCGGCGCCCTTTTTTTGTCCAAACTCTGCCGGAATCCGGAAAAAACTTTTGTATTTATGCAGTAGTTGCATAAGTCCACTGTTTACGGGGTTGTTTATCCCCTGTTATGTATGATATTGTTATACTGGAATAAGTCTAAAGAGATACAGATACAGACACAGACACAGAGATATTAAGAGATACATAGAAAAGAGGTGATACAGTATGCCTAAAGCAGATGGTTATAAAAATCTGGTTAAGAGATCCAGAGAAGAGCTTATAGAGATGGGAAAAAAGGGTGGTAGAGCTAATGCAGAGAGGATAAAGAGACAAAAGAGCCTTAATGAGATTGCTAAAAGCCTTTTGATGGCTACTGTATCCGAGAAAAAAGCTCGAGATATTCTCGGAGATTATACAGAGTTGTTAGATGGTGATTTTACAATGGGGGCTATATTGACACTAAAACAGATGATGGAAGCAAAGGAAGGTAACACAAAGGCCTATGAGGTGATGAGAGATACAGCTGGATTTAAGCCAGTAGAGCAGGTACATACAGACCTAAACATCATGACTGATGAGGATAAAAAGCTGCTGGAAAAGGTAGCAAAGAGGACAGGAGTACAGCCGGAAAAAGAGCAGTAGAGGAGCAGCAAACCCAACGAAAACTTGATCTTTTTTAACCACAGCAATTTTTTATAGTCCTTTAACCAGAGAGGAGAGACGTAAAGACACTGAAAAGCCTTATAATTCAAGGATTTACAGTCAACTATTCGTATAACCATTGTTTTGCGCAGAGTTCATAAATTGCGATTAACAGAGATACCCCCTAGCTTTTAGGGGGTCTTTTCATGGGGATTTTCCCGGGGCTTTCTTTTCTCCCAGGGCTTTCGGATCTTCCCCGGATCAGACCCCCACCCCCCCCCCTGGCCGGGAGTACCCCTCCCCCTCGCAATAGGTACTATATACACCCCAGATAATTTTTTTAAATTTTCCAAAA
>Ga0326513_10001860_pt1 | contig 15888 bp, 19 predicted proteins | sample 2_2465_0518_D_FD_203654 | JGI IMG/M metagenome (GOLD analysis project Ga0326513, IMG submission 203654) | Bovine rumen microbial communities from UC Davis, California, United States - 2_2465_0518 | ecosystem: Host-associated > Mammals > Digestive system > Stomach > Rumen | place: USA... | reverse complement strand
GTAATTCCCCAATGACTCGGATTGTATCCAAAATACAATAAAAAAACATCCGGAGCCTGAGCCCCGGACATTGTTAAAATTTTATCATTATGCAAATGTGCCATTGATCTGATTGTTAGCCAGATGCAATGTTTCGGGTATATCCTGTGTTGCTGTGGTGGCAGTGATAACGCAGCCCTCAATTACACCCTGTGCACCGGTTTCGGCAAGAATACCAATACCGCAATAGCTGGCCATTACAGAGGAAACAGATACAACGGCTGTGCCATGCATATACAACGCAGCACCAGTAAACCCAACGGCACGACAACCAGAAATAACCACATCACTATAGATATTGAAACCATGTACGTTTTGCAGTGGGTATTGTTCGGTTACATTGCCATTAGCAAAACAGTTAGTGAATGTCATGTATTTACCAGCCAACATAAATGAATGTGATCCGCAGAGGCTTGCTACACACTGGGAGAGATACATATATTCACAGGTATTAGCAACCTCAAAACCGATACCATCAACTGTATCAGCCATACACCTATCAAGCCATACAGCCACACAGGCTTTAAAGGTGAACCCGACATTATAAAGCTGATGTATATGTCCCTCAGTCCGTCCACCTTCTGCCTCACAATGCCGGAGCTGGATGCCTCTGCAGTTTTCAAAGCTGAACAAAGGTGCATTCGGCTGCGTCCGGATTGCGTCGATTGTCACATCATCTAAGAAAATGAATGCCAGGGCTTTTGTCATGTGTACACCGGTGCCCATTACATCAATACCATAGCACCGATGGATATAAGTATTTGTATAGCTAATGTTGTTTTCTTCTTCATCCTGACCAGTAATATCATCAATGAGATGCAAGCAATTGTAGGCTTTCACATCGTCAATATAAATAAACTGGGCATTTTGAGCAAGATTAAACTGAATAGCTGTATAGTTTTCACCTCTGACAATAAAATTGTCAATTGCAACGTGTCCGTGAGCAATGGTAAACAGAGTTGCAGTGTTTGCCCTGATCTCAGTCTCCTCGCCCATCAACTGCCGGCCCTCTGGGATAGTAATATTGCCGAGCACATAAGCAGTGGATCTTTTGGGGAACCGGACAACCGGCGAAACTGCCATAGCATTCATCACGGCCTGTGTATCGTCCGTTGTTCCGTCTGCTTTAGCACCATAGGCCAGAACATTTGAGATATCCTTCAAAAGTGCCCCGTACAGCCCATTAGCGAGTGGGAATGATGTTTCAGTCGTGGTAATCAGGAAAAGCCCCTGGCCCCCGTCTCCTGCCTCATAATAGCCCGCAGTCTGTACCAGTACACCGGCACGGAGTTCGGTATCTGTCAGCATTGCAACGGTGGTATCTTCCTGCTTAACAAAACCGGAGTAGTTAGTCAGCAGCTCGGCAAAGGTTCCGTCATCAACCATAGATTGCAACTGGTCATTAATCTGCTGTGTCATGTTTTCATCCATTGCGTCAATGGCTGCGCTCAGTTGTTCCAGCGCGGAATGAATATCAACATTATCAGACAGAAGCGTCTTTAGCTTTTCCAGCATCCAGTCAAGGTTAAGCTCATGGAAATTAGTATAGGGGAACTGATGGCTTCCGAAAATCATGTAATCACCCTCCTTAATATACTAACAGGCAGAACCTGTAGATATAATCCTTAATGATTGCATCATAGATATTAAACAGCGCTATTTCTCTTTCCTGTTTGATCATTTCCTGCGTGGTTGTTACACCTATATTTCCGTGTGCTCTCAGTGTGTGGGTGCCGTTGTTTGTGTCTGTGATTGTCTGACCGTATGTTTTCGCGCTGTTAACGTTCTCTGTTTTGCCGAATTGTGTTACATCGGTTTCAACCTTTCCATGCATTAAGGAACTGCTGCCGGTCCCAATATCCTGACTCTGATCCACCAGAGCTGCGGAGTTAAAACCAGCAATTTTATGCAGTGTGTCCGAGCTGCTGGAAGTTCTATCCGTCCCGCTGTTGGTAAGTGTATCAGTTTCGGAGCCTCCCTCGGTCCTTGCAATCTGCTCCGAATCAGCACCACCATGTGTAGTCATTCCGCTGCCGGTATCTGTTCCGGTTTCATTTCTATCATAGTTTTCAATAGGGTTATACTCATATTGTGTGGATTCATATAGGTGCTGCCAGATGTGTAATTGTTTGTGACTCCATACTCCTATCAGGTTTTTCAATACATCCGGATTTGGGTATAACACTTCCAGTTCAGCAGTTTCGGCAAGCAGATTTTCAATCAGCGTTTCCCGGTCCAACTCATCAGGAATAACCAGCAAATTAAATATGGTATTGTCAAACTCATACAGCCCGAGGGTTGACAGGGTTGCTTCCCTGCTCATTGGTTGCCACCTCCTCCGGATCATGTCGCCAATCTACACTGATACTGGTTCCAAACATTGAATTAGTTTTCTCCGCGCATTCTTTCAAACTGTCAAGCCACAATTCACAGCGTGTAGTGGTTTCCACGTTATTAGCGTTTACCTCATCGGTTACCAATCTTTCCCGCTTGTCGGTATTCGCATTCGGGATGCCTATTTCAGTGTCAAACTGAGCCATGATTTTCCGCATATCTGAAATGATATCAGATACAATATAATTTTGCCCGATATTCTGCTGGAAGGGTGCCCAGCTCTGCTCGCCGTCTTCCCGGAAAAGGTGCTTGTCAATCACTACGCACGGCTCCCCGGATGCCACTTTGTCAAACAATTTTTTGTAACTCTCTCCGGTGGCCTTGCTGTCAGCAGGAAACACAAAAGACAGATGCGAGTTTAACAGGTTTACTCCAGCGGTTTCAGCACACAGCGCGAGCATATCCGCATAATAATTGATTAGATCGTTGATGCCTCCCCAATCAGGTTGCAGCTTAAACACTGTGCAGTCTGTACCGATGCGGGGCTGCAAAGCACCTTTCAGCAACGGATTAGTGATAATAAGGTTTGTTGGCTGATAATAGATATCATAGCCATAGGGCGCTCCGGCCTGACAGATAACCCCAAATTTATCTGTCTCCACGACTCCGATAAACCCCCAGGAATACAGAACGTACAGAAAATAGTCCCTGTTCCATGTTTCCGGCAGCTTCCAGCGAAAAACAGAAATAGCCTTTTGAAACAGATACCGTCTGAAAAACCGCTGTAAATCTGAATTTTTAACGTGAATGGTTGACGGCGAAAACGATGCATTAAAAACATTTATGTAGTCATATTCGGCTGGAATGCCATAGCCTATATTTTGCGTAACGGGCATTTTGCTGGTTTCCTCCTCTTTGCAAATGTTAGCAGGATCATTAGCAGCGCGTCATCCTGCCCATCAGGGACCGGGTATTCACTGGCTGGTTTTGGTGGTCTGGGTGCAACCGGGTCCGGCGCATCTGATCCGGTAAACAGGTTATACCAATACCTGGCATTGGTTCCCCGGTAACCGAGGCCCCCTGCATTGCGCTCATATCCGCGCTGCCATGCTTCCGCGAGTTCCTCCGGGCTGTTGGTTGATGTCACATAGGTTGCAAAGGTGTAATGGTGTCCGTTGACGGTGACCGGATTAAAAAATCCGTACTGGTCATCAAGCTGCCATTCACCGCGCAGCCTGTAGCATTGGGTGTATCCGTCATACCAATTATATTGATTTCGGATGGCATACGCAACCAATTTTTGCTGTTGGCCTGTGGTGGTCTGTGTGTATCCATCCCATTGCACCAATCCGATGCCATACCCTCCCCCGGTTTCCAGATAATACTCCGCAAAAAAGTTTTTCATCACAGCATTTGGCAGCGTATCCAGATCAGTACCAGAATCGGGAAGACGGCTCCGATGCGTCTGCTGGATCATTGCTGGGTTAATAGTGGATTCCGCTTGAATATTGCCAAGCATTCCACAAATAGCTTGCAGACTCCATCCTTCCAGAGCGAAAAATGATTTGATGTTGTTCGCGTTTGTAATCTGTTCCGCTGTTGGTGGTTCTGTGCCGGTACTCCATGCGCCTATCCGCAAATTAGGGGAGATATGAAAACCGTTGTATAGCATTGGGTTACTAATCATTCAAAAAAGAACCCCCCTATCATCATGCTGGTGATCTCATCTTTCTCGGCCTGTGTTCTTGGGATGGTATCAGGAACCGCTGCACATTTGATATAGCCGGGCAGTGTGTTTACGGTCCGGACCTGGCATAGTGGGCGCCCAAGCTCGGCCTTGTCTTCATCCACTAAAATAGTATGCTTAACTGTTATGTATGGATTCACCCACGTTGTCAGGAAGGAGCCATTTGTTCCCGAGCTTGAAACCGGAGCATGAAACGAATTGGCTGCGTTTCCGATGGAATTAAAAATGGTATTATCTACATTTCCCCCAATTACATTTCCCGCAAGGTTAGCAGCACTTGAAATCATATCAAGGTAATCAGGGGTTATTTGTGCTATCTGAATCGGAATACCAAACAATCCTGATGTTTCTGCAACTATTTTCCCATCTAACATGACTCGCAGATGCCCCTTGCCAGTAATATAATCCACTTCAAGGGTTCCATTTAGTACCCCGGATACAAAATAATCAGGGTTTATAGGTATTACTCCGAATGGAGGCAACCGTAAAAGCAGCTCAGTATATGGGGCATGGTTTAAATAGTTCCCTCTGGTTTGTGCCTGTGGATGTGCGGGAATAGTTTCCGGTCCGAATGGGATTCCACCCCACACCGTGCCAAGGGTTGAGGCTCCAATATTATCTAATTCCCAATATCCAACTGTTACCGTTGTTGCATCGCCTTCAAGGCCGGTAACCGGAAACCACATACACGATGCAATATAGTCAATAGGTCTAACAATTGCTTTTGCTACAGATTGCGATATCTGCTGGACCGCTGTCATAGTAGAAGGGAAACCGTTATCTGACAAGAAAGTATCAGATAACAGATAATTCATGAATGCCAACATCTGATTAAATGTCAATGCATAATAACAGACAGCGCCACCATGAATGCCACGGTTATTAATGATCCCAACAACAAAGGTTCCATGATTAGGGGTCACCCTGGACCAAGAAGTTGCAAAGGATATATCCGATGCTTCCAGCGTTGTCTTGCCCGGATAAAGATTGTCCATCACTTCTCCGTCAAAATCTGCATCCGCTCGCTCCACATATACAGACAACGCTCCAATAAGGTCCCTATTGCTGCTCATGGGATCCACCTTCATGTGGATCTCCCACAGGTTATTGATTGATACAATATCAGTGATATAGTAATATCTGCCGAAAGATGATATCAGCGCATAATTATATCCCGACAGGTTCGCGGCCTCAATCAGCACCACAGGAGTTAGCACCGAGCAGCCTTCTTTCAGAACACCGCTGAAAGTGGTCCCGGCCCCCGTTGGCCTTTTTGTGGAGTTGATGCGTTTATCAACTCCGCTGTATAGTACAATATCCATTTAACCCTCCAAATAAAAAGAGGGAGGGGAAACCCCCTCCCCCATTCGGGATCAGTCAAGCAGGAAGACAACACCTTTCTCAGTATTATCGGAGAAGCAGCGCAACCGCATATTGTACCACATATTACGGTATTCACCTCTCGGATTTACGGGAGTGGGAATAACGTTCTGATGGATCATAGCCCAGCCCATCGCGTCCTCATCGAACAGAAGAGCGAACACTCCGGACTTGTTGACAGCTTCGCCAACAGTAGCAACACCGCTTGTGTTTGTATAGGTGGGAGTTACCATAACCTTATCAGGAGTATCGATGCCCTGCCAGAAATTCAAGGTCTCCACATCTGCGTACTTCAAATAATTGTCATGGAAAGCATCAGTCAGAACACGGGCATCCATCTGATAACGATCCTGACCAAGCATATACATTTTCTGTTTGTTATACGGAGTATGCCGGGGAACAGGCTTGTTGTTGATAGTAGTCTGATAGCGGATACTCATTTCCCGCATCAGGCTTGCAACGCTGGCAATCCTGCCATACACCCAGCGCATAAAAGCGGGATAGTTTTCTGGCTGCATAACAGTAGTTGCGGTAAGCTCCAGCCCGGTCAGTGTGTTATACTCGCTCAGGAGATGCACCACACGGGAGCTGTTATTCTCCGTAAGCAGCCCGCCGATAAAGTTAGCAACAAGCCCACGGCTCAGATTTTCCTTTGCCAATTCCAGCTTGTTAGACATATCCGTTGTGATCATGCTAAGGAACTGACCAAATTCAGTGCTGTTACGGAAAGCAGTTTCAAGCTGATCCTCAAATACGGTGTAGTGATCACTGAAAACAGACTGCCCGAGGAAATTTGTCTGGATAAACTCACGCTTGCGAATGATCCAGGGATCCACGCTCAGACCGTCACCAGTGGGCGGGTTTTGGGAGCCGTCAAAGGTGACAGGATACTTATATGCATCGTTGTCTTTCCAGTCGCTGGCAACAATGTTAAACTTCCGCATATAGGCTCCCCATGTGGGCAAATCCTTTTCAAGCCCCCGCATAGTAGCGGAGTAGGGACGAATAGAAAAGATTGTCCGGGCCAACACTTCTGACAGGGTATTAAAGATCACATCTTTCCCCAGCGTCAGGGCGGTCTGAGCCGTTGAAATGAAATCAGCTTCCGTGTTAATAACGCTGGTTCTGCCGGTGGCCTGCTGCACCATACTGTTAAGCACAGTGCTACTCTGCTGAAAAGTGACAGTGTTCACACTCATTTTGTTACCCTCCTCTTAGGTTCCATCTCTTTCATAACCTGCAACATTTCCTTTAGTGTTTCCACTAATTCCTTTAATATAATACACAAATTATACATTTTCTGTCAATCCTTCCATTATAATTTAAAGTGTTATTTAACAATTAAATATCCCTTAAAAACTGCTCATAAGATGATGACATCATTTCGTAACCCAATTCGTTCGGATGTGTATTGTCGAGAGTGTATAGCTGTTTGCGTTTTGTTGCTTGATCTGATCCAATACCTTGAGAATGACCAACGCTGAAAAATTCATGAGGGTCATACGCTTTTATATATCCGATACCATATTTTTCACACAGGGATATAAGCATATTGGCAAGATCGTTTGAAATTCCGTATGCAATAACAACGCCGATTCTTGCGCTTGACCTGTTGTTGAGCAACCATGCAAGGACTTTATTCCATGCCCCCGCCCACGTTGTATCATCGTCACTGTCAATCGTTCCGACATACGCTGTTAACCATTGACTCCAGTTTTTATACGCATTGACTTCTGCTTTCTGCTCGTCTGTAAGATCATCATAATAATTCCCATATTGGCTATAACAATATGCGTCACGCAATCCCATACCGCCATACGCATAATCATTCCACCCAAACCAGAGCGTAATATAGTCTGCATCTGCCGGGATATTTTGATACCTGCTGACACAGAATCCGTTCCTGCTACTTCCTGCAACGGTAACATTACCCATTGTTGAACCGCCAATGCCATCTGACACATAGGTCATATTGTTTCGGACAGCAACAAACCCGGCGTATGATTTTTTATACCCATTTCCAAATGAGCCTACACCAACCGCTTCCGTAATTGAATCGCCGCCGCAATATAGCTTTTTCCCTAAAAGAATGTTGCTGTTTGCGGAGCCACTATCTTTTATACTGATCGCTTTTTTCAGCGTGATTGATGCTTGATTTGAATTAATGATAATTGATTTTGCGTCTGCCGGAACTCTCATGATCCCTGTCAATTGCTCCGTCCCAGATGAAATTGTATCCGGGATCGTTTTTATCAGCACACCGTTTTTATCAAAAACCATCACGCCATAAGCGGCAGACGATTTTGTTGCGCTGTATTGATAGATTGCGTTTCCTTCAACGCTGACTTCATAGTATTTCCAGCTTGCGCTCGTTTCTTTAGCATTGTATTTATTGATATATCCTGTTTCTTCTGTAACTGAAACGTCTGTAAAATTATAGTCCGCATTGTTCGCAAGCAGAATTGAATCGGCAACATCCTCAATTTCAGCCTTTAGTTCTGTTTCGTTTTTCCTGATATATTCATATCCAATTTGGTTAATTAAAACGCCGGGGTTTGTCGTCCCTTCAATAAACATCCTATATGCGTTCGTTGTTTGCAACGAAATCCGGCAGAAATAAGCGTTTGCGGGCGCAGTTACGGATGTAGAAAAGGATCGCGAAAGAAATGTCTTGTTTATATCGTACCATGCAACAGACGCAGTACAAGCCTTAACATAGGTTGTATATGTCCATGCGGAATATGTTTTGCCGGGAGCCACAGGTATGTAATCTTCAGAATACACATAGCCGGAATTAGAAGTTATTGTTCCGTCAGACCCATAAAAACCATTACCGTCAGACTCTGTAAAACCGTTGACTAATTTATATGTATCCCGTCCGTTAATATTGTCAACCCACAAAAACAGACTTGTAATATCTGCGGAGTTTTTACTAATTTCGTTCCTTGCAATTCTATCTATTGCGGTAAATGGACTTTCAAACGCTGTTACTGTCAGTCCTTTTTCATACTGAATCTTTATCGTTGTGTTTACAGATTGACCGTTTGCAATTTCGATACACGTATATGCTGATGCCTTGTTCGTTCGGTTTTCTGAACTGCTGTTTGTATATCCAGATGTGCTTGAAAGAACAAGGTTCATTTTTAACCCGTTGTCAATATCTCTTATTCTGACTTGTGCATTATTGCTTATGCCTGCCGTTGCCTGATATGATAGGGTCATGTCTGTGCCGTTTGCAATTGTTTCATCAAGCGTACCCTTTATTGAAACGAACGCTGTTGCTGTTCCAGTTAATGTTATGCTTCCATCAGCGTTTATGGCATAATTGATTCCGTTTATTTCTCCACCCATGTTTGGGAATCGCCACAGATTTTTTGTTGTGCTTTCAATGGCTTTAATTGCACTCTTTAAATCACTAATCTGATCAACTTCACCTTTAAGATTAGTATCAAGTTTTGCATAAGTAATCGCGCCATCCTGCACTGTTGTGGTGGCCTCCGGATGGGCAGCCAGCCAGTTATTGACGGCTTCGGTAACACCCTCGGAAAACTGGCCCTCAATAGCTGTGATTCGTCCGTCAAGCTGCTGGGTGGCAACAGCAATAACTTTATTCTGTACCGGGTTTTCGCTGGTCAGAGATAAAGCCCCATCAATCACAAGCTGAACCGGAACATATGCAACAGGAACAGGCATCGACAGATTTTCGACTTCCTGTAATCCGGTGGCCTGTGCCACTGCCGGATTTACAAAATCCCGTATCTGCTGAAAATCCATTTAAATGCTCCTCTCTTTAAATGTCGGCCGGATAATCTGAGCAATGGCATCCTCCGCAGTAGGTCCCTGATTTCCACCGGGCACCACGCTCTGAGCAATTGCGTTGGCCTGTATCGCGCTGGTCAACTTTGCCATGCTCTGCATCAGGTCCCTCATTGTGGGCTCATTTTCTGCCGGAGCTGACGGAGCGGGATCAGGAACAGGCACAGGGTCCGGAGCTGCCGGAGCGGGAGCCGGATCAGGAACCGGCACAGGGTCCGGAGCTGCCGGAGCTTCCATTTTTTCAATGTCTTCCTTTGTGTATCCTGCTGCAACCAGTGTTAAGATTTCCTGCATCGTCATCGTCAAACCCTCCCAAAATAATTTATAATAGCTGTTAGTGCTTCCAGATATTCCTTATCAGTTGATGTGTGATCCCTGATAATGTGTATAGCCTGTTCAATATTTGTCGGTTTACTGTCACATTCATAGGTCAGATATTTACAGAGCCCAACATGAGTAAACCCATCCAGCACCCGATAGCCCACACCGTCCCGGCGTTGCGTTCTTGTGCTGTCACGTACTGCCAGCGCACCACCTCCAATGTAGATTCCAACATGAGATGCATTGCCCAGATTGTCATGATACCCTCGCGCCACCTCCCCGCCGTCATTCTTTACGATAAACACCCAAGCCCCCAGCGGGATGCATCCATATACGGTCCGGCACTCTTCCAGCGTCCCGCGCCATGAAAGAGCATTTCTCCACATACTATTAGATCCCTTCCAATTATAAGGCTTCCCGCTGCTATTCCTGATTCCCAGATCAGAAAGGACTCGTTCAACAAATCCCTGACAATCCAGTTTATCATAGGGAACACCCGTATATATTTCAGATTCTGCCTGATGGGCGAACTCTTCACCCGTTGCCATTTAATTTTCCTCCAGCTTATCTAGTAACTTCTGAATCACCAGAGTATTATTATTTATGGCCTCTGTCACACTTCTTTCCTGATCCGCAATAGCTCCGGAAAAGGTGACTTTCAGATCCGTTATTGTCTGCGTGAGCTTTTCACTTTCTTCCCGGTGAGCTTTTTGTTCGTTCTGTAACATGATAAACATACCAACACAGGCAGCAATAGGAAACCCCACCGTCTGAATAATTGCCAGAATATCCTGCACCGTCATCACCTCCATAATATGAAATGGTGAGCGCGTTTTGTGACTGTGCAGAGTCGCGCCCGCCCTTCCGAGGCTTGCACCGGGCAACGCGCCCACCAGTTATTATATTACCTCATGCATCCCAAACGCGCAAGAAAATTTTTTCGCTTGTCACATCTTCAAAGTCGATTTTCCCGCAGATGTACGCATCCCAGTGCGCCCGATAGGCTTGCATATAATACAGCTTATCACTATCGGACAGAGTATACACCTTATTAAACACACCGGACAGGTGAGTGGTTGCGTATAGCCTTATCTCCGATTTATGCCGATAGATGCACAACTCACCTATCATACACACCGGAGTATATTCAGCCAGGGGCCGAGGCCGGACATGCTGCCGGTTAACGTTAAAATCATTATCTAATGCCATGCTGCTGAAATCTGTTCCCTCCGTCAGGTTATACAATGCTGTTTTGCTCTTCTTCCTGCTGATAGGGGACCTGTGCAGCATGATTAGCTGTATCCCTCTTTTCTCATCCGTCCAGCGGTCAGAGTTTCCCCGCTGCATCTTATCTGCTATCCGGATCAGCCCCAACGACTCAAACACCGGATTAGTGATATCATTTGCATTTGCCAGACATAATAACTGCATTGGTTGTTTTCCTTTTAGCTCACGGTTCCGGTTCATGGTTTCATATGCATTAAATAGAGCATCAGCCTCGTTTTTCAATAATCTTTCATGTTTTTCTGGAATAAATTCATCATAAATCAGCAGCCGGATGTCTGACGCATCAAACCCCCGCATATTGGACAAGGTGGAAAGCGCACAGGTATATCCAACCGGCGAGCGGTTCCCATCCTGATCCTCTGTATAATACTCCGAATTATATTTGCTTATGCTATGAACCCGAATATCCCAGCCAAGATCATCATTCAACGGCTTGAATACCGAAAATTCCGGTTTACTAATCAAATCAGCCTGCGCCTGTGTGCGCCTCATCAGCATAAACCTCACATCATCCTCAACCGCGCTTTTGAGCGATGTATAAGTTTTACCGGTTCCACGTCCACCCACACAGAAATTAAAGGGGTATCCCTCTGACAGGATACCCCGAATATTGACATAACCGTTTTCGTCGTAGATTTTCATGCCAGATCACAAACGAGAAATTCCCGCCCATTTCTGGACCGCGCGGAGTTAACAGCAAACTTTGTAGGGGCCTCTTCTCCGGTGTCTTCGTACATCGCGAGAATGTCAAGGAAGTTGCGGATAAATGTTTTGCTGTTGGTTGCGTAGATACCTCCGGAAGTGGTCATCATGCTAAGAACAATGCTGATTTCTGCCGTTTCTGAATTGGTATCCTTGTAGACGATGTAGTGCATCACATCCAGCGTTTCCCCTTTGGCATCGCTCATTTTACGCACCGAGGAGCCTTTGGTCATATTGTACAGGTCCTTTGCAGTGAGTCCTTCCGTCCGTTTGATAATTTCCATGTGTCTTTCCTCCTGTTGTGTAGTGTGTTTTTATTACCCCGTTGGGGTATAATAATTATATTAAATAATAAAGGGGTTGTCAAGATAAGAATGGGCATTCATGACTATTCGTAAATAGTCACCGTTAAAGCCTACCGTATACGAGGAAGGAATGATAGAAACGTTAGCAGTAATTTGCAGCAGATGCCCGTCAATTTCCACCTGAGATACTTCCGGATCATCATTATATACCGCAGCCGTTCCCCCCGCTTCCGTAAAGATAAACCCATCATCAAATGCTGGTAGGCCCCCGTGCTTGTCAAGCTCAGGACCTCCAAGTGTTTTATTGACTCCCGCAATAGTGCAATGCGTTGGCCCTCCCACGGTTTCACAGTACGCATATTTTTTAGCACCCAGCGTTTTAAACTCTGCATATGCAACCCCAGTTTCCGGATTGTCTTCACTCTCAAACACCCCCATATAATGCCGATTGCCTTTAGCATCATCCGCATAGGCTCCCGATTCTAAACATTCTGCCACCCTGGCCTTATTATAACCGGACCAATCAACATCGCCTATATACTTAACCGAATCCGTATCACAGTAAACAAATTTAGCTCCCGGAGTATCATGCACAAGTTTAATTCCTTCTTCCAATGCTGCCCGGCTATGTGCTGTCACCCATACCCCCCACTGATACGCTAAAAATGCCTTTTTGTTACTTTCAGACAATAAATCTTTTTCAATATCACGAATCAGTTTCAACTTTTCTTCATCAGTCGTTTTCTCATCCTCCCATACTTGCGTTATAGCTGTGTCAAAATCTCCCACCTGTTTAAAAATCTGTTTTGCCTTAACGGGGTCTTGTGCCATCATTCCATAAAGAGAATTGAGAAGAGCCTTTGCTTTATCATAATATATCTGCTGCTCTGCATTTCCTTTTAACGCTGTTTTGTCCCTGTAATAGCTAATAACCTCATCAACCAGAGGGCGGGGAAGGGGTTTATAACTGCTGTACCAACCTTGTAAAACTATCATCTCCCCGTCAAAATCATATTCTTCCAAAATGATCTTCAAATCTACATCCGTTATAGTGGTTTCCAGATAATCAGCCTTTAAAATTCTCCCGTTATCTATTGTGCTGGATACTTTCTGCAATTTCCTGCATTTATCTTTGCTTAGATACGGGCAACCCCAGAAATAATCTTTTAACCTGATCCGATTAAACCCCACACGAAGCAATAATGCTTTATGCCGTATAGTGATACACCGCTCCAAATATTCCTTGTTTAAATCACTTTCAAGGATGGGAACAAAAATACTCATCGGATATTCACAATTGCACATAACTGCAGGATAGGAAGAAGAACGATCCGCGCTATGGACATCCCGAACAATATCACCAGAGAAGAATCTATTACTATGGGTATTTCCTCCACGGAATGCCTCGCGCAGAGCCTTATATAATTCATAATCCGGCACAATGCTTTTCACAAAATTATGGTGAATGCCGTTTCTCATTGCGCGCTTTGCATTGCGTCTAACGTATCCGGTGCTGGTCAGCGGAATTGTGAATAGTGTGTCACCGTCCCGGGCCATAAGCGCTTGAACCGCTTCTACAAGACCCCAGACATCATTTATACAATATTCAAGCTGCCGATCTGTTAAAGCTGTCCACGGGTATCTTCTCTCTGAGTAGTCGAACTCTTCTCCGGACAATTTTAAATGTTTCACGTGAAACGCTACTGTAAATTGCTTTAGACTCATGTTGGTTAATCGATAAGCGTCCCGAAATTCAAAACAATTCCACATATCACATTTCAGTATTTTCCGAGATGCAATTGCAAAAATCTCATCTGGAATAAAAGAATAAATGCCCTTCAAAAACTGAAACTCAAATGAAAGATTGAAATCGTACACAACCAACCAGCTATCATCCGGAAGGGCTGCCTGTATGCGTTTCTGTAAATCAATAAACTCTGACCAGTAACGACCAATAACAGTCGTATCATTCCCGAACTGCCATTGCCAGATATACATAATTGACTGTTGGTTGTCGAGCAACGTTGTTTCAATATCAAATGCTGTCACAATATCCAGATATTTACGCTTGTTTCCTCCATGATTTCCCCTGGGCCACTTTACAAGCTGGATGCCGGCAAAAAACTCCTGCGGGTTAAACTCTGCACAGTTTACTATCATAGGTCAATCACCGCTAACCGCTTTTATTACATTGGCAAAACTCATGCCACGCAAATGCTGGACTTCCTGCAACCGGTCCGCATAAGGTAACAATTTCGGGAGACGCTTTAGCCATGTGTTAGCTTGTCGTTTACTTAGTCTACTCATCTGATCACCAAGAGCAACAGCTTTATCTGATCCATATACAATCTTTAACCTCCGCATTTCTTCCAAGACTCTGATTGTCATATCATAATTGGATTCATTCAGATCAAGCCCTTGTTTCTGCCATGTTTCAATGGTTTTCTGTTTTATGGACTCCTGACCGGATATTGTGGACTGTTTCGCGGAAAGAAACTTTTTCAGCTCGGCAAATGCCTCCGGCAAATTAGCATCAGGAATATCCTTCAGCTTTTTGAATCCTTCCTGATGGGCCTCATATACTTTAGATTCAGGATGCGATTTAGCCAGCCGGGCAATTCTCTTTTGCGCTGTGTCACGCATCCGGGTATACTCGGCCCGGAGGGCTTTAGGATTGTCATGCATTAAGGTTTCTGCCCCTTGAACAGAATACCAATCAGAGTCATACTTAAATTCAAATTTTGCCATCCTGATCCCTCCTATCAAGATAGTCCCGAATAGCTGCCGAAATTACTGCCGATCTGTTAAGACTCTCACGTTCACACAAAAGTTTGAAACGCTCATACAATGAAACAGGCAGGGAGATCGAGATAATCTCCCTGTCAGCTCTGCGGGTTGTTGTGTTCCTGTTACCAGTTTCCATTGTAATTAACCTCCATCATGTAAATATGGGCACCCTCTGCCAGCTCCATTATAACTTGCCGATCATGCTCAGACAACCGCGAATCATTAGAAGCACAACGCATGATCAAATCCAAGATTTCATGCCCGGCACGAAAACCATAGGCCGGACATGATAAGATTCTGTTTGTGTAAAACTCAAGCATTTTTAGCCATCCTTTCAATATCATCAGGAGTAATACGCCAGTAAAGAAGAGGATTTTCTTTAGCCATGCTCATCAATTCCCACCTTCTGCCCCGAATAATTTCCTGCACAGCAATGATTCCGGAAATCTTGCCAGCCTGTTCTATTATCCGTTCTTGAACAATTTCACGATGCACAGTATCTTCGAGAGTCTTTCCTTCTTTAGCATCAATAGCAGCCCGTTCGGCAACCAAACTATCTAATTTCTTCTGTTCTTTAGCAGTCAAAATTTGCACAAGCAACAGAAGATAAGACAGCTCCCATGCAGATACCTTGGAAATATCCGCACACTTTTCCTTATCAAACCGGATTTGTTCATTAGTTGCGTCCGGATCAAGAGCCAGCAGGAATTTAACAGCATCACCACCTTTTACAAATGGGATAGTATTCTGGACAAGGTATCCACCTTGTAAATTCTGCGGAACCTTTTCACCATCCTGATTTTTGATGTTTTCCAACATCTGATAATACCGATTCATAATCACACCTCCTCATAATAGATATCCCAATTTGACCTCATCCAAGCATCAGCACAACGTTCCAGCTTCCACAACTTTATCCGGTAGATAATCAGCTTGCCAGCATCAGACCTGACCGCAGCATAACGATATTCTTTAGTATCAAGGATACCTGCTGCCATCACCTTCAGTATAAACTGTTCTTTGCGAGTCATCTTGCAATCTCCTTTCTCTGTCCCCTTGGACTATAGTCATTATATATTAAATTTAATAAATTGTCAACATGTTTTTTCATTGTATTTTGGATACAATCCGGGCCAATGGGGAAAAGTCCTGGTTGTTCTGGTTTCTTAA
>Ga0326513_10001859_pt1 | contig 15892 bp, 17 predicted proteins | sample 2_2465_0518_D_FD_203654 | JGI IMG/M metagenome (GOLD analysis project Ga0326513, IMG submission 203654) | Bovine rumen microbial communities from UC Davis, California, United States - 2_2465_0518 | ecosystem: Host-associated > Mammals > Digestive system > Stomach > Rumen | place: USA... | reverse complement strand
AAATAATATGTAACATCACCTAATACAGAATCTCGCATACCATATACAGACGTTGCAAACTCTGCTATAGATTCAATATCAGGGTCATAAGCACAAAGAGCATCGTATTTATCACCAGTGGTCATACGGTTAATATATGCATACTTCATTTCAAACACTCCAATCAAATAGTAATTACAAGGGTAGGTGATATTAGATATACCACCTACCCAAACAACCAAAAAACTAGCAAAACGTCATGCAAGCGACTAAAAGGTCTTTCCAACATTCAATAGCAGATGGGTAAAGCTTTGTTGCAACGTATGGCTGTGAGTTATCAATAACAAGTTCGTCAATATACCTATAATCTTCATTGTCATAATCAATCGAATAAGACCATACAGGAACAATTGAACCCTGTGTAATGTAAACCACATAACCAGACCATGTTTCCTGTGATTCATGGTCGAACCACGATAAATCTAATACGTAGCCGTTTTTATAAGACATACCAGACACTTCACTATCATCTATAGTAAGAACATCGCCATTTGAGAACTCACATTCTACGCTGTCGAACAACAGGCATTTAGGCAATGTATCATAATCAGGACGAACAAAGTTAACACTGTTTTGGATGATTCCTGTAGTCATTTCAATATCTCCAATCTGTATTAGAACTGGTTGTTTTGAAGTTCTTCCATCTGGTCGTTAGTGCAAAACACTATGTTTAGGTTAATGTAATTGCAAGTGAAGTTAAACCAACGCATTGCATGTGTGTAAAACAGATTGTCTGCTTCTTTGCACCAATAGTTATTGCATGGTAAATCAAACATCTTAAAGAATTTAGAAAGTTGACGTTGTGTGCTTACACTGCAATTCCAATCATGTGAGAGATAGACACGCCACACATATTTACCAGAAACACCAATATTGCGTTTGGTAACCGTACAAATAGGCGTCGCATAGGACATGAAATGCCAATATTCAATAGTAGTACCATCATCGTAAGTAATAACATCATGCGCGACCTGTGCATTGCACTTGTTAAGCCGGCGCCAACCATCACGTATCTGTGTAGTGATTGAATAGCATCCATTAACGTAGGAATAAGAACTCATTGTAGTTTCTCCAATTTGTCTATGCATTGATGTATGACGGTTTAACTTCAACACAGCTTGTATTCAAATGTACGTCATACGCAACGGTTTCAATAATCTTGAATATCGTTTGCTGTGGGTTTAGTTCTTGCACTGATAATATGAAACCACCAAACCCATAATTACTAGTGTAGGTCAATTCAATAACATCATCATTTATGATGGTAAAGCAGCCAATAAGGTCTTTACTGTTAATAAAGCTTGTATCGTAGATGCAACCGGACTTAAAGTAGTATTTATCTTTAGGCGTCATTTCAATTCATCCAATCAGTAGCAGTTATATTCTAGGCTTTTGACGTTACTCCCGAACCTGTGTGTCGCATTCCCTACGCTCGCATTCACATGCGCCGTTCTTCCTCCAATCATAGATAGGGTCCGCTAGTTCCTAGGTATCGGGTATGCGGTTGATAAGCTACGTTTCTTGCTAAGCAAGATTATACAGGGCTATTTGACGTTGCACAATAGTTACGTGTGCCAATTTGGCAATTTTTCGCAACGTTAGATCGCACTGTATTTTTTACGCTAATGCATAGACTATAAATCGTGCTATGTTGCTATTTAAGTTCTCTTAATTGTAGAAAACAATTGCATAATGTTAACGTTAAACTAGCATGTTTTGCATAGAATTTTAGTTTGTGCGCTGTATATCACCAATTTTCTGCGTTTCCGCAGGTAGACACTTTAACATCGACGCTTTGTGCTCTCGTTTAAGGTGTATTGCATAAGGGTATGCGTGTAGTTACTCATTGTGTTGATAACTTTTGCTAGAAATGGCTTGTATCGCGTTTCAACAAACGTTATCTACATTGGTTTAACATTGTCAAAAACTATTTCTACAAGTTGTTTTAATTTTCGACACGCCTGTAAATCTTTACGCTGCTGCACACGCCTGTAAATCTTTACGCTGCTGCACACGCCTGTAAATCTTTACGCTGCTGCACACGCCTGTAAATCTTTACGCTGCTGCACACGCCTGTAAAATCCTTATGCATCACCAACACTTGTAAATCCATATACCGCGCGTGTGCTCGCACCATTAGCGAATCCTCTCGCGCGTCCTACTGGAAAATCGCCGCGACGAAAAAACAACACCCCTCATGCTTTCCACATGAGGGGTGGTTGTTGTAATTCACGTGATTGATGCACGTCCCATATATTATTTGAGTCGCACGTTGACCTCAATCATGCCGTTTTCGAAGTGCCACGACTTTCCGTTATCGTCCGTCACGGGGACTGCCGTAGGCATCTGCACCGTGTTTCCAATGTCGGTTGCATCTGGGTTCGCGTACAACTTCCATGCACCAGTGTCCATGTACGCAATGTCTAGGTCGATAGGTTCATCCCAAGTGTGAATCCAACCATTACTCGTGTACTGCCATATTGCTGCGAACTTCCAAGGGCTAACATCATATGTGAATTTTGGAATGTCCTTTAATCCACGTTCACGACTGTCAGGATATCCAGCAACCCACAGACCACAGGTGTTAACCAGTGGATACCCATTGAAACGTGGCAGTGTTGAAGCGCTCGCATAGATGATTGGATAAACTCCGGTCATTGCGTGGTACTTGTCAATGAAACGCTGTGCGTAGCTCCCCCAATCCTCAATTGATTCGTCCTCAATGTCAAGCACGGGAAGTCCTATAAGCTCATACCCCTTAGTGTTATTGCGGAAGAATACCGCTTCTTTCTCTGGGTCATTGTTTCGTGCAAAGTGGTAGAAACCAAAGAGAATTCCTTTTCGGATAGCCTGTTGAATGAAGCCGTCGCAATAGGGGTCAATATACCTGAATCCCTCGGTAGCCTTCACGATGCAGAAGTCTAGCGATTCAGGAAGTTGCAGCCCCTTTTGCCAGTTGCTTATGTCTATGCCGTGTAACATGCTGTAATCCTTTTAGCCAAGATACGAATTAATCATATTGGTAAAGTCCATAATGAAGAATCGTCCTCGATTGTTAACGAATCCACCAATTTTAATATCAAACGTTACATTGCTGGAATTAAAGTTGTTATTATCAGGCGTTACTTCAATAGTTGCCGTGCTTTCCGCAGTAGCAGTAGTTTGATTTTGTGCACTAATGATTGTAGTCTTAACTGCAATTTTTGCATCGCTTGTGATGAATGGTATGCAAGTTGCAATTAAACCGCCTTGCCGGATTGGTGTCGCGGATTGGCTAGAACCAGAAAACACCACAATAAATGGATTCATGACGGAGTACGCTTCACCATACGGTATAGAAATAGAATAATGCCACGTATTGTCAGATGTATTGAATGTGCCAGCTCTAAAACCTACATATTGCTTTATAAATTTTCCGTTGCGATTAGGCGCGAAATTAGAATCGCTATAGTCGCTTCCAGAAATGTTGCTATTAGGTGAGAGCATTGTTTTAGTAGTTCTTTGTACATTTGCAATATACTTGTTTGCAATGTGAAATATATTATTGGCGATATAAGGCGTAACGTTTCGGCTTGTTGACGCAAATTCAAACATATATTCAGTGTTGTCCATAGTTCCTAGAAACACGTTATCAGACACATATATGTTACATGGCCAACTAGCATTAAGCTGCTTTAGAAAACCTCCGTTATTTGACTCAAAATAATTACCGTTAATGGATAGCTGCGTAATAGCGTCACATTCAATTACAACATCTGAACGACCTTCTATCAGACTACCCTCAATGCTGCCTCCAACAAAGCCAGATTGACCGATTGTTTTTATAAGAATACCGCCCGCGCTTTCTACTTTTGTACCTACTATGTGCATGTCATATATAGTGGTGGCAGTTACAAAATTGGTAACAGGATTCAACACACAATCATTGAGTGATAGAGACTGTACATATTTTGTCGCGCTATTAAAACAGGCCAAATTGCTAATTTTGCAACTGTCGAATTTCGGTCCAATACAATTATAGTCACCATTAAACAAAGTGCCATTGTTTCCATATAGCACACAATTGGCAAAAGTCGGCACGCTCTTATAAACCGACTCAGCTTGATTGAACCATTCTGAAATTTCAAAAGTAATGGTGCCGTTAGAAATGATAATATTTCTATAATCTTTGTTTATTGCATCATATTGCTTAGTTATAGTAAGCTGCCCTACATAAAGGATTCCATAATCAATCGTATCCAATGCGTTGAATAGTTTGTCCTCACGAGTTTCACCATTAAAAGCATCAATAAAGTAGTTATATCTTGTTATATCGGAAACATTCTCATTCGTCTGTGCAAGATTCTCATTCGTCTGTGCAAGATTCTCGTTTGTCTGCGCAAGGTTTTCATTCGTATTTGTAAGTTCGTCAGATACACGTGCAGTTTCGCGCCGGTACTGCTCCACCTGCGCATTGTAGTCGGACCAATGCAGCCAATACCGCGCATCAGTGATATCGACTCCAATAGGAACAGCTTGCTTAGATACGTAGCTATCCCCTTGGTGCTGTACCACGGTAAGAGGCTCATAGGTCTTAGTGTTCGACCACTCAATAGGGTCCGCAAACTTAGTCACATAGCGTGCACCAATGTACTGTGTAACAGCCATAATCAATCCTCCTAGTTGACTTTGATTGCCACGTATCCCAATGATACCGTATGCGCGTCTGCGTCGCTGTTGGCGATGGAATACGAGAAACCGGAATAGGTGCAATCTATGAGCGTATAGGTGAAGAGACTCGCAAGCTCATTGGTAACCACCTGTGCGAAGAGCACACACGCATCATCGGACGCAAAGGGCTCCGCAAAGGTCGCGCTGGTCGATATGGAGTCGTTTGCGGGAATGGCCACGTTGTTAATGCAGCCAATCTTGAAGCGGTTGACGAATGATTCCAGCGATTCGGTACTAGTCGCAAGAGCTAGAATCGAATTAACAACCGTATTATCTAGGTCCGTGCGCGTACCCAGAAACAAATCTAGCGCCTGTGCATATGCCGTGATTGTGTTCTGTGAGTCGAAACCGTTTCCAATTTCAGTTTCGATATCGGAAACAGCCGCATTAGTTGCGCTCAAAGACTGTGCAATGGTCAGGCTAGGCGAAAAACCGTTGCCAATCTGTCCTTGTAAATTTGCATCCCCATTTTCGCGTGCTAGAACTTCATTGTCAATGCGCAAACCCAAAGCAGTATCAGCCGCTTCACGGGCATCGACTTCATTCGCCAAATTTCTAGAAAGCGTATTGAGCGATTGAGTGTGCGCACTCAACGTCAGCTCATGCGCGTTTACCGCATCAATCAAATCAATCTCAGCGGGACGCATCGGCTGCTGCTTAGAAATTGCCATTGCTTACCTCCAAATCCAAATTGGTAAACATTGCATTGTATGTAGCATCACCGCGCCTAGTCGTAACTTCAAGGTCTGCGATAAGCTGCTGAATGGTCTGCTGCCTAGCATTGAGCGTGTAATTGCTATATGTGTTATCAATTACACCATGCGCGTTTGTGTCTGGCTCGAACTTCAAAATCAATCGACCGTAATCGCTGCGACCATAAACAGCACCAGTGTCAAAGCTAATTTCGCTCCAACTGTCTGGAACATATGCACAAAAGTATCCATCATCTGTAAGGCCAAAATATACCTGCTTGACGCCAGCGCTAATCAGCTCTGCAAAGTTCGCTTGAATCCACTCATATATCTTCTGCTCATAGTATTCGGTGAACTCACCATCGATGAACTTCTGGAACTGCTCTTGAAGTTTCTCGATTGTCGTGTGGTCAAGGTTGATGTTCTCGCCCAGATAATCCGCATACTCAACCAGCTTGTGAAGCATGAGACACAGTTTTTTGATACGTTCCTCGTGAGAGTCAACGTCCCAATAGATATCGGGCAACGTAGGCGTGTAGGCATTCCAGAAGGTGAACGGCACCACGTTCGTGGGTGGAATGAATGCCATTACGAATCACCCCTCTCCAACTTGTCGGTTAGCTTTACTATCGACGTGTCCAGTTTGCCAATAGCCGTCGTTAGTTCCTTCATGGTCGTGTTAATCATCCAGAAGAATCCACAACACGCCACAATCGGAAACCCAACGGCACCAATCGCCTGAACAATCGCATTGTAGTCCACGCCTTACCTCCTTTCTCCCCTCACCGTGCGTTGAACGAAACCGATACCAGACAAGAGAACAACTGTTCAAGTTCGTCCAATATGATTTCATCAACGTCGCGGTACTCCCTCAACCGTCGCTCTAGGTCAAGGGTGTCCAACTGCCTTATGCGCTCATACTCAGTGTCATTACCCGTTGACGCATAATCACTGTTCCCGCCCAGTTGCGTCTGTGGGAAGTCGCTGAATATGTTGCGACTCTTGTAGTACTCGGAATCAGCGCCCAATAGCTGCGGCGATTCGTCAAGCACTCGATATAGCGGAATCATTCGCGGCATTAGTTCCTGCATCTTCTGCACGAATTGTCTGCGCCAGAGTTTCGGTGGAAGAATTCCAATCTCACGATTCCAGAACCGATTCTGAATCTTTGTTCGCAGGGTAGCGTCTTGCGCGTCCGAATATTGCGGCCAGTTCCAGATGGTTTTATCTGATAGGTCAATCCAGCCAGCTTCAACAAGTTCTCCGAACTGAATGGTAACTGCATCGTTGAACTCATGCCAATCAAAGTCTGGTTCCTCGAACGGCACAACGTCAGTGAAGGTCATTACATCTCACCAACCTTTTCCATCAAACGTGCGTCATTGTGAAGCAGATTCCAGTTCTCAGAGAGATTGTCCTCACGCCACACAACTTGAATCGGCTTATCCAGATACTCGCCAAACCGCTTATTGAGATAGTCAGCCGCGCGTCTGCGTTCGTCAAGCGAAGCCATTTTCACAAGAGTCGTAGGCGACTTCTGCGCGTGGATTTCATCTTCCGTCTGCCGTTCCAGCTTCAAGGTGCTGTTCTCGATTCCAAGAAGCTGGTACACACCGTTCCATGTGTTCTTCTCGTCTTGCGCAAGTTCCGCACCAATGAACGGCACCTGAGTCTGTAGCGCGTCAACCTCTATATCATCGAAACCGTCATACGCCAGTATTGCCAACTCGCCACCTGAAACCTGCTTTGCAATCTGCAACATGTCGTTCTTGCGGTTTGCAGGTCCTTTGAGAATCCACGGCACCTGTTGATGGAATCTGTTCATTTCCTTTGTTAGCTGAATGTGCGCCAACTGTCGCGCGTAAACCTCAATGCCCATCATGATTGGGAATCGCGTCGCATTGTCCCAAACTAGAGTTCCCGTTTCCATTGTCGCGTAGAAGCTCCAACCGTTGTTGCCAACGCTGCGCCACTTTGTATAATCGTCATATATATTCGGTCGCGTGTCGGTAACCGCTCGTGTGCTATAGAATATACCATCCTGCGACCGTGGAAAGCAGATGCAAGCGAGTCCCTCCATCATCAGCGTATATTCAAGGTAACGCTCGTTGCATGTGTCGGGAAGGTTGAGCCACCTGAAACGACTCATAGCCATTTGCATTATCTGGTTGCGGTATATCTCAACCAATCGCATGTTATAGGCTTGACTCTGCCAGTAGTTAGGATTGGCAGGAATAGAACAGTTGTACGGATTCGGGCTTGTACGCTTCTTGCCACCACGCCTACCCATTGTTTCCCTCCACCCTTTCAAGGAACACCGTCCTGCTCATGAGTGATTGTACCATAGCCGATAGGCTCCGCTGGTTCTCCAATTCCTGCGCCACCAACTCGTTAAGCGCACTCGACCTGTTCTCTATGTCAGCCAGATTGATTGAGTCCGTCACTCGCTGTTGCACCTTGAAGTCGATAACACGCTCTATCTCAGCGTCAGTCATTCCCTGATACGTTCCAAGTGCCAAAAGTTCGGATAACTCACGTGTGCTAGTATCGTCAGTTGTCATATATACTCACCCTTCCAACCTCGTCGGGATTCTTCCAAACGGTCACGCCACGGTCCAACATCGCCACAATCAACTGTTGAACCGCATTATTGCTAGACTTCCTATCGTCCACCCACGTATCGCGGCACTTCCAGTAGCAGAAGTGGCGCATTGGGCAAAGGCCACTACTGGCAACGTCCCACACCTGCTCTAGAGCGTACCCGTAACGCGCGAACCAATCACCAACCTGCCTAACCTCAGAATCTGGCATGGTCCGCACCTTCAACTGCACCCCGCGAGTCCTCATGTAGTCTGCCGTTGGGTCGCCTGCATACGCGCCTATCGGACGTGGCGAAGCATTTCTAGCGTCATACATAGCGTAGGTCGGTGCATACCGCGAGTTGCGCAAAGTCTCTTTTGCGTTAGCTTCAACCGCACCCCTCGTATACGTCGCATTGTTGTCCTGCGTCGTTCTGGTGCGCCCTGCGTTGGCGTTCATCGTAGCCGCCGTGTTGCCAGCGTTGGTGTTGTTGTTGTCTACGTTGTTGTCTGTGTGCTTGTCAAGAAGTGTGTTGTCGTGATTGGTGTTGTAGGTGCGTTGTGTGTTGCCCTGAGTGGTTAAAGAGCTGTTGTTGGTCAGAGTTGCCTGTAGGTTGTTTGTGTTGGCCGTCACGTTCGCTGAGGTTGTAACAGAGTTGGCCTGAGTGATTATCGAAGCGTTGAATCCAGCGCTGCCTGCGTTTGCAACGGCCTGTATCGTGCCAATCATCGCGCCTACGGCCAGTCCGCCGGCGGCACCTGCCATATTGCCCGCACCTGGTACAACGGACCCTAGCGCACCACCAGCCATTGCCATACCAGCCGCCGTCCCACCAATGGCACCTAGGACGTTGCCGACACTTGAACTAAGGGAAGTTGCAGCAGTAGTCTCACGGTCAGCTTGTGACGTTATCACCGAAGCCGTGTTGGCTGCGTCCGTCTGGTCTGTTGCCTTATCTGCATTAGCAAGGTTCATCGTATTAGATGTGGTATTTGCGAACGCGGTCTTGTCGCTGTTGTTAGCAATCGTCAACGTCGTGTTGGCCTGTGCGGTCCTTCCGGTGTTAGCCGTGTTCGTGGTAAGCGTGGTGGCGTCTGCCGCCGTGTTAGTTACCATCGTCGCGTCAGAGTCCAGAACGTTCTCACGCTGCGTGTTCGCGCTGCGCATGGTTGAGTGATATTGCACAAGGGCATTGTTGTGCCCTGTGCGCAAGGTGCGATTAAAGTTGTCAAGGTACCATGCGCTCTCACCATCCATATACAGCGCATAGCACGGAATGTCATTGTCAAAGCAATACTCAAACCAGTCAGCATTGCTCATTGTCAACGAATCGGTAACGCCATTCAGCTTTGTCCATTGATATGCCGTCGAACCAACACCACCGATTCCATCAAAGAGCATTCGCGTCTTTATATATGGGAATGCCAGTTCGACAATCTTTCGCGCACGAACGTCTCCCGTATCCTCAATGGCAACATCAACCGTCCTGCCATCGTTGTCCGTAAGCTGCAAAGACGCATATGGCATCGTGTATAGTTTTGCGAAACGTCGATATTCAGTCGGATATCCGAACATGGCCTTGTCTAAAGCTGCAATGTCAATTGTCGTATCGCTGCCCTTGATATGATGCAACTCGTGCCCTGCTAGCGCATACGAGTTAATGATTTCAAACATGGATGAATCTATCACAAAACACCCTTGAATCGAATTCATGAAGTTTGGGCAAGTATCCAACACGTCCGAAACAAACGATGCATCAGTTGCGGGAAATGCATACACACTAACATTGTTATAAATGAGATTGTCAGCGCTGTATCGCGCCATAGGAGTCGTGCGTAGATGCAAGTTGGAATAGTTGTCACCATTGCCCATGCCGAAGCCGTTCACCTGCAACTGGTGCCCGTACCTCTCAGACGTATCAGAGAACGTGAGAGTTCCAATCGTGTAATCAGGGTCATTGTGCGTCACGCTACCAAGAGAACCAAGCTGAGAAGGTCCAACCGTGGAAGCAAAGCAAATCCATTTCGCGCCGTTACCAAATGGCACAAAACGTGATGAACGTGTTACCGTTGGTCTGCTAGGTGTAACGTCCGGTGTGAGTAGATATTCATTGTTGGCAATAGGGTTTGCCAGATACGTGTCAACGTCAGTTGCCGCAACAGGCGCATGTCCTCGCTCCAAGAAAAGATAGTTGATTTCAATGTCATGCTGATATTGAGTCCAAACGTCAAGCGATAGAACAAAGCGTGACGTATTCGGTGCGCGTGACTCAATGGTATCGATGAAGAAGTACCAGCGCCGCACACCGTAGTCAGTTTCGTAGGCAATGTGCCTATCGTCGCTAGTCATTGGTTGAACGTCCACAACCATGTAGTTGTAGCGCACGGCAACATCGTATGGAATCGGTAGCTTGATACCACCCTCTGGTGCAATCTGTCGTGACGTGGTAAGCGTAACGTTGTACACGTCCTCGTTTGCATCGAACCATCCATCACGCTCCGTGTCGGAATCGAACAACACAACGTCGTTATAGTCGCTGTTCCAAAGAACGTTTGTCAGCTTGACGCGCGTGTTCACTCCCCATCGCGTATAGTCGAACTCGTTGCGATAGGCGTACACATTTACGTTATTGATGATAGGAAAGTCGGTATCTCCAATATGGGGAAACTCCATGTTGTGTAACCTCCCTACAAGTGAGGGGCATGTTTCACGTGAAACACACCCCCCTCAATGTCACAGCCTAGCGGAAAGAATGGAAAAGGCTAGGCAACCGTGACAGTAACATCGTCGGTGTAGTGCGTGGTAGCGCCAGACGGATTGACGTAAGTGCTCTTAGCCGTGACCGTGATAACATCGCCACTCTCCAGCGACTCGCCGACATGAAGCACGCCGTATTCGTCAACCCACGTCCGCGCGTCCTGCACACCGTCACCGCTGCGAACGATTCCGATGGTAAAGATAGCAGCGTCAGGCTTGACCTCGACGGGAGTTCCAGTCGCAGGGTCAACCGCACCGTCAAGCGTGACGGTTAGCTGCACATCGTCACCAGCATTGGCAGTAGCAGAAGCCGTTGCAAGGGTGATTCCAGTGACGCTCATGGTCACCGTGGGAATCGTGGTGCCAGACTGAGTCGTGAACAGAATCGCAGGGACGAACGGGGAAACGGAATACATGCCCCAATGATGCAGGAAGTAGTTGTTTCCAAGCGTCAGCGGATTGTACTGAGACGTGGTGGTAACCAGCTTGTCACGACACTGGAAGAAGTCTCGCGTGGTCAGCAGCGCTACGGCATTGGGAATCGGGAACTCGTCAACCAGCACGATACGCTGCTGAATGTTCTCGCGGTCCATGTTGAACGCAGCCGCAAGCGCCATAACGTCAACTACTGCCTGCGTGGTCGGGGTCATAAGAAGCACCAACTCGTCAGGCTTTGCAAAAACGGGAACATCACGAATCAGGCCCGAATTGTAGCGGCTAGATGGGAACTTTAGCAGACCTGCGTAAGAGCGCAACTGAACAAGCAGTTCCTTTGCCGTGTCCTCGTCCGTGGGTGCGGCGCTCAGGGTGTGCTTGTAGAAGCCAAAGTTGTCCTCGTAATAAGAGAGCAACTGTAGCATAATCCTGTACTCGTCATACTCGTCAGAATTTCGCGGTGCGTCAAGGATTCCCGCCACGAATGCGTTTAGTCCGTATTCCTCGGTGAACGCAAATTCAAGTTCCTCACGATTGACCGTGATGGGATAGAACTCGCGTCGATTGACCGTATGGAACCACACATCAGCATCTGGGCGATACATCTTGAACACGTCCTCGCGGTCATCTGCGTAGGAATGCGCCGTAATCCACTTAACGGCAATCTCCTGTGCCTTATCACCGTAGCGAAGCATGTCCTTCTTGAACTGCGCTAGCGGATTGTCCCAACGCTGCTGATGAACATAGGTCGAACCGATTCGGTTCACAAGCGCATCAACGAACTGATTATAGAAGTTTAAATTCTGCGGCGCAAAGAGAGCGGCCTGCGTTGCGGCAATGCCGTTCTGCGTAGTCTGCGGGATTCGCTGCTGGTAGTCGTTCGTACCAGACAACCAAATCTTATCAAGGATGGTACTGTTGTTAACTGCCATTTTCCTAACCTATCTACTTGATTGAAAAATCCAGTTCCTCTAGTGGAATGAAGCCGTCTGTCATGTCCGAATCATCACTCTCGCTGATAACGGCATTGCCAGTCATAACCAAGTCCGCCTGTGCACTCTTGATTGATTTGAGCATATCAAACATCTGAGCCTGCATCTGCTCGATACCATCCATACGCGCTGCAAGCTCGGAATAGTCGTTACCCTCCGTTCGCTCTAGGTCGCGCGTGTCTGCGTCAGTGTCGGTGACTTCCTGCTGTTCCAGCTTCTTATCATCGTCCATGATTCCATCCTTTCTTTCCACCTATAAGGAAACGGGCCACGAATCGCGGGATACCCGTGACCGTGGCCCTAGTATATATTGTGGCGTTCACAAAAGTCAACTGAAAGAGTCCCAATCAGCTCCGCGCCGTGCGCCGTATCCAAACGGTTGAGCCGCACTAGTCGCTACTCGTCTCGTCTTGCGCGTCACGCCTGCATTGTATCACTTCACGCCAAACATGGTCAATATGTCCTGAAAGTCAACCTTGACTTGAACGTTGTCGTAGAACACGATGCCAGCCCAATACATGCGAGAGAATCCCTGCATGACCTTAGTAAGACGGTTTGCCATGATATAGTTCACGCGCGAATCAGAAGCGGTCAGCGTGTATATGCGTCGGTCCATGCCATTAGGTATGTAGTCGGTCACATACACAAGTCCCTCGGTTAAGTCATTCCACACACCAAAGCGCTTACAGTTGCATACGATTCCAAACGAGAACTTTGCCCTCTTTGGCTTTGAGGATACGAACTCAGTAGACATTCTCTCAAACTCGTTTCCTGCTGCAACGTCACCTCCAACCGTTCCCGACAACATGCGACCTGCGACTGTTCCTGCCTGTTTTGCGCGTGCGTATTCATCATCCTTTACGTAGTGCAGCAGAAACGTCTTTCCGCGATACCAACGGTACCCGAACTGCAAATCGGTGCCAACCCCATATGCGGTAAAGTACGGGTTTGCAATGTCGCAAGCGTTTCCAAGAAGGTACAGACGTGGTTTGATTCCATCCACGCCAACACGTTCTCGTGACACGGTATCGACTATGTTTGCAAGGGCCACGAACTCATTCGGAAGGTACCTGTGGAACCTATCAGCACGCTCCAATACTGCTTCATCGAATATGATTCTGCGCACATTGTCATATGTGCGCTTCTTTATCATCTGTCCTTCCGTGAGAGCGACAAAGTAGCCGCACACATGCCACTTTGGTTTTAGTGGTTTGCCTTTATCATCCGTTCCATCCTCAACACGCTTTGCAATATACATATATCTTGCGTCGGTGCGAAACAGATAATCATTGAACAATTCATCACGTGAGAGTCGGTCAAAATAGCCATCTGAGACACTAGACAACTCACGCTTGTAGCGAACAACCTCCACCCATCTGTAATCCTTCTTGATGTGGTCAAGGATGCATTGCTTGCGAAGTCCGTAGGTCTTTCCGATTCCTCGCGCACCAACGACCATAGTAACGTCCGCATTATATGAGAGCGTATTGTGCCAGTCGTAGAAGTCACTCATTGTCTAAGTCCTCAATGTCTCTGTCGTAATCGCTCCACCAAATGTTCTCACGATAGCGCCTGCGGATGGTTGCATATATGTGCAGCAACCAAAGGAAATACAAAACAATATAGATTACTATTCCAGCAATCACACACATAAAAAAGAACATGAGAGTACAAGCCCCAATCCCAATGAAATACTCAAACATCCACATCAATTCTTGCCCCACGTCGAACCTCCCATCATTATAACCTTCTTTCCATACGATGAATCGCACTCTATGAATGCATTCTCCCCGTCAAACTGCAAATACTTTATATCAGTATTTACGTTTCTGCCATACACACGTTGAAGATATTCAACGCACATTGCATTAGCCTGCTTCAACGTCTCGCCTAACCACCTACCAGTAGGATACAGACACACCGATTCGTGAGTGTTCACGTTCGACGCATTACCTAGATAGTCTGTGATGTTTGCATTGTATCTATCTCCAACACTGGGTCTATGAGTCTCAAGAGCATGACATATTCCATTGGATACAAAAACATTGTAACCAACGCACAAACCAAGAACACGTTCAATATTATAGTGTTTAGATAGGTCTGCAATGAACCGCTCAATGTGGTATTTGTCGTGTGGCCGTGCAAGTCCTGCGCATGTGATATGAACCTCGCATTTTTCAGTAACGGACACTCTGCATTTGTTCCACATTTCAATATGCCATTTATAATGCTTGCCTGCGTTCTCAACCTCAAAACCTCCAATTCCCCTCAAAGAGCTTGCCAATTTTGGGTAATTATTGCGAACCCTAACCATACATCTGTCTATTGCCTGCTTCGACACAACCTCAAACACATGCAACGATTCCTCAATCATCGCGTCGGTTATCGAATCGTCACATGCAAACTTCATTGAGTCAGTATCTCCACCCAATAACGACACGGCATCACCAAACGTCTCATAGAGCTGTTCTATCGCCAGCACCATATGCAATCTTGAACCGCCAACAATTCGCATTCCATACGTATATAATACCCTGCATGTCTCGGGTTGCATGCTATCCCAATTCTTGCGCGTTACAACCGTATCACTATCAACACCAATCACACCATGCTTGCATGCATATGATGGTTTGTACACGTCCTGTGCCATCGTGCCATAAATCCCATTGAATTTCCCCTTTGTATCACTAATATAATAAGCGTTGAACTCCTCGGCGCTCAATGAACCATCTGCTAGGCCGTCTTTATATGACTGTGGTATTCCGTCTGGGATGTGATACTGGTATGGCGTCCCTTCGACATAATGATTGGTGACAAACTTGTTATCATCCTTCAAGCGATACAACACATTAGACTGTAAAGTAACGTAATCAGGTGGCTTTACAAATGACAGGGTACCCTCACCGTACACGACTTCCAACGAATCCCATTCATAGACACGTGACATTGCCCACAACTCAATCTCAGTGACATGAATCTCTATTGAATCCGCCGAATAGAGCTTGCCGAATGCGAACACGGCATTGATGAACGTGTCGTGCCAACCATCGTCAATAAGTGCCTGTTCACCCTCGTATCTGGCTTCATTGTCACTGTAATCACGCTTTGGTTTGAACTTGCTCATTGGCTCTAAAGCGATTCCCCAATGCTCGAAAGCCGAATCAGCACGTAGGCGTATGTTTCCGATTCTGATTCGCGCGTGAAACGCACATGCAAACGGACGTTCGTAGTGCTCCAACACCTGCTCTTTGGTTGTGCCCAACACCCTATTGCACAATTGCAGCAATGCGTCACTTTTCATGTTCTTAAACTTGTCTGGCAACATGCGCCCGTTGATGAATGTGTGGTGCATGCTGGTCACATCAACTGATACGACATTTGAAACAATGACACTTGCATTTGCCGCTGCCGTGAACGTGTACCCGCCACGAAAGCAACTCTTGCGTAATGCATATGAGTTATAGTTCTTAGGCATTTCCTGCTTACACAGCTCTATGAACATCTTTTCGACCGTAATAGTCTTACCGTTTTCCTTCTTTACCTTCAATGTCCCAATGTCATGCCGTGCCATTTGTCGTACTAATGAGGTCTTTGTGAGTACCTTATTACCTAACATGTCTTGCGTAAGCCAATCGTTTGTACGTAGCAAGAAACGCAGATACATAGGTATTACCTGCGTATCCCTTT
>Ga0326513_10001858_pt1 | contig 15899 bp, 26 predicted proteins | sample 2_2465_0518_D_FD_203654 | JGI IMG/M metagenome (GOLD analysis project Ga0326513, IMG submission 203654) | Bovine rumen microbial communities from UC Davis, California, United States - 2_2465_0518 | ecosystem: Host-associated > Mammals > Digestive system > Stomach > Rumen | place: USA... | reverse complement strand
TAAAGAAGTGCATGCGCAGGGATCTGACATCATCGTTGGAACCATGGCATTCGATTTGTGCTCTGCCTTAGAGACAGTAGATATACCGGGATGTCTCAAACTCTCATCCTATGCATTTAGTTGTTGTAGCAATATAACAACGCTGAGTTTTCCGGAATGCATCGAAATTGGTTCATCGCCATTTAATGGCTGTAACAGACTTGAAGAAGTGTATTTGCCTAAATGTGTTAGTGTTCCGGAATCAATAGGATATTTGTCCATGTTGAGGAAAGCAAATTTCGACAGTCTCGAAGAAGTACCAGCCGCATTCTTCAACGGAGCATCCAATCATCTGGAAGAGGTGTCTCTCCAGGAATGCCGTGTTATTAATCCGGTGGCATTTTCACGGTGCCGTATGCTGAAAAGCGTAAATGCTCCAAATTGTGAAGTCATAAACGAGATGGCATTCATGGGATGCAGCAGATTGGAAGAGGCGAATTTTCCGAATTGCAAACAGCTCTATGGTGGGGCATTCTCTGAATGCACAGTCTTGAAAAATGTAAGCATGCCGGAATTGGTATCATGCTTCGGTATGTCGACATTTCTCAGTTGTAGTGGCCTTCAGACCGTATACATGCCGAAACTCATATCAACTTGCGGTTTTATGTTTATATCGACGAGAGTAGAAACGATCAAATTAGAAGCGTGCTTGGCCATTGGGCAGAACACATTTGCTTATTGCAGCAATCTCAAAAAAGTAGAACTGCCTGAATGCAGTTTTATAAGCGCGAACGCGTTCTACAATTGCTACGAACTTGAGACAGTCAGTTTACCAAAGGTGAGTTCTATCAGCGGCTATGCATTTCGCAACTGCTTTAAACTGAGTAGTATTGACTTGCCGGAATGCAGCGTTCTTTCCATATCTGCATTTGCATACTGTTCGGCTTTGACGACCGCCACTCTGCCAAAATGCAGCATTATTGGGCAACAAGCATTTGAAGGATGTTCAAGTCTTACGACAGTAATGGCGGAGGAATGTACGGAGATTTCTTATAGTGCGTTTAATCGGTGCAGTATGCTGAAGACAGTAAGCCTTCCAACATGTACAAATATCAGCGCGTATGCTTTTACCTTCTGCAGTGCTCTGGAAGAGCTGATTCTTCCTGAGGCTAATGTATTGAATGCCAATATGTTCACAAACTGCCCAAATTTGAAACGTCTTACGCTCGGAGCGTCGAGCGTAGCAACCGGAAATGGACCGCTGGAAGGAATGGCGTCAGAAGTTGTAGCCAATCTCAGCATCTTCGTCCCCGCCTCTCTGGTATCTGATTACCAGGCTGCGAACTATTGGAGTAATTACTCCAGCCGCATTTTCCCGATGCCGGCTTAAGCAATCTTAAATCTTAGCACGCTTCTCAAGGGCCCTGGGAAGCGTGTTTTAAGATATGTCTCTGTTTACTAAAAAAACGACTAAATGGATATGGGACATGGCGGAGGGGTCAGCGGACATCATCCCATGTATTGGGAAGGCCGCGATCCCATGGAAGACCGGGATCTGTACGGATACAGACCGCCCCGGTATTACTGCTGAAATTGCTTCCGGAGTCTGCGAAAGGCTCCGGAAGTTTCTTTTTCTGAAAGGGGAGCGACAGAAATGGCTAAGGACGAATGCAAAGGGGGCGAAACCCTATGAACAACAGCACACAACTGAAGGAACTGATTGAAAAGCTCAAAATGGCAGGTACTTCGATCGGAGAGGCCGTATGGCAAAGCGCCTGCTTCTGTGCAGGGTGGCCGTACGTCTTCGGCGCAGCCGGAGCGATCTGCAACAAGAGCAACCGCGGGGCCAGAGTGAGGGATGATCATCCTACAATCAAGTCGAAATGTCAGCGACTTCGGGATAATGATCCAAAGGACACGTGCGTCGGATGCAAATGGTATCCGAACGGGCAGACCGTAAGGATGTTTGACTGCAGAGGATTTACCAGATATTTGCTGGAGCAGTTCGGCATCAAACTGAACGGCGCCGGAGCTACCAGCCAGTGGAACGATGAAAGCAACTGGCTTGTCAAAGGGACAATTGATACGATCCCCGAGGATACGCTGGTTTGCCTGTTCTACAAGGAGCCCAAGGATCCGAGAAAGATGGCACATACCGGATTCGGATACAAAGGGGAAACCTGCGAGTGTTCTAACGGGGTGCAGCATTTCAAAAAACGGGATAAGAAGTGGGAATACTGGGCTATCCCGAAAGGCGTAACGGAGAATTATACGCCGTCTGAGCCGGATGAGCAGGCAAGGCCTACACTGAGAAAGGGCAGTAAGGGAGAGTATGTGACGCTTCTGCAGACGGCCCTGATCATGCGCGGATACGAACTACCCAAATACGGCCCTGATGGAAGCTTCGGAAATGAAACGCTGGAGGCCGTGAAAGCTTTCCAGAAGGATGCCGGGTTGTCGGCTGACGGTGTCGTCGGAAAGGCGACCTGGGCTGCTTTGGACGGTGAAGTGACGCCGAAGCCGCTGTACACGGTCACCATTCCGCATCTGAGCCAAGAGATGGCCGAAGACATTCTGAAAAAGTATGCCGGCATCATGGTTCAGGAGTAATTGAAGGAGGATAAAAACATGGTTGCAAAATTCATCAAAATGGTATATGGCGAGAAAGATGCCAGGATTCTGAAAGTGCAGAAGCTGCTGGCGAGGGCCGGATCTACGATCAAACCCAACGGGGTGTTCTCTGTCGGAATGTATTCCGCCGTGAAGGCTTTCCAGAAAAGACACGGACTGAAGGTGACCGGCGAGATTGACGCGGCCACCATGAACAAGCTTGCTGAGTATGACAAACCCGCCAAGCCGGTAAAAAAGACAATTCGTAAGCCTGCCAAGAACGGGAAATGACGAGCATCAGTCCGCAGGCGGGGATGCAGCGGGGCGGAGTTTTCTCCTTTCGCCGCCCCGTTTTTCTTTATATTTTCTGGAGGTGACGCCTTATGCCCGAAATGAAGGGGCTTACATTGGAGGGAGTATGGTCATTCCTTTGTTACGGGGTGACCCTTTTTGTGATTATTCTGGGGATTTACAAAGGTATATGCTTTATTGTGGATCGACATAAGAACCGGATGAAGGCCAGGAAGGAAGAGCTGGAAAGTCAGCAACCGGATCTGGCAGACAAGATCTCAAAACAGGTGCTGGCTAAATTGGAACCCCGACTGATGGTTATCGAGAAAGATCTGAAGAAGGACAAGAGTCGGCTGGACAACCATGATCTGATACTCAGCGGGATGCAGGATTCACAGAAGGATGTGCGAAAGGGCTTCAGTGCCCTCTTCAATGTAATTGTAACGGCCTCCAAAATCGGATCGTTCGACGGAAAGAATCCGGAAATGAAGAAAGCTATCGAAAAGATGAACGATTATCTGATGGGGCAGCTCGAGGATGGCCCGGTCGTGCATGTAACAACAATAGGAGGAAGCAACTATGAAAATTAACTGGGGAGTACGAATTCGGAACAAGGCTTTCTGGATGACATTTATTCCAGCATTGGCGCTGGTGGTGAGCTCTGTGCTGAATGTTTTCGGCATTAAGATGGAGTTCGGTGACCTGGTGGATAAACTGCTGGCGGTTGTGACTGCAGTGTTCGCGTTGCTGGCGGTGATGGGTGTCGTGAATGATCCCACCACGAGCGGCGTCGGTGATAGTGACCGGGCGCTGACTTATGTTCATCCGTGGAATGACGATGAGAATTACGACGAACAGGAAGCAAACACTAAGTGATATTTCCGGAGGGCTTGCGCAAAATCAGCATGCCCTCTTCTTTTTTGACTTTTCGCAGGAAAAACATGTCAGATAATGGCAAAAAGCCAAAGAAAGGAGAAGAAGAAGATGGTTAAGCTTAGACATATCTCAAGGGATGAATTTTGTCAAAAAACAGGAGTGTCAAAGTATGACCCCTGCATATCATGTATGATCGGAGGCGTCTATTTTATGCCGGCATTTGGCCACTATCTTGAAATAGAGCGTGACGGAGACGATGTACCTACGTATTTTATGAAACAAGATAACGGTACTTGGTGGAAGTTTACTATTATCAAAGAAGGACCTATAACAGGCACAATAGTATCTAAATTCATAGAGGATGAATCACATAAATATGGCGGGGAGTGGAAATTCTGGAAAGGCATCTATCATTGAGATTGTTCGAAGACCGTACATTCGGTCTTCTTTTTTGGCTTTTCGCATTTTTTACATGCCCTCTTATGAAGAAGGAAGTGATCCGAGATATTAGAAGATTGCTGTTAAAAGAGCTTGCACTATGGAGGTTGGTGTGCGTAAACAAGGATGCAAGGGGCACATAATAAACAGCCCTTCTTTTTTTTTTTTTTCACAAATTTTACATTGCCTATAATGAGGGGAATTGAGAGAACCTTAAAGGATTAGTCCGGCTGTAATGACTGTCTTCGACAGAGACGGGTTACAGAAAGCCGAGGGCGAGCATGATGCATAATGAAGCCCGTAGGTAAGACACCAATATCGGGACTTGACTAATACCAATTGCAAAATAATTTGCTAAGACGTGCGCGGCTGAAAAACCAATGATGTGGAAATGCCGGAAGTTACGCGTGATCAGTATGACTCAACGTACTGAAAGAAAGTTAAATAAACCAGTAGGTAACACCGTAAGTCCTACAAGCAATTATTTTTTTTTCGCAATTTTTACAAGGCATATTATGGAACCAAAGGTATATAAGGGGCCGAGGTACATCTTAGACGGAGATGGAGGGCGTCTAACCAGTGGCTTAAGGAGACATCCTGATGGGCCTATATAAAATAACTGCGGCTTATATACTCAATCGCAAAAAGAAACGAATCAACTCGGAAATATAGATCGATATATAACTCCGAAAAAAGTTGAACGTGAACGAGGCAAGACGTCCCTAAAAGCATGATGATGCATTTTAGGTCGCTAAATAATAAAACTCTTGGTAAGTTGTGGGCTGCCAAGCATGTAGTTTCTTTTTTTTTTGTCTTATTTGTCCAATCTGGTATAGAAGATGAGCCACTCCTTTCTTAGTTTTTTCTTCTTTTAGAACTGCAAAACCTTTATTCTCCAGTTCGAATCTGGATGGCACCTCGCAAAGCCTTATGGATCGACGCTTCGGGCCTCATCCGGAGCGTTATTTTTATGTCTTTTGAAAATTTAGGATCTTTATGCCATTTTTGCCACCTTTCATGTACAATTTGGCAATGATATTTACCATCACATCCGCTAATGTAAAAACCAGATAGAACAGCATGATCCTTGCTTGTCTGTTTGAATAAAGGTCCGTGAAACCTTTACCTCCTGAATCGCAATTTTAGCACACGATATAACGAGGAGGTGTTTGATATGCTTAGACTAAAAGAAATCAGAAAAGTACGAGATCAAGGGAAGTTTGCAAAGCATAAAATAGGAGAAGCCGATTGGTTAATACTGGAAGTCATGTATTTCGCTAAACGTAATGTATTTATGTCATTATTACATTTATTATTTAGAAAGAAATTTGACGAGCAGTACAATAAACTAAAGGAGATAAGGAGGTTATTACTTAAAGCAGAGAGTGCCTTGCATGATCAGGAAACTTTACATGAGGACTTGGAGCACAACATAAAGGTAGACATATGGGAAAAAACCAAAGAATGGCCATGTGCTTAAGGCACGGGCCTTTTCTTTTTCGCACGAAAAGCATGCTCTTTAATGAGGAGGTGATCTTTAAATGATCATGAATTTAAATGGGAAACGTGACGACATTGTGGTGCTCGTAAGAGTATCGCCTGATGGGAATGCTGAAAAGCATTTCATGGACGACTGGCAAAAGATCTCGAAGGATCTGAAAATTACCAGTAGTGCTGTGCAGTTACATTCCCTGTTTGGCTGGAAAAAACCAACAGGAGAAGCATACAATCAGTACGAACTGGATTTTGGATCGGAAAAAGATCTTGTCGATGGCATGGATTGGCTTTCAGAATATTTTCGTCAAATGGTTATAAAATACGAAGACGCCTATAATGACGAAATGTTACCAGAAGTTGTGTTTGTGAGAAAGATTAAAGATTAAAAGGACTGCCCGTGCGACGAACACGGGCCTTTTCTTTTTCGCATGAAAAGCATGCTCTTTAATGAGGAGGTGATCAAATGAATTATGTGACACTCGATGAGGTTATGAATCAGTTAGGCATTGAAAAGAGGAAATCATCAACATTGGAATCGATGACCAAGAACGAAATCCTTAATATGACTCCTGAGCAAGCGAAAAAGATTTGCGAAGAAGTAGAAGATGGATGGCTTGGGTCAAACGATCACGAGATAATCGAACTCTTTGCCGAACCTACTGCGAGTTCTGACGGAACGATCACACTTAACTTTGAACAAAACTAAGAAGAATCGACCCGTGCGACAAACACGGGCCTTTTCTTTTTCGCATAAAAAACATCCTCCTTAATGAAGGAGGCGATATTTATGGACGATAAGGTTTCGAGGAATGAAGTGCTGGCAGCGCTTGAAAAATGGCTTAACTATTATAAGCGGGTGCTTACGAAATGTGAAGAACTTGGAAGCAAGGGGCGTAAGCATCCTATGTATAATAATGCCAAGGCCAGAATCGAGCTACTGTTGCGCTTGATGGTGGAAATCGAGGAGCTGTAAAAAGCCCCTCTTTTTTTTTATTTTTAAAAACACAATGCGGCATACATATCATCGAAACCGTCGCCGTACAGGTTAATGTAAATGTTATACGTGACCTGGACGCTGGAATGGCCCATCAGTCGAGAGAGGATCTTTACATCAATACCTTTGTAGTAGCAGTTTGTGGCAAAGGTGTGACGGAAGACATGCTCACCATGATATTTGACGCCTGCTTCCCGACAGAGTTTCTTCGTTTGGTAGGTCAGCTTTTGATAAGAGTAGCGTTTGCCGTCCTGCTCAAATACCCACTCAGTTGTGTGAATCTCGCGAAGACGCTTCAAAATTGTGATGGCTTTTGGTGTGAGCGGAACGACGCGGTTGCTGCTTTTGCTCTTGGCCGAATCCTGATATTCTGCCTGATTCGTATACTGCGGGTTGATGATCGTGGCGTGGATCTTCATTTTGCAATGGGTGATATCCACGTCCGCCCATTTCAGTGCCAGAAGCTCTCCAGCACGAAGGCCGGTTTCCATCTCAAAGGCAACAGCAGCATAACCGACGTTATCTGGAAAGCGGACAATGTGCTTCCAAAGACTGTCCTGCTCATCCTTGGTATACGCGATAACTTCCTTGGCTTTCTTTTGTACTTTTGCTTCGGAAGGCATCCGGATTCCGACGCTTGGGTCTGCGGAAACGATCTTCATCGCAGCGGCCTGTCTGAGCGGCGCGGTGACGATGAGCACCTGCTTCTTGATATTGCTGAGACTGTAGCCAGCATTCACAAGAGCGTTGATGTACTTCTGGATGTCGAAAAAGCTGATGTCGCAGATCTTCATTCTTGATATTTCATAAGATGTCAGGGCTTTCTGAGCTGTGATCAGACGTTCGTAGGACGCTGTTTTCAGGGCATTTTTCTTAAATAGCTCCATCCATACAGAGATGAATTCGTCCAGGGTTAATTGATTATTCATGATTTCTTTCAGCTCATCTTCTATGCAGTTGTCAAGGTTCTGCGGTCCAGCTTCATTATATTTTCTGGTTTCAGGCATGTCAATCCCTCCTTTTCGTTTTGGGAGGGATGTAAAAAATGCGAACGCAAAGCATGGATGATCGCAAGAAAAACAGGTGCCTTAATGGATACAATGATCAAAAACTAAGGAGGTATTAATCATGAGTGAGAAGAGGCTTTGGAACATCTTTCATTGCTACGATACTGACGGGGGTTTTGGCGACTGCGTTCCGCAAGAGGATCTTGTAGGCACGGTGGAAGCCACGGAAGAGGAAATTAAGGAGTTTCTTAAAAAGTGGGACAAGCCGGAAATCTACGAGGAACCCTATGCGGCGATGCTATGTCATGCCATCCGCGTGGTTCCAGTGGAAGTGGTTGAGCTAAAAGGCTTCGAACCATACTCGACTGATCCAGATGATGGATTCAATCAGGGTATCCGCGAGATGCATGGAGAGAGCGTCTGAATAGGCGCCCCCTCTTTTTTCTTTATATTTGTAACCAGATGATTTAGAATGGAGGGATCGCGGATGCCATCAGCAAAACAAACGAAAGCAGCAAAGGACTCGAGTTTACGATCGGTTAAATTTATTTCTGGAAAACGGGCGGGAGTAAAGGAAGATCCATTAAAAGAAGGCATCATTGAAATCAGGCCGGGAACCGATGGCATTGATCTTGGCGAAAAGAAATATGCCATGGCTTACATTCGTGTTTTAGACGATCAGCATTGCTTTAAGGGCATGTGCGTGTATTCAGATAAACTGCCGGATGGTTATGACGTCATTTGCTATTACGATAGTCCGCGCCATGGGCTTACGGTGCTCAGAACCATTAAGCCGGAAATGAATCTCGGCAAAGATATTATGACGAAGGTACCTTCTGATTATGGAGGATATTTAGTTATAAAGAGTCCGATCCATTTGAAACTAATTCAGTTGGATCAGATATGAAGGGCTATTTGGACCGTTTTAAGGAAATGATAAATGAGTAGAAGAAAAAAAATGCAAAGGGGTTTTCAGTATGGCTTGGATCGTATGGATTTGTGTATGCGCTCTTATTGGGATTGTGGGGATCATATTCGGATTCCTTGTCGGGGAAAGCAGGCTGAAGAAACTGAAACAAATCGGATCATTATATGTCGATAACCAGGACGGAGAGATTGATATTTACCTGGGGCTTGAGGAGAGTCCGGAGCATTTAAAAGACCGTGAAGTGGTTCTGCTTCAGATTGTAAAAACGCAGGAAAAACAAGCGTCCTAATGGTAACTCAATATTTTTATGAAAGGAGAATTTCTATGAACAGAAAGGAAAAACGGAAGGTCCAGGACTTCTACGACGAGGAGGAAATCCGCCTGCAGGAAGCTATGCGGAGCATGGATCCGACCAGTCCGGAATACAAAGAAGCGTTGGGCGTTCTGAAGCTGACGAACACCAATCGGGAAGAAAGCCGAGAATCTCGGAGGAGACTGGCAAAAGCCGATCGGGGTCCGCTGGTAAAGACGATCATCGGTGGCGTTGTATTCCTGGCGAGTGCGGCCGGAATTACCTGGTTTGAAAAAACAGGCGGGATGTATACAGGAGAAAAGAGGTCGTGGATCGATACGATCATCCGCGGAATTGGAAATTTCCGATTTTTCGGGTAATGGGTAACCGGATTTTGGGGGTCATGGCGACATGCCCCCTTTTCTTTTATCGCAAAAAACACAAGCCTTCTAATGACAAAACAGACTGAAGTCTGAAATGAAAGGAGAATCATTATGAAGGCGTATTTCACAGAAAAATGTTATGCTGACAATCGGTTTATGCAGAAGGGGGTTGAGCTGCAGATGGATGCCAACTCCTGGTATGCGGCAAAGCGGGCGTATGAGTACAGCTGCCTGTTGTGCTGCACCAGGGGTGTCGGAGCTGTCGACTGCTCTCAGTGCCCTATCCGCGGTGCCATGTTGACAAATTCGATAGTCTTCAGGAAGAAACTCACCAAGGAAGACAAAGAATGGGTTGAACGGGAGCGGAAGCTGCTTTAAGCGGCTTCCCTCTTTTTTTTAACGCAAGTTAGACATGGCTAATAATGGTAATCCAAATCAAAAAACGAAAGGGGAACCATTATGTTTGAGAGAAGTACGTGGATCATTTTGATGACGGGCCTGCTTCTGGTTATCCTGGTAACAATAGGGTGGCTGTACGGAGAGGAAGCAGAAGAAAGAGAACTGATTAAGGATTGCGAACGTGCTCTCGCCAACGCGGCTGATTATCTCGGCGTGGAGACGATCGGTGTTGTTAACGCCTACAAAATGTGCAAAGGCAAATATGACGCTGACATCATCAATGCCGAGGTGTATAGACGCGCCGGCGTGGAGGCAGACAGATGTCAAATTACTTATAACGGCGAAATAAGAGACTGTGACATGTCTCTTTGGACGCTCATCGAGTATGAGGACGACCAGAAACTGGCGGTCGTCAGGCAAATTATCTACGGAACAATTTGAGGGCTTCGGCCCTTCTTTTTTTTTCTTCGCAAAAATTACAAGCTCCATTATGAAGAATCGGTATAAGCGATTTTTTAAAGATACGACCGAACAGGTAAACGGGTGAGATGTCTTCGACAGAGACTCCCGGGCGAGGATCGGGGCGGACGCCTATGCATGGGCAGCCCGAAAGTAACAGAATACGATGAAACGGTTGTACTCAATTGCAGAAATAGACTTTAAGAACACACAGATCTTGAAAAAGAGCTGAAACTGGCGAAAGACGCGATGGCTTATACATCGTGAAATGGCAGGTTGAGATGTAAGCCCTGCAAAAGACTATTTTTTTTTGAGAGCTGAAAGAAGCTCTCTTTATTTTTTTTTATCAAGACCATAAAGAAGGAGGGATCAAAATGAAGTATTACTATTCGGGCTATTCCTGTGTGGGCTGGATTCCTATACGGGGCGGAGGGTATTGGAAACGATTCGCTACGGACGAGGAATATCGGGAAGCTTATGAGGAAGCTTTAAACTCTTGATATTTTTGGTGTGACCGGAGGCAAGTGAAAACTCTGCAAGGCAGTTTTCAAGCGAACGACTTGCCAAAGGCGGGTTGGCGGTGGGCGGCGCTATCGGAGTAGTCCTTTCTTTACATGATCTGCATCGGACCCAAGTGCTAAATGTTTCGGTGCATTCATTCTCCTGGATCGTGTAAAGATCGGCGGGAGCCAGGAAATTCGGAGGGGATCTGGCAGCGCCATTTAAGAAACACGTTCGTAAACGAAGGGAGACCGGGAATGCCTGGCCTCCCTAATTTTGTGCAGGAGGGCGAGCCATGAGCAAACAGAAACTGACATTTGATCAGGAAAGAGAAGACAAACGATGGATCGATGCGGTTGAGAAAGCCGCAAAACAGATAAAGGCTGAAGGGAAAAACGTACCGGAAGCAGTGGTCGATTTTGCCAAATCCATCGGTGCTTCGCCCGAAGTCTTCAAAGAAGCCATTGAAACCTATAAAGGACAGAAGCAACGGATTACAAATTACATGCGGAATAAAAAGATATTGCAAAATCCGGAACAAGTCAAAGACTGGGATTTGGCTCATCTTTACAAGGAACGTGACCGGGTCGAAAAGCAGATTCAGGAACTGGAAGAAATGAAAGCTGACAAGAAAAAGATAAAGAATCATCTTTGGGAAGCAGGAGAGATTCGGAAAGACCTGGATGCCAAAGCCGAATATGACCTAAAAGGCTGGGACCGGGTTGAACTGGATGAACAAGCCATCAAAGATATTTCGGCAGTCATCAAAGAGCAGATGGACAGTCACGATTATGATATACGTCATGTTGCTGTGCGAAGGCTTGCGGTTACGTTTAAGGACGAGATCTACTATTTCACAGTGGTGAGCGCAAACCTTTTGCATGTTCGTATCTGGGAGGATTACCCGGACGTTCAGACATTCAGTGCAGAGTATGATATTAAGATCTATCCAAAAAGACTGGAACTGACAAATACTCAGAAATGCGATTCGGACATGATTGATTTCCTGCGTCAATGCAACGATGGAAGCGGTGTCCGAAATTATGAAACTACCGGACTGATGTTTCTGATGCTGAATGAGTTTATGCTGCATTACAAGGACGTGGCATTCAATGTTCGGGAGATTGAATGTAAAGGACCAGGCAAAAAGAAGGAGTATAAGAATTCGACTGTCGTAACCAGCGTTGTACGGCTAGTGAAACAGTATAAGCTGAAGAAAAACTGGCAGGCCAAAGTAGAGCGCCGGAAAGCAGAAATCCGGTGCCAGGCATGGGGCGTGAGAGGGCACTTCCGGCATTATAAGGATGGAAAAGTGATATTTGTGGAGGCCTATGTGAAAGGCAAGGACCGGGAGCAGTATCGAGGAAAGGTGTATGAGCTACTGCCAAAGGAGGCAAAAAATGAATAAATTCGGAACGGGCGAGCTGTACGGCATTAATTTTGCATCACAAGGTTGGCAATATCCTATTTGCAAACGGGTTTATTCGCCAGCGACTCCAATGTGTTATTACTGTGGGAATGGCACTACAGTTTCGAGCGCAACGGCTGGTGATTCGAAAAAACAAGTGATTGAGAATATAAAGAAAGCGTTTGAAAAACAAGTGATTGAGAATATAAAGAAAGCGGTCGAACCGCGAAAGGACTAATAAGGTCGGTGAAGCGAATGCGATGGGTTAAATTGATATTTGAAATTTTACTTATTGTTTCGATCGTGCTTGGGTGTATTTATTTTTGTAACCATTTCTTTGAGATCTTTCATATTCATGTGTAAAAACGCAGAAAAAACAAGCTCCTTAATGGTAAATCTAAATTCGAAAGGAGGAAATGTATGTTAGGTACTATTTTGGGAGGAATCTGCGTATTGATAATGGGAGTAATATTGATCAAATACGGGGTAAGCGCCATGATATTTGGCATTACGTCAATCATGATCGGTTTGGGTATCCGGAAAAGGGGCTGAGGCCCCTTTCTTTTTTAATTTTGAAAGGGAGGAACAACAAATGCACATTGATGTTGACATTGACTATGGGGCTGTCTCAATCAAAAAAGAAAACGATGCCCCACGGATTTATTTTTTGTTCGCATGGGAACATGGCAGCCAATCTTTAGCAGATAATGCTGCCAATTGTTTTCGGGATTTTTTAAGCAGAATTGACGAGTATGCCATGGAAATCCACAATCCTGAAGCAAAAGTTGCCAACGTGCTATCTACTGATGGAGAGGTAAAACAATGGCAAAAGGAAGTTGTGGATAAAGCGAATGATCCGGTCAACCATCCGTCGCATTACACGGACGGAAAGATCGAAGTGATTGACTTTATTGAGGACAAGAAACTGAATTTTCATCTTGCCAATGCTGTGAAATATATTTCCAGAGCCGGGAAGAAAGATCCTGGCAAAGAAATTGAAGATCTTGAAAAAGCAAGATGGTATTTGGACCGGTATATTCAAAAGCTGAAAGAGGAACCGGTAAGCGGTAAACACGTAAAAGCGCAAGAAAAACAAGCACTTTAATGGCAATCCAAATCAAAAATGAAAGGTGGTTTTATCATGGAAAAAAAGAACGGTTTGATCAATGAGGAAACGAAAGTCAAGGTCAAAGTTGCGTGTAAAAAGGTTGCACGAGCAGCGGGCACAGTTCTGGGCTGGCTTGGCGTCGGCCTCTTCCTCGCGACGCCTTCGATCGCTATTGTGAATGCGATGGATATCGCACAGGAGCGGAAGGAACGGCGGAGCGGAGAGAAAAAGGTCGCTAAGTGGGCAGAGGGGCACGTTGCAAACGAGAACAATAACGTCGACAAGATCAACGCATTCATGGACAAAACAAATGAGCGAATCTCTGATTTGGAGAGGAGGAATGCTATGCTGATGGAGAAAGCTATCAGCAGGACAGAAGGAAAGGAGGAAGAAAGGGGCTGAGGCCCCTTTTCTTTTTAGCCTTCGCAAAAAAAGCATACTATATAATGGAAAAAGATTGCAGAGTATAAACTGCGAGGGAGGTAAACCGTAAGATCTATTAGCCCTCATAATCGTTCAAACGTAGGACGCCGTCGAGATGAAATGACGGAGACGATGGTTGGAAACCATCAGATCTTTTTTTTTTTGATATTCAGAAACGCACAAAAAACAAGCCTCCTAATGGATTCAACAATAAAAAGGAGGTTGTACTATGATGGAATTTATCGGATGGGTATTAGACATTGCCTGGAAGGCTACAGTCCTTATTTGCGGATGGAGTCTTTTCAGATTCCTGATCCGGGATGGGAGAAGCACTTTCAAGGAATTGATCTCAGTATTCGGAACGGCAATCAGGGTAGGATGCTTCCGCATTCGGCGAAAGCTGATTGTGGATCTGAAGAAAGAAGAGGAGGCAAAAAACGAAGAGCCAACTGTAGAGACGGTCGAGGGTCGCGTCGTTTGACGCCCCCTCTTTTTTCTTTAATCAAAAGAAAGGGGTTGTTGCGTATGCCAAAGCGTTACTCAGAGGAAGATCAGAAACTGGCGGAGGAAAACCGGGCGGCAAGAGAACACTACTGCGATGATGGTCTTCGGAGGTTGATGGCTGCGGTGTGTCTTCTTGCCATCAAAGACTACGAAGGAGGCATGCGTACCGGACAGCGGAAGCAGATTGAAGAGTTTTTCGGAAGCGATATGTTTGCGAACATGACCGGGATGAGTGATAAAGAAGAAGTGATTCGTCACTTGAATGAAAGGAGAAAACAAAAAGCATGATTGGTTGGTTGGGCGGAATTCTGAATGTTGTGCGGCCGGCATTAAGAAGCAGCAGGGTTCTGCTGGTGAAGCATGCGCCCGAAATTCTGATGGGTATGGGAACCGCAGGCACGATCAGTGCTGTGGTTGTGGCTGCCAAAAGCGGCCCAAAGGCCCAGGCGCTGATCAAGGAAGCTGAAGAAGAAAAAGGACTCAAGATGCAGCAGGACAAGGACTCCGAAAACAACCCGTGGCATCCGAAGGTTTACGTGAAACTGGACTGGAAAGAAACCGTGAAAGCCACCTGGAAAGTGATTCTTCCTCCGGCTTTAATGACGCTGGCCAGCCTCGGATGTTTTTGGGGCGCATACGGGATCGGCGTTCACAGACAGGCGGTTCTGGCCGGTTTGTGGTCCACAGCAGAAGCTGCTTTGATGGAGCAGCAGAGAAAACTGGATGAGATGATCGGAAAACAGGGACGTGAGGAACTGAACAGGGCTATTGCAGAAGATAAAGCAGCCAACACGAAGCTGCCTCAGAACACGATTGTCCTGCAAGGCGGTACGGACATGTGGTGTATCATCGACGGGACACCGTTCCGGAGCAGCTATTTAAAGATTAAAGATGCGCAAAACATGGCTAATCATCAGATGTTTAATGATATGTATTTGAGCGAGGCCGATCTTTACTGGCTGCTTGATCCGAATCGTGAATATTTAAAGCCGGGTCCAAACAGCGGAATGATCGGCTGGAGCGTGGACAAAATGCTTGTGCTGAACATTGAAAGCTGTCTTGGGCCGGATCATGAGCCTATGCTGGTGGTGGATTATCAGGATAAAGACGGATATCCTTATCCTCCGCAGGCGGGATACTGGAAAAGCATGTAAAAAAGCGCAAAAATTGCAAGCTATATAATGAAACACGATGATGTGTTTTCGGACAAAATTATATTTTAGAAAGGTGGTTTTATCAATGGAAAACAAGAACATTGGAGCAAATGGCAACATCAAGGGGAACGACAATCCTAAAATGAAGCAGGAAAAGCTGTCTCTCGGTAAGAGGGCTATTCAGACCTACGACCGCTTTCGCACCAGCAAGATTGGGCGCTGGGTGCTGCGCGGCGTAAAGGTCGTGACGACCATTGCCGCGGGATGTGGCATCTACGAGATGGGCTTTAAAAAGGGAAAGGAAAGCGTTGAGCCTGTTGTGATCTACAAGGACAAGGAACCGGAAGCTCAGGAAAATCCTGAAGAGGAATCTACCGAAACTGAAACCGAGAACACGGAAGCGTGAAAACGGGAAGGAGCAATGCTCCTTCTCTTTTTTATTTTCAAAATGAAAAGGAGGATTTCAACATGATCATCTTCAGCAGACACCCGGTGGTGGAGATCAGCGTGACCTGCAGCGAAGACAAAATGGCCTGGCTGGAAAGCCTGATTCGGGTTTGCAGCCTGGATTACGGTCAGCTTGAGCGCGGAATGCACAGCGTTTGCTTCCGTGATATTAACGGAAAGGGTAAAGACCTGAGCACGTTT
>Ga0326513_10001857_pt1 | contig 15903 bp, 11 predicted proteins | sample 2_2465_0518_D_FD_203654 | JGI IMG/M metagenome (GOLD analysis project Ga0326513, IMG submission 203654) | Bovine rumen microbial communities from UC Davis, California, United States - 2_2465_0518 | ecosystem: Host-associated > Mammals > Digestive system > Stomach > Rumen | place: USA... | reverse complement strand
ATCGTACTCGTCACCGCCGTTGTCTCCGACCATGCACCAGCCGTTGACATAGCCGTTTTCATCAAAAGTTACTTTCATAAGCCCTCCTCAGTTAACGCCGTAAACGGCGACTATCTGTCCGGAACTGTTCCGGCCCTTGTACACCAGATAGCAAGTGCTCCCGGAGTAGTACAGGTTGAAGGAATAGTAGTAGGATTCATCTGTAATCTGATACGCTACGGCGCTTGTCGTCAGGGCGGCTTTCGGAACCACGATCGGTGTTCTGGAGCCAGACGACGCAGGCTGCCCGATGATGATGTACCAGTTGTAACTGCCGTAGTTGAATGAACAGCTTCCTGTCGTCACAGTGCCGCTGTAGAGCAGCGTAACGCCAAGGCCGAGATTCGCTCTCGCGCCAGCCGCCGTCGTTGCTCCCGTTCCCCCATACGCAAGTGCCAGAGCGTTGGTCAGGGAGATGCTGTCCCACGAATTCCGGTCATAAGCCGCTTTGACCGCGGATGCTGTTGCCGCCAGCGCCGTGCTGGTAGACGAGGTGCTGCTCGTCAACCGGGTCAAGCCATAATAGGCGGTAGTGGCTGTGTTAAGTGTAAAGGCTACAAAATACGTGCCATCGTAAATAAAGAGCACCGTCTGCAGCGGCTTCCAGGCGTATGTCACGGGAAGATAGTTGTTGTAAGTGACGATGTACTTCAGACCGGTTCCGTTGACGTTCATTTTGACCTGCTGCACCGTGTTGTGGTTGGTGAACTTAATTGCCACCACCGCACCGGTCTTGAGTTCAAAGTTTCCTGGGACAGTAGCAATCTTATCCCCGTCATCAGCTGCCGTGTCACAGGTTCCCAATGCAATGCCGCCCGATGCCAGAGACTGGATGTACTCTGCCAGAAGCATGCCATAGACCTTCACGTCCCAATCCTCAGAAACCTCAAAGCAGTTATCGGTCTCAGAGACTTTGCCCACGGCCAACCCTGTGCCTCCGGCTTTGAAGTCCATGAGTACGGAGGCGGTGGACAGGCTGTCCACGACCGTGACCGTGCCGAAAGCGTCCGTCAGGGTGAATCGGATATCGTAGGAGTAGTCGACACTCAGGTTGCCGCCACCGAAGATGAACTGCGTCCCACTGGTAAAGGTAACGCCTGCATTTGTGTATGACGATTCGGAGGATTTCTTATATGCCACAGCGGTCGTGATCGTGTTCTTCCCGCTGCAGGACCAGTAAGAAAAGCCGATCGTGCTCTTGGCGTAGGTACCATTGGAAGACGATGCCCCAGCGCTCGTACACCGCTGGGTGGAATAGCTGTTGAAGCGCGGAGCGGCATAGGCCACTACATTGATCGTAACGGTTGCTTCATCTGACCAGCGCCCACGGCTGTCGCAGACCTTCCCGGTGAATGTGATGGAGCCGGACGTGTTGAGGAAACCGGTCGTCACGGAGGACTGTGTATAGGAAAGCCCGCCGCCGGTGATGCTGTAGGAACTGATCGTCGAGCCTCCGGCCCCAGCAGCGCCGGTGATCGCCAGCGTCACCTTGCTCTTTGTCTGCACATAGATGCCCCAGCTTGAAGGCACGGTTCCATCCACCCGGGTCGCTGTAATGCCGGTAATCGTGGGCTTGATGCTTGCCGGAACCGACAGCGTGACAGTCGTCGTACTGGTGCCAACCAGCGTGTTCCCGTTGTAGGTATAGCAGGTCAGCGTACAAGTGCCGCTGGTGCTGTTGGGGATCTGCGATGCCAGGGATGTGGACGGTGTCCATGATACAGAAGTGGATGTCGTCTTTGTAGCAATCGTCCCGGACGCATTGCCGAAGGCGTAGGTCAAAGTATGCGTAAAGGATGAGGATGCCCGGGTGATGCTGATCGTCCCTGCGCTGCCCATCGTGGTGGCAGGCATGGAGATGCTCGACGTACGCGGGATCGTGTGCAGCGTAACGTTCTGGCTACCGCTGACACTCCAACCACTACCGCCTTTTCCATCATAGGTAAAGCACTGGAAATTGGCTGCGATGCTGACCGACTTGGTGCCGTCCGCGTTGCCGGAGATGGTCCCACTCGACCATGGCGCGGCGGGATAGCTGGAGCCGCTTGCTGGGATGATGTTGTAGCCGGTGCCTTGCGAACCTATGGTGCAGTTGTGTGTACCGATCTGGGAGTTGAACGTCACCACGGTCGAGCCGTTGATGGAGAGAGTCCCGTTGGGATAATAGGTAAAGCCGTACCAGTTATATGAGACAAGCTGGGCGGCCGTAATGCTCACAACATGCGTGTTGGCCGATTCGTTATAGGTTTCCGACCAGTATATGATGACCGCAAAGTTCTGCGATCCCGTCAGCGTAAAGCTGCCGCTATTGCCCTGTGCCATAGGGAACCCTCCTTATGCCGTGGGATCACGCCACTGAATCGACAGATTGCCGGTCTCGCGGGGAATAAAATCAAACCAGCCCCTTGCCGCCGTACCGAGGGAGAGACGGTTCCGTATCTCCGCATTGGTAATGACGAGGGACTGGTTTGTGATGTATGCAATGGTCTGGCCGTTTTCCAAAAAAGACAGTCCTTCATTGGAGAACTCGGCCGTGAAGGCGTTTCCGACTTTGCCCAGCTCGATCAGAGCACCCCGGAAGCGGATGTACTCCTCGATCAGAGAGTAATTGCCGGAGACGTTGTTCGTGATCTCATTGGTCAGAGTCGTGAAATCCATACGGATCTCCGATGCTGCCTGCGTGATGGCCGTCTGGAAGTCCTGCTGGATAGTGGTCAGATCGTCCTTGCTGAGATAGTTCTCGCGGACAGTGCTCTGTATCTGCTCGGAGGTCCGGGTGATCTCGGCATAACACTCCCGGACCTCCACGCGAAGGGAGTCCACTTCCTCCAGCTCGACCATGCTCTGAAAGGTGTTCTGGCAAACTGTAAGAAGCATATCGGCACCCCCTTAATTCGATACATCGCACTGTAGCGTGAGGATGCTGTCGATCTCAGCGGCGGAGAGGTAGATAACCTTCCCGGTCTTGTTGAAGGTGACCGGATTGCCATCCTTGTCCTGCGCGTACCAAGTGTAGGTCATTCCCTGTGTCTCCGTAGCTGCAGCCCACGCAGAGCCGCTGTACTTCATGAGCGTCACGGTGTGACCTGTATGATCCACCTGATACCAGAAGTCACCTGCGGCAGGGCTGGCCGGAGCCGTTTCGGAGATGTTGCCCAGCAGCGGATCAACCTCATGCTGATTCGTGCGGACGATGACGTAGGGCACCAGCCCGCCGAGGTTGTTCTTCACAGTGAAGCCACCGATGGAAAGCATCTCGGAGACATACGGATCGGACTTGTCCTCGACTGTGATCACATCCACGTAGTTCTCACCGTCATAAGTCATGGTGCAGCGGTAGGACTGGATGTTCACGATGTCTGAGCCATTAACCGTCAGTGTCGAGCCGGTCGCGCCGGAGATGTTGACCCAGGAGCCGCCGCTGTACTTTGCCCACTGATAGGTAGCATTGGAGATTGCCGTTGCACCGAGATAAGCCGAAGTCGCCAGTGTCAGGCTGCCCGACTGATTCTGCACGATGGTGCCGTTGGGAGCATAGACGGAGAATACAACAGCGGATTCGCCGTTCGTGCCTGCCTTAGCCTTGGTCCATGCAAAAGTCTTCGTCACGCTCTGTCCGGAGACGGAGAATGTGAGCGGGATCGTACCTGTCAGCACGGATGCCCCGCCGAGGGTAGCATTCTTAGCGAAGGACAGCACAACGGAGCCTGCAGAAGAAGCCGTGGCCGGTGTATTGCTGCTGACCGTCACGCCGGACGGGAGTGTACCGACCGTGCAGGTCGCGGCTTTCTGCTCGATCCCTTCATAGGCGGCAAATGGGATCGTCACCGTCGTAGCAGCAGCAACTGCTCCGCCGGAGGTACATGGAATTGTCTGCGCCTCGTTGGAAAGGATGACAGACAGGCCGCCGGAGCCTGCCGAGCCCGGTGTGCCGGGTTCACCCTGTGCGCCGTCATACAGCTTGGTGATAGTGATCGTATCGTAGACATCGGCATCGGAAGTGACCAGCTTGATCTGCGCTACGTTATTGTTGAAAACAGAATGCGTTGGCTTGACCACAAGGGTGCCGCCAGTGATGCTGGCGTTGTCCGCAGTCGTGGGATAATCCACCCAGTTCCCGGAGCCATTCTTATACTGCCATTTCGTGATCGTCACGCCCTGAACCTGCCCGGTTAGGGTCGCCTGAGTCGCGCCGACAAGAGCAGAGTCAGAGTCATACTTGAACACATAGGTATCCGCCGTGATATACGCCAGCTTGGCGTTCTCCGCGTTCCGCACCAGCGTATAGGTGAGATCAGCGGAGATGTTGACCGTGTTATGAGTCTCGCTGTCGTAATAGCTGATGTAGCAGATGTACGTGATCATGCCGGAAGAGGAAGCCGCCAGCTTGTTCTGATTCACGGTCAGGATGCCGCCGGAAACTGACTCGCCGGTGGTAAGCGCCGTCTCAGCGGCGGTGCCGTCCTTGCGCTTCCACTGGATGGTCAGCCCTGTCGAGCCGAGAGGGATGCTCGTCTGATCCAGAAAGACCACGGGCGTCAGAATGAGGTTGTTGGTAGCCCAACTCGGCGCATAGGTGTGCGGCAGGACGTTGGGATCTTCGCTCTGCGTTTTCGGCAGGTTGGACGTGATATATGCCGAGAGCTTTCGCTGGTCGGTAATATCTACGAAGGTCTGCTGGGATGAAGTCAATATTGTAGGCATACTGCGCCCTCCTTATTCAAATCGTTACTTCACAGAAGAAGGACGCATTGTCCGTCACATCCTCCGTAGAAACCGTTATGGTTTTCATTCCTGTGTGGGCTGCATCCCACGCGGCGTCGGCAGTCCTGTCGCCGGAATTGCGATGCCAGTTGAAAGCGGATGCGGGCAGCGTATCCGTGATCTCCGTATCCCAAGAGTACACTTTGCAGCGCACGGTGCTCCGCTGGGTCTTTTCCCGGAAGATGCTCACGCCCTCCGTCACGATCTCGGTGCGGTACATCTTGGATTCGTTGATCCTGTCCACCTGCCCTGAGATCACATCGATCTTGGAGGACTGCCCGACGATGTCCTCCTCCAGTGCGGAGATGGTATCGTTTTGCTTATTGGACAGGCCAGTCAGTGTGACTCCGCTTGCCCCGATGGTGATCGTGTTCCCGGCGGGATTGAGATAATCCCGGGTGCGGCCCACACAGCGATATCTGCCGTCAATGCCGTGCGGTGGGGACTTGCAGACCACATACATGCCCGCATGGATGTCCCCGATATCCGCACCCGTATCCGACTCGTCTACGATGGTCAGTTCCATGCTGGTGACGCCCTGCGCCAGATCGTGCAGCCGTGCCTGTGCCTTGGTTAGCAGGTTTCCGGGGATGGTCACATCGTCCCAGATTTCGGTCCTCCAGATCCGTCCGATCTCTGCCGCGGCATCTTCGTCAACAATGTAGTTTTTCCCGCCGTTCACGGATGTGATCTGGACCCGCTCATCGGTTTCATACTCATGCCCCTCGGCATCGATATCCTTTATCTTTGCCCCCAGAGGGAGCAGAACGGAAACCCGGTCAGTATGGTCCCGGCTGATCTTCACGTCCAACAGGTTTTTGCCGTACTCGACCGTCTGCGCGGAGAGTGAATCGAAATCCGCAATATAATCCAGATACTTCGTACCGCCCACATAGCGCACACGGAGAAACCCTCCGTGAGTCTTGATCAGTTTATCCCTGATTGCATCGAGCGTTACCGTGAACTCAGAACTGCCATACGAGATATAATCGTTGCTATCCGTGACCGAAATTGTGCCAAGCGTGAACTGTTTCTTTTCTTCCACGGCACGATTGTGTTCACCGATGAACAGTTCCAACAGTCCACGCAAAGTACCTCTATAGTCATATGGCGGCTGCACGCTGTCCTTCAGATAGGCAAGGCAGGACTCGCATGTCCAGGTATGGGTGTTGTAAAAATCCGTACCGTTGTCCAGCGCACGGCCCTCGAACACCACGGCATCGCCTTTCTTGCAGACGATGGTAGAAGCAAGCGGCCGGATTGCAGACAGGTACGGATGGTTGAAAGGAGCGGAAAGCGTCATGCTGTCGATGTTCTCCGCATCCTCCTCGATCCGGGCGGCCGTAATCGCCAGCTTCGACATCTGCGGATGATAGAACAGAGCGCCATCCACGTATACGCGAAAAAGGCTCATGGGCAGCCCTCCTTCGAAAAATGAAAAGAGACCGGATTTCTCCGATCTCTCTGTTGATATCCAATTAGCTAAACTGGAAGTTATCGCATACACATTTCCTGGTTACTAGGAAGTGCCTTTAATTCCGCGGAAGGCAAAGACTGATACCAGTAGGCGACACTTGTATAGTCATCGTACCGTGGACCGGTCCAACCCATGTTGTCGATCGTCATACGAAACGATCTGCTGAAGTGGATCGGATCCGGAACATGAAAACGATAAAGAAGAAATCTTTGCTGGCCGTTATAGAACTCCCGGTTATCTCCCAGAATGGCGAAGAGTCCGCTGTAATGGCCGCTAAATGTCTGATACTGCTTAATATGGATATCATTTCCAAAACCGTATGATCCGGTGAAATAATCTTCCGTCCCGGTATAATGGATGGAAGGATAAATGTCATCGTCGATATACATACGTGCTTCACCTTCTACCCAACAGGTATTGTTCCCATTCATACCTGCAGCAAGCGTTACACCAAGAAATTGTCCCTTCCCCTGAATACCGTCAATGACCGTATAACTGCGGCCTTTCTGCACGGGATGCTCCTGCCTGTAGGAGGCGTGGAAATAGGCAATATTCTCAGGCATTTCTCTGGTGCAACCGGTGATCATATAATAAAGATCTTCAGGTTTGCCGCTTCGATTTTCCATCGTGATCCGGCAGTGTGTTTGAAAGGGCATTTCAAAAAAACAGTTGTATCCGCGTCCAGGCGCTACCAGCATAACAGCGGAATTCAAGACAGGATAATTACCATCACGATCAACAAAGTTTTCATCATAGGCACAGCCGAAAAAGGCGGAAAGAGGCACTTCAACGGAGGGATAGTTCTGGTTGTCCCAATAAATTCGAAGAATAAAGCTATGCCCTACATATCCGGTGAACCACATGTTCTGGATGATACCCGAACCGTCGACATCGACAAGCGTGACCGTCTCTCCTGGCGGGATCGTTACAGTAGGGGACAGTTTCGTGCAGTCTCCGCCCTGCGAACCGCCGGAACGGGTTCCGGTGGGGTTCTCAGCGGAAAAAGCAAAAGACAGGTCATTTGAAAGAAAAGCATACGGTTTCATTCCAAGCCTCCATCAATCTTTGGTGCATCACGAAGCAACGTGTGACGTTTTTTAGTTTTAGTGCAGCTCCTGATATCTTCTTATCATATCTCCGCTTGTGCGAAACCCTGATAGTTGTTCTGCCATCGACAAATCCCGAGTTGTCGAGATGGAGTATAACACAAATCTCCCGTTTTCGGAAGATGCTTTATAGCCGACCTTCCCTGTAAACAAAGGTCACAATGCCTTCTCCCGTAATGGATACCGTATTATCTCCGTGCCGCAGTTCCAGTTCCGGGATCTCCCATGTTCCCGCACTGACGGTCTTAGCGACTGATTCGCCATCAACAGACCAACGCAGTGTTGTCTCAGCCGTTGTCGTGATAACCGGGACAACGGGCATGTAGTCATTGGCAAGGATGACAGTCCCACTGCCCGTGACGCGCACGATAGTCTCTTCCGTATGATAGAGAAATGCGTCCCCGTCAGTAGAAGACAGCACAAGCTGCCCCTTGCCCGTTTTTGGGTCATATACCGGTGCTGCCTCAAGTGTCCCCACAGCATACAGCGAGGAATCTTCCGACAACGTCACCCGGCAGAGCTTCCCGGCAAACCGGTTCACGACCACGCTGACGAGAGAATCGAAATCAGCGCGGTCACCCAGCATGGAGAAGGTCATATCAAAAGACCGGGGCTGGTAGGCCACACGGCCAAGCGCCTCGGTGAATCGTATAGGTGTATTTCTTCCCGGCACTGTAATCGTATTGGACTGCGACTGCGGTGTCGGAAAGTTCACTGTCTCACGCAGCCAGCCGAGGCTGAGCATGGAGACTCCGTTTATCATAGCGTCAGGCTTCATATGCTCAACCTCGCATTCAGCTTCTGCGTCTGGCCGAGACCGCTATCGATGGCGGGCAGCAGGTGTCCGACCAGGGTGCCGTCATCCAGATAGATGCCCTTTCCGCTGTTGGCGGCGATGACAGCCAGATATTTTTCTACATTGTGCATGTTCAGCTTGTTATCCAGCATAGCCTCCAGCTGCTTATAGAAGCCGCTCAAGGGCAGGATCGCCTCCGATCCCGCTTCGCCGCCAGCCATCAGAGCGCTGCCGTTCATGCCGAAGACCGTAGGCTTGGTCATGATGCCGCCTTCCTTATACCAATCGATAGACAGGTGCGGTACACTCGGCGGCGAGATGGATAGAGTGCCGGATACACGGAAATGCGGCAGTTTGATGTGCGGCAGCTGCAGCTTCAGGCCAGAGAAGAAACCGCTGACCGCATTAAGCGCGGAGCGGATCTTGTCCCGGGCCGCCTCAATGGGAGTGACGATCGCAGTCTTGATCCCGTTCCAGACGGAAGTGGCGGTGCTCTTGATCCCGTTGAACAGGCTGGTAGCCGTGTTCTTCACAGATTCAAACGCGGAGGAGACCTTGCTTTTGATTCCGTCCACAACTGTGCTGATAGCCGTTTTGATCCCGTTCCAAATCGTGGAGGCAGTTGTTTTGATAGCCGTGAACACCGTGCTTGCTGTTGTTTTGATGCTTTCGAGCCGGTTGGAAAACAGCTTGACGATCGCATTCCAGATGCCGGAGAAGATCTCTTTGATGCCCTCCCACATCTGCGACCAGTTGCCGGTGAACAGGCCGATGAACACATCCAGAAGGCCGGTGATCACATCAAGGACAGCGCCGAGCACTGTGGAGACAACATTGAACGCGGTCTCGAAAACAGGCGCGAGATACTGGCACAGGCCGTCCCACAGGGCCTTGAGCACATCGATAATGGAGCCAAAATCAAAACCGAGCGCGTTCAGCCGATCTGTAATCCCCTGACAAAATGCCTGTATCTTGGAGACAATTCCCTCCCAGATCGCTGTGATCGCGTTGCGGAATTCTTCATTGGTGTCCCAGAGATGCTTAAAGGCAGCCACAAGGACCGCTATCACAGCTACTATTGCCAGCACCGGTCCGGAGATGCCGCCGAGAGCAGCGCCGAGCTTTCCGAAGAAACCGGACCCTGCCTTGACCGCGACACCGAGTTTTCTCACTCCGGTCGCCAGCTTCACAAAGCCCTGCATGGCAGCACCGACTTTGGATATGACCGTGCCGAGGATCACCAGCAGCGGGCCAAGCGCCGCAATAATCAGACCGATCGTCAGCACGGCTTTACGCTGACTCTCGCTCATTCCGTTCAGTTTATCTATAAATGCCTGCACCTTCGATACAATCTTCCGGATCGCAGGCATCAGCATTTCACCGAAAGAGATCGCCAGCTCCTGAAGCTGGGATTTCAAGATCGTCAGCTGGCCGGATAGGTTGTCCTGCATGACAGCGGCCATCTGTTCCGACACGCCGTTGTACTCTTCGATCCAGTCAATCCCTTCTTCCAGCGCCTGCGACATGGGGATGATCGCGCCGTCTACAGTCTTCACGAAGGTATCGGAACAATGATCGATCGCGCTGGACAGTTTGGTGATGTCCCCCTCGCCTGCGTTCATCAGCGCGAGGAAGCCGGACATGGCATTTTTGCCTACCAGTGCCTCCGCCGCAGCCGCCTGCTCGGATTCGGAAAGCTGAGAAAAGGCTCCGCGGCAGTCCGCCAGAATGTCTGACAGATCACGCATGGAGCCATCGGCATTGGTGGTCTGGATCGTCACATCACCGAGCGCCTTGCCGGAGAGCTTGATCTCGCCGGTCAGGTTGTTCATGATGGTACGCAGCGCAGTACCGGCCTGCGTGCTCTTGATACCGGCATTTGCCATCAGGCCGATTGCTTCTGCCGTATCCTCTGCGCTGAAACCCAGCGCACCGGCGATAGGCGCACAGTATTTGAAGGTCTCGCCCATCATGGAGACATTGGTATTGGCATTGGAGCTGGCGGCAGCAAGGATATCTGCAAAGTGCCCGGAATCCTGCGCGGACAGGCCAAACGCCGTCAGCGCGTCCGTCACGATATCCGATGTCGTAGCCAGGTCTTCACCAGAAGCGGCAGCAAGGTTCATGATACCCTCGATGCCTTCCAGCATATCGCCGGTCTTCCAACCGGCCATCGCCATGTAGTTCATGGCATCCGCGGCCTCGGAAGCTGAGAACTTAGTCTTGGCACCCATCTCGCGGGCTTTCTCCCGCAGGGCATCCAGATCCTCGCCGGTCGCACCGGAAACAGCAGCAACCTTGCTCATGGAGGTATCGAAATCCGATGCGGTCTTTACCGCAGCAGCGCCGAGGCCGGCCACAGCCATTGATGCAGGCATGATCGCCTGCCCCGCGCTGGTAACCGAATCTCCAAAAGCCTCGATCTTCTTCCCGGCTTCATCGATTTTCGCCAGAGCCGTGCTGGTAGCCGCAGCCTCTTCCTGCAGGCGACGGAGCTCCTGTTCTGTTTCTATGATCTCCCTCTGCAGGGCATCATACTTGTCCTGACCGAGATCCCCGTTCTCAAGCTGCTGCTTTGCCTGCGCCTGCGCGTCCTTCAGGGCATCGAGCTTTTCCTTTGTGGAGCCGATCGCATCCTTCAGTATGCGCTGCTTCTGGGAGAGGAGCTCTGTATTGGAAGGGTCCAGCTTCAGGAGACGGTTCACATCCTTCAACTGGCTCTGCGTATTTTTGATGGTGCTATTAACCGATTTTAGGGATTTTTCAAGACCTGTGGTATCTCCGCCAATTTCGACAGTTATGCCCTTAATGCGTCCTGACATGGGTCCCGCCTCCTTCCTCTGAAAATGAAAATACCCGGATCACTCCGGGCATGAAAAAGGCACCAGCCGCAATGACTGATGCCGTGTTATCTACCTGTTAAACTGTTAAACTGGTAGTTAAACTGCTAAGCATGTTCCGCTGTTCTGTACTGCGACTCCATTGGAATTACACCCATTCAAAAGAATCCTTACCCGCTCCTAGTTCAAAGTGATATTTCACAAGACCGGTATCCACGCCGGTAAAAATGCCGTTATCACAGGAGATGGATACCTTGTTTTCTGTTCCACTGATAGTGAATGCCTGCTTTGCCAGTGCGGTAGGAGCTAAGAGTGCCGCTTCAATGCCGTCCTTAAACCACTGTGGTGCTTCTCCAACGTATGAACTGACCTGTTCTGCCGTCTTTGTTTTATGCGGAACACCTTGTGTCTGACCGTAGCCGACAGCGATGATTCCTACCGGTTTTGCACCCTCGGATTTCTCCTGTGCTCCTTTCCGGTTATAGGTACCACCGACCCACCATGTATTGAGACCAAGCGTCTGCGTGTAGAGCATCAGATCAGCACCGCAGTAACCGCATAGTTCATCCGCGCCATCAGGCCCAGCCATAATAAAGAAGTTGTTGACTCCTTTTGCAAGGATCAGCTTTATCACGCCGGGAACAGCACTGCCGTCGTTGGTCATCAATCTGATGGACAGACCATACCGCTCATTGTTTTCACGAACCCGCTCATTCAGTTTTTCTACAATATCCTCCGGGATCGGCTGATCTGTGTATTTGCGCACCATGTGCCGTTCCTTCATCGCTTGCTTCATATCCATATTATTTCCCTCCTCGCATCTTAGTGCCTGCTTATAAGAGAAATGATCATCCCTATAAATACCGAGTCGTCGAGATGGAGTATACCACAATTCTCTGGCTTTTGGAAGATACTTTATAACCGTCCTTCCCTGTATGTGAAGGTTGTGATGCCTTCTCCAGTAATGGAAACTGTATTGTCTCCGTGCCGCAGTTCCAGTTCCGGAATCTCCCATTTACCCGCGCTGACGGTCTTCTGGACGGACTCACCGTCAACCGCCCAGCGCAGCGTGGTCTCGGCGGTGACCGTGATGACCGGAACAACAGACATATAGTCATTTACGAGGATCACAGTCCCGCCACCGCTGACAGTCACGACCGTTTCCTCCACATGGTAGAGAAACGCGTCCCCGTCCGTGCAGGACAGTTCAAGTGTACCCTTGCCCGTAAGCGGGTCATAGGACGGTGCTGCCTCCAGCGTCCCCACGGCATACATTGTCGTGTCTTCCGTCAGCGTCACCTGGCAGAGATTCCCAGCAAACTGGTTCACGACCACGCTGACGAGCGTATCGAAATCAGCACGGTCGCCCAGCATGGAGAAGGTCATATCAAAAGACCGGGGATGGTAGGCCACACGGCCCAGCGCCTCGGTGAATCGTATAGGTGAATTCCTTCCCGGCACCGTGATTGTGTTGGACTGCGACTGCGGTGTCGGGAAGTTTACTGTCTCTCGAAGCCAGCCGAGGCTGAGCATGGAGACTCCGTTTATCATAGCGTCAGGCTTCATATGCTCAACCTCGCATTCAGCTTCTGCGTCTGGCCGAGGCCGCTGTCGATAGCGGGCAGCAAGCGTCCGACCAGGGTGCCGTCATCCAGGTAGATGCCCTTGCCGCTGTTGGCGGCGATGACGGCCAGGTATTTTTCCACATTGTGCATGTTCAGCTTGTCATCCAGCATGGCTTCCAACTGCTTATAGAATCCGCTCAGAGGTAGGATCGCCTCAGATCCGGATTCGCCGCCCGCCATCAGGGCGCTGCCGTTCATGCCGAAAACCGTGGGTTTCGTCATGATACCGCCTTCTTTATACCAGTCAATGGACAGGTGCGGAACGCTCGGCGGTGAGATGGACAAGGTGCCGGATACGCGGAAGTGCGGCAGCTTGATGTGCGGCAACTGTAGCTTCAGACCGGAAAAGAAGCCGCTGACCGCATCGAGTGCGGAACGGATCTTGTCCCGAGCCGCCTCGATGGGAGTGACGATCGCCGTCTTGATTCCATTCCATACGGATGTGGCGGTGCTCTTGATTCCGTTGAACAGGTTTGTGGCAGTGTTCTTCACGGATTCAAACGCGGAAGAAACTTTGCTTTTGATGCCGTCCACGACCGTGGAGATGGCGGTCTTGATCCCGTTCCAGATCGTAGTCGCGGTGGTCTTGATGGCATTGAAAACCGTAGTGACCACAGTCTTCACAGCATTGATTTGTGCAGTGACGGTAGAAACAATAGTATTCCAGATACCGGAGAAAAAGGCCACGATCCCGTTCCAGATGGTTTCAAAGAAAGATTTGATGCCGGACCAGACGGATTCCCATGTACTGCCGAACCATCCAAAAACAGTCTCGGCGAGGGATTTCAGCAGGTTCAGCGCCGTATCGAACAGGCCGGTGATACCATCCCAGATGCCGGAGAAGATCTCTTTCACGCCTTCCCACATCTGAGACCAGTTCCCGGTAAACAGCCCGATAAATACATCAAGTAGGCCGGTGATCACATCGAGTACCGTTCCGAGAACGGTAGAAACGACATTGAAAGCCGCCTCAAATACAGGAGCGAGAAACTGGCATAGCCCGCCCCACAGGCTCTTCAGCACATCCACGATGGAGCTGAAGTCAAAGCCCAGAGCGTTCAGCCGGTCGACGATGCCCTGACAGAATGCCTGGATCTTGCTGACGATACCTTCCCATATACCGGTGATGGCGTTGCGGAATTCCTCGTTGGTATCCCACAGATGTTTGAAGGCAGCTATCAGCACAGCGACGACCGCAACGACAGCCAGCACGGGAGCGGAGATCCCGCCGAGTGCAGCGCCCAGCTTACCGAAGACTCCTGTCCCGGCTTTGACCGCCACACCGAGTTTCTTCACACCGGTTGCCAGCTTCACAAAGCCCTGCATCGCTACACCGACTTTGGAAATGAGCGTTCCGATGATAACGAGCAGCGGCCCGAGCGCAGCAACGATCAGGCCGATGGTCAGGATCGCTTTCCGCTGGCTTTCGCTCATGCCGTTCAGCTTGTCCACGAATGCCTGAATCTTGGATACAATAGCCCGGATCGCAGGCATCAGCATTTCACCGAAGGAGATGGCCAGTTCTTCAAGCTGAGACTTGAGAATGGTCAGCTGACCGGCCAGATTGTCCTGCATGGTCTCTGCCATCTGCGCGGCGGTGCCGTCACAGTTATCGATGGCGGTGCTCAGTTTTTCTATATCCTCCGGAGCGGCATTCATCAGCGCGAGGAAGCCGGACATCGCATTTTTGCCGACCAGAGCTTCCGCGGCCTGCGCTCTTTCAGATTCCGAAAGCTGAGAAAAGGCCCCACGGCAGTCCGCCAGAATATCTGACAGATCGCGCATGGAGCCGTCTGCATTGGTAGTGGCGATGGTGACTTCACCCAGCGCCGCGCCGGTGATCTTTACCTCGCCGGAAAGGTTGTTCATGATCGTGCGGAGTGCGGTACCGGCCTGTGTGCTCTTTATTCCGGCGTTTGCCATCAAACCGATAGCCTCTGCGGTATCCTCCGCGGAGAAACCGAGAGCACCGGCGATAGGCGCACAGTATTTGAACGTTTCGCCCATCATGGAGACATTGGTATTGGCATTGGAGCTGGCTGCCGCAAGGATGTCCGCAAAGTGGCCGGAATCCTGGGCCGACAAGCCAAATGCCGTCAGGGCGTCCGTTACGATGTCGGATGTAGTGGCCAGGTCTTCACCGGACGCAGCGGCAAGGTTCATGATGCCCTCGATGCCGCCGAGCATGTCCTCTGTTTTCCAGCCCGCCATCGCCATGTATTCCATAGCGGATGCCGCCTCGGATGCGGAGAACTTTGTCTTGGCACCCATCTCCCGGGCTTTATCACGCAGAGCATCCAGATCATCACCGGTTGCACCTGAGATAGCTGCAACCTTGCTCATGCCGGAATCGAAGTCCGCGGCGGTCTTCACCGCGGCTGCGCCGAGACCGGCAACGGCCATAGAAGCAGGCATGATCTTCTGACCGGCGCTGGTGACGGAGTCTCCGAAAGCCTCCATCTTTTTTCCGGCTTCGTCGATCTTGGCGAGAGCCGTGCTTGTGGCAGCGGCTTCCTCCTGCAGGCGGCGGAGCTCCTGCTCGGTTTCTATGATCTCCCGCTGCAGGGCGTCATATTTGTCCTGCCCGAGATCACCATTTTCGAGCTGCTGCTTTGCCTGCTCCTGCGCCTGCTTCAGAGAATCCAGTTTCTCTTTCGTCGCGCCGATGGCGTCCTTCAGCGCACGCTGCTTCTGGGAAAGAAGCTCCGTGTTCGAGGGGTCCAGTTTCAGGAGGCGGTTTACATCCTTCAGCTGGCTCTGTGTGTTTTTGATCGTACTGTTGACGTTTTTCAGGGCTTTTTCAAGACCTGTGGTATCGCCGCCGATCTCAACGGTTATGCCTTTTATGCGTCCAGCCATGATGCTTGCCTCCCTTCATCAGAAATTATCGAAATCCTTCTGCCCGGCGACCCTCACGGTATCTTTTTCACCGTACTTGTAATCGTCATTTCCTTTTTCCGTCCATATATCCAGGACCATGCCGATGGTCAGGAGATCGAGGTCACTCATGGAGAGCCCGATCTCCAGACATCGGAGCAGGAAAAGCGGTGTCGTTATCTCCCGGGCGCTTGGATTCCGTTTTTTTTAGATTCGATGTCCGTCACCAGATTCGCGCCCCAGAGCTCAAGGATCTCCGGCAGCACCTGATAGATTGAGAACATCTCAAACTCATCCAGCCACTCCTCAATGGTTCCGGGAATGGTGGGATCAGCATGAAAGGCCATGATATAGGCCACGTTTTCGAAGATCTCCAGAT
>Ga0326513_10001856_pt1 | contig 15911 bp, 23 predicted proteins | sample 2_2465_0518_D_FD_203654 | JGI IMG/M metagenome (GOLD analysis project Ga0326513, IMG submission 203654) | Bovine rumen microbial communities from UC Davis, California, United States - 2_2465_0518 | ecosystem: Host-associated > Mammals > Digestive system > Stomach > Rumen | place: USA... | reverse complement strand
TCCATGAGGACGCACCGAAACGCCTCTATGGTTTGCGGCGGTTTGCCCTTGGAGTCTGGTTGTAAGATGGGGTTCTTCTTAACATCGTTTGAACTTAGCTTGCCAATTGTTCTATCACCCCTTTGGCTTCTCAGGCATGGAGTCCAGTTCGTACTCCAGACGGTTCATGCTTTCACGGATTCGCGCCAGTTCGTAAGGGTCTGTCTCGACCCGGCTCTCGTTGTCGAGATTGCACCACGCATCCATAAGGGCGTTGTATTTGGACTCCCACGCCTCTATCTCTTGCCGCTTCCGCTCCGCTTCTGCCCTACGTTTCTGTATCTCTGCGCTAATATGCACATCCACATTAGCGTCAATAGGCAGATTCAGATGGAAGTCTTGGTTTATTCGCTTCATGGCATCCGACCTTGTGGCAAGCTCACAGGCATCCTTAACAAAGCCGACTACATCGCCAGAAGCACCGCATACAAAGCACCTATACCCGTGCGGCGTGTAGGATAGGTTATAGTCCTTACCGTTGTGAAATGGACATGGGATGCGGTGGTGTCTGGGCGTTGTGCCAGGAACGTAGAACCTGACCACCTCGTCCATCGTCACGGTATCGTGAATGGCTTGCGCTATGTCTTCCCATTCGACTTTCCGCTCCGGCTGGAAGTCATCCCAGATACCCACAGCCGACACCTCCATGCCATTTGTATGTCTTCACATACCGACACTTTCGGCAGACATAAACCGACACATTCGCGTGTCCACCTAATCCGTATCGCTTTACAACGTGCGGCTCTGGGCAAGGGCGAACGCAGCACGGGTCGAACATCTTGCCGCTCACATCATCTCGGATAGGTTCATACTTTTCCATAGCTGCTTGACCATTGGTTGTTTCCGATCTTCGGTGGGAGCGTGAACGCTTCTTCAACTGTAAAACGACTATTGTTAATTCTTCGCTTTAGCGTGTGGTATGGTATTCCAGTTTCTCTTGACCATTCAGAAAGCGTTTGAGTTTTCCCCTTATACGTTATCATGTGATTGCTCCGCTTATTGTTCCCTTGCTCAATAAGCGTAGCCCACCTACAGTTGCCGGGGGAATAATCTCCATTGCAATCTATTCGGTCAAGTGTAAGTGATTCGTCATAGCCGTGTGAAAGCGCCCAGCCTTTGAACGCGATGTAACTGTCCCATTCATCGCACACTTTCACTCCACGCTCACCGTAAAATCTGAATGACTCAGCGTTTGGATTGTTACATCTCGTCCGCATTCCGAGCCAAATGGAGTAAAGCCTTGATGCGTTCTTCCCAGTGTCAGGAGATTCACCATGAATAGTCCTGTTTTTACCCATCCGTTTCATGGCGCACTTTTTGCATAGTCCGCTCATGCTTGACGGCTGTCCAACGAACGTTTCTCCACATTCGCATTTAACTATCCATTTCTGCCCATTAATTCGTTCAACCAACGTAGCCCCTTTTACAACATCTCCAGCGTGACGCTTTGTGTACAATTCATTTTTCCTCCTTCACGCTATCTGGAAACCACGGGATGTCGCACATCTCAGGCATTGTAAGCTCCATCTGTAATGCCCACAGGAAGTTCCAGCAAGCGGCTACTAAGTGCGGCTCGTCAAGATGGCCTATTATATGCTTCGCGGCATGGCGCATTCCGCTGTCCATCAGGCTATGCACGGGGCATCCAAGGTCTACGTTATGTTCACCATACTTTTTTGCACCAGCTTCGCAGTGCTTTGAGACTTCGATTATCGCATTCCACGGGAGAAGATCCATCCGGCCTTTTCCATCGTGCATATCGCGCTGGAATCCGTTAGGGAAGACCGTCCGTTCTCCGCTGTCCAGTATCTCAGCCATACAACAGCGCCTCCTTCGCCGCATAATAAAAGATGCTATAGATTATCCTTGCGGTTTCCTCCGGCTTGCAGAATGTCACCGTGATGTTGAAGCGAACCATCCACGACAGGAGCGAACCGAGGAGCGACTTTGAGGAGGTCTTGGAGCGGTAGTTGCCGAGGAATATGTCCGACCATGTGGCATTCTCGACAATGAGAACCACTTTCGTCCCGTAGGCTTTCGCCCTCATGAACTCTCTCTCAAAGCGTTCCCGCTCCACGGTGAAGTTGCCGCATATCTCGTCCAGATTGCGCTTCCTCTCCACCACGATTTCACGCTCCATAGACATATCGCCAAGCTGTGCGGAGTAGTCCCCAGTGTCCAACTTCCGAGTAATGCTCGGTACTTTGTTCTTGTCGAACCACTCCGACACATGGCGGTCTTGCTCACGGGTATCGCAGATGATGGTCAACTTCTTTAGTTCTTCCGCAAGCTCTTTATCCGTCCAATGGCGAACCATCAGATTTCAAAAGGGAGGTCATCGTCCTCCGCATCATCCAGAGTCGTGATGGTCTGGCGCTCAGGCTTCTCACCCTCAAAGGCGGGGAGGTCGGATGCCTTGACAGCATCAATGAAGTACTTGACCTTCATGTATCCACGGTCATCGAGGTCGAAGAAAGCCGCACCTTCCGCGCCAATCCATGACAGAAAGTTGAAGTCACCGAAGGTGATCTCCGGGAACGCATCGAAGAACGCCGTGGCGTTGCGGTTGAAGTGGTCGTTCTTTACCAGATAGGTCTTGACCTTGAAGGTAGTGCCGGAAGGACGGACGGAAATCACGATCATCGGGAGACCGCTGGCCTTGGATGTGGTTTCCTCGACATCGGTGATGACGCACCGCAGACGGCCTGTTACCTTCGCGGATTCCTCGCGGTCTTCTCTCTGAAAATCGTCCCAGTTACTCAATTGTTCACTCTCCATTTCTCGCAGTAGACCTCCCAAAGCCCATGCTTTTTGAGGTACTGCATAAAGTTATTAATAGTAGGTTCAATCGTCGGCACGATGTCTCGCGGGTATCTCTCTCGGTAGACATACTTGCCATCGCTGATGATGTAGGTGAAGTCTCTGGCCTCCGGCACAAGGGCGAGGTACATTGCCGTCTGGCTCGTCCCTTCCCAGAAGTACTTGTTGAGATGGTAGTTCTTGGTGAACTTGCAATCCCAGATGCTTCCGGCGTGGAGATAGTCGAGAACGCCGTGAAGGAGGAAAGGCTGACCATTGACCTCGCAATCTTGAAACAGAGTCACTTGCTGTTGTGACCGCTTTAGATACTTAGACATCTCCATGATTACGGCGTACCATTCGTGGTCTTCCGCAATCGACTCACCGTTGAGGACATTGTTCAGCACATTCTCAAACCTTGTGCCGTCAAGCATGGCCTGAGTGGGTGGCTTCTTCTCGCGGTGGAGGACGGACAGGAAATCATCCCATCCGTCATCCCGCTTGAACGCCCAAAGCCAGCTATCCAGAAGTGACTTCGTGATGCGGACTTTAGGACTTGTAGACATAGGCTTTCGCCGCCTTGTCCCAGACGATGTTCAGTTCCGCGATCCTTGCCTTGAGAAGAGCCGTGGACTCCTTCTCAGAAGTCAAGGCATGGTCGAGCATCTTGAGAGCCTTTGCCGCTTCCGACACATCCTCCGGGGCGTTGACCGCCGCGCAGATTTCCTTGGCCTCCTTCATAGCCTTGAGGTAGGCAAGTTTCTGAGGAGCGAGATCGGCAGACTCCTTGTTGAGATTGTCGCGCACCTTGGAGAATAGCTTGGTGAGGAAGTCGTTAGGCTGTCCATCGGCCAGTTCCGGGACTTCGACCAGGCCCTTGATGCCGTATGCGGATTTAGCGGTGTACTGCTCCGTGGGGGTGAAGCCAAGATACCGCTTGCCGTTCATGATGAACAGATGAGCGCCGAGATCGGCGGGTTGCCACACCACGGTACGCGCCGCACCTTCGACCAGAAGCTCATAGAACACACCCTCATCCTGTTTCGTAAGCGTCTCATGGAAGAGGTAGATCACGTTGAACTTCTGAGCCAGTTCGTCAGACAGACGAATGAACTCCTGTTTAACAAAGCCGAAGCCTTGAAGGGAGATCCCGCCGCTGGTCTTCGCGCCCTTGGGGAACATCTCAGGGTGACGCACCACCCAGTCCTTCATGTAGTCAATGAGCTTGCCGCAAGTGTCGATGACGATGGTCTTGTACTGACCCTCTGCGGCCTTGAGGTCTGCAAGGACTTCCTCGTAGGTAGCGCAGATGGAGGCATCCTTGCGGTGGGCGGGGTTTACACGCGCCATACCTTTGTCGGTGTCGATCAGTAGAACGTCAGGTGCAGACAGGGCAAGTGTGGTCTTACCAGTTCCTGGGAGTCCGCTGATAATCATGATGAGGTTCTTGCCGGAGAAGTTCATGTTCTCAGGTTTTACGATGGGCAATTGTTAGCCCTCCTTTCGTGTAATCCACTCCGAATGAGGGAGTGTTTCTAACCATCGGCAAAATTCACGCCACTCAGGGAGACGGTGGTCTTTTCTTTGCCGATAGATTGTTTTGAGTTGGCGGTAGTTTGTGGTCATCCGCGCAGTCAGTTCCATGCCGGACGGGAGGCTGTAGAGTAAAATCAGGTAGTTCTCTATGGACGGATTGTGTTCGTACTCATGCTTGAGGCGATTGCACTCCAGAAAGATGCGTGGGCTGACATAACTGTTGAAGCTTTTTGCGAAGTTCATCTTCGCCGCCCGGTGCATGGTACTCTGGCTTGACACGAAGTCGATGAAGTGGTAGCGTTCCATCTCCACCCACATCTTGTTGGAGCAAGTGAGGTCGAACTGGACGATGATGCCGTTGAGGAAGTTATCATGCCCAGAGCCGATCTCGCCCCGCCCAAGAGCATCAATGCCCTTGGTGACTTCGCAGTTGAGGGAGTCCGTATCAACCGACATGGGAAACTTTGCCCCGCGCACGGACTCGTCAAGGCCGTAGATGTTTACGTTCGATACGTTCATATCTTATACTTCCTCGCCAGCCTTTTGATTTCTTCCTCATACTCGCGTGGAAGCATATTCTGCGGAATGTGCCGCTTGGCGATTTCAAAGCGGCGGTATCTGTCAGACTCGGCTTCCTTAGAACGCTTCGGTCGAGTTCCCAAAATACACATCTGGGCTTCCTCCTCCCATTCATCTTCATCGTCTTCCCAGCCGGGGTCAATCCAAGGTGGATACCCCGTGCGAAGCATGGAGGCCACAATCGGATCATCAGGAAGATTTGCCATTGCACGACCTCCACAATTCTCTCAGGAGCAAAGCAGCCTCGTTTGCGAGGTGGCGGTTGACGAAGCCTCCGTTGGCCTCAAGCTGTTCCGCGACTCGCTCAACTCTCTCGCAGGGAGGCGGCTCATACGCTGCAATCAGGGCACGTTTCAAGACCCTGTTCTCCTCCTGCGCTTCTTGGAGCTTCTTGTTTGCCCACTCAACATTGTGCCTTGCATCGACCACGTTGTTGGTGGCAACCTTCAAGGCGGCGTTGGCAAGTTTAAGCTGTCCGTGAAGCCGCTCAATCTTCTCATCCTTCGTCTTCATACATCTTCCTTTCTTCGTTTATGGCATTGACGAGCATTGCCAAGTCGTTAAACCGCTTCGGATCAAGCCCAGTTAGGCTCTTGACTTTGAGCAAATGATAGTCAATGTTTGTTAAGGAATACCGGGTGATCTTTGAGGCAATTGTGCATCTCATGTTCGCCTGTGCGTAGGCAAGCACAATTGCCTTGTCGGTCGGCGTGAGTTCAGTCAGAGAAACTGCCATACTTCAACACCTCAAGCTGGCGTTCAAGTCGCTGGTTCTCTGCCTTGAGGCAGATGTTTTCAACCGTTGCTTCCCTCGCCTCCGCGATAAGCCGCTCATTCTGCTCGTTGGCTTCTGCCAGAGCATCGCGGTAATAGCCGCAGATTTCCAGAAGACGGTTGACTTCCTTGTTAAATTTAGACTGCGTTACCACTCTTGCTCCTTTCCATGTCTTTAAGAATCTCAATCGCATCCTCCGGGATATGAAGCGCTCTGCGAATTTGCTGTGGCGTGTAGGACAGAGCATCACAGATTCGGAGGAAGAAGTCTCCAAAGAAGAACTCGCAAGTCTCCAACCGTTCAACCAACAGCCCGTCTATCATCACAGATTCCCTGCGACCGTAGTCAAGCGCTTGCCAGTCAAGCACTGCTCTCTCTACGATCCCAAAGGAAAGGTCGAGGATGTCGCGCTCAATGTGGTCTAAAGCGCACCGTGTTCCCCCATCTGGACGATTAGCCACAGCGCCGCTCCCAGCGCCCACACGCTCAGAACCGCGAGGCTTAACCATTCGATCCCAAGCATCAGGAGTGCGATACTTGCTATGATTGCCAGTGCCATGTCTCTCCCCCTTGAGCGGCATATATCCCAAATGGGACACATACTTCCTCTGCCCACCGTTCTCGGCATCCCGCTTGAACATCGGGCAAGTGCGGACGATGTAGCTCTTGCTATAATCGCCGCCCCACTTAAGCCTTGTTGGAGTAGCTGCCCATCCTTCGACAGCCTCCCCGTCTCTTACCCACGCACACGCATCGTCCGTTGCGTGAGCGCAGTCCCAGCAGAGTGTGAACGGCTTATGAAATCGCTTCTCTTTACCCATCACACAAACTCCTTCGCCAGCTTCATCGCCAGCGCCTCCACAGTTATCCCGTCTTTCTTGACCTCAAGCCTCTCCCGCACCCACCCACGGCTCTTGTTCAGAAGCCGGGAAACATCGCTCTGGGATAGGATGCGCTTGCCTTTGGATGCTGAGAGAAGTGATTCAAGAATCTGGCGGTAACCATCAGGTTCTCTCATTTGCTTTCTTCCTTTCAAAGCACAATTTTTCCGAGTAGGAAGAAAATCACAACGCACTTTGAAAAATCTTGTTGACAATTTGTAATTTACTGTGATATTATGAAAGCGCCAACAATCCAATACCACTTGCGTCTACTGATTTCCAAGTAGGCTGTGATTTTCATTGCCTCCTTCAAACTACGCTTTGAATATTATCACAGCCCGCTTGGAATGTCAACCCCCTTTTCACAATTTATTTGGATTTTTCTTAAATTTTATTTTGAAAAAGGTTGTGACTACCATGACAGGGCAAAGATTTATTGAGATAGTCAATCCAATTCTTGAACAAAGAGGCATCAAAAAGGGCGCATTTTGCAAGGCAATCGGCGTTTCTCCGAATATGTACGGCAATTACAGAAATGGGACGAAGCCGGGATATGAGGTAATTGAGGCTACTGAAAAGTGCCTTGGAATACGCTTTGCTGACTATGAAAAGTGCGAAGAAGAAGTAGAAGAAAAGGACGAATTAGCCGAATTGCTGGAGGAACTTCGCAGCCGCGAGGATATGCGGATGCTGTTCAAACTTGCCAAGGGCGCTACCCCTGACGATGTACGACAGGCCGTGAAGATCATTGAGGCGCTAAGAAAATGAAAGCCAAGAGAACAAAATACACGCTCCGCAAGGACGGTCGGATCGTGATGACTAAGACCATCGAAGGGAAGCGTGTATCGTTCTACGGGCAGACGGACAGGGATGTCGAGCAGAAATACGCCGACTATCTCAAGTCAAAGCCGAAAGAGAGCAAGCCGAAAGTACGCACGTTCGAAAAGGTAGCCGAGGCGTGGTGGGAACGCAAAGAGCTAGAACTATCCCCGAACTCCGTCTCCCAGTTTCGGTCGTGCGTCAAGGAAGTATCTGCCGAGTTCAAAGGGGTAGCCGTGAATGAAGTCACCCCCGGTCTGATCGTTGCCTTTCTCCGCAGAATGTCCGCGCAGGGGTACTCGCAAAAGTCCATAGGCAACAAAAAAGGCATCATCAAGTCCATCCTTGATGACGCTCTGATTGAGGGCGAGATTCAGTTTAACCCGTGTATCAACCTCCCGTTTGTCAAGGGGAAGCCAGAGGTAAAACGCACTGCGGCTACGGATGACGATATAAAGCGTATAGAAGCCTCTAAGAGCGATTCTAACATCTCCCGTCTATTCTACTTCTGCCTTTACACAGGATGCCGCAGAGGGGAAGCGGAAGCCCTGCAAGCGAAGCATATCGACTGGGAGAACCACACGGCTCACATCTGCCAGACTGTGGCCTATGTCACGACCACGCCCATCCTCAAGCCATCACCGAAGACCTACGCTGGAATCCGTGATGTTGTGTTGCCGCAGAACCTACTCGACATCCTCCCTCGCTACAAAGACCCGAACAAGTTCGTCTTCTTCCCGGATGGCCTACCGACAGGATCTCAATTTCAATACGCAATCGACAAGTACAGAGCCAAGTTTAATATCAAATGTACCGCTCATCAGCTTCGACACGCCTATGCTACTATGCTTCACTCTGCTGGCATAGACGCAAAAGACGCGCAAGAGCTCTTAGGTCACTCCTCGATTATTATAACTCAGGACATATACACGGAGATTGAATCAAAACGCAAAAAAGAGGTAGCCGCCAAGGTCGAGGAGTACATCGCAAAAAATCGAGTGTTGTCAAAAGTGTTGTCAGAACCCGCTGGCGATTGAAAACACTCACTTTGTATTGTGTATCCTCCTGACAATTCTACAATATGAGCAAGCCCAGTGAAATCAACGCAAACCGTTGAAATCACTGGGTTTTCTCATGCTATTAGTTGTTCATAACTGTTCAAATCTGACAGCAAAAGTGTTGTCAAAGTGTTGTCAGAAATGGAAGTTATTTACAACGAATAATTAGTCATCCTCTATCAAGCCACTGTAGGCTTTTCCGTCATCATCATTTATCATAGATTCTTTGCCTTTCTCAGCGCTTCTTTGACGAGCGGAGCGTACCCAGCTTTGTAACCAAGCGCAAGAGGATGGATTTTGTCATTGTCAATGTAATACAAATCCGTTACAGTATGATCTTGAGAATACGGTATTGGCGAAACATATTGCGAAAACGTGCTTGCTACAAACGATTTGTTGTAAACGTCAATTACATCAACGCCATAAAGTTCGCACATTTCAACAATTGCATCATGGAGCTGCGTCTGGTCAAAACCACCGACCCCAGGTGTCCACGGCCTTGTTGCATTCTTGTTTGAAATCAGGAAAAATCTGTGAGCATTCGGAAACAGTTTAATCATCTGATAGAACATGAATCCAAGACCGCCCGTAACGGTTGAAAGGTCAAGTGCTGCCGCCGCTGTGTCATCAGTTGCAGGCGATGTCGGAACTGTGCCAAGCGATGCGCCATCAAAAAGGTCGTTAATTCCACCCTCCGCGATAATAGCATCCGGCTCAATGTACCATGTTTCTGCTGTCTGCTGCGCGTACTTCACAATCGTATCAGGGATATTAGCAGCGCTCATCGGGTGAACGCTGTCTGTGCTTGTAGATGAATCGTGGACATTGGAAATGGTTGCGCCACCAATTCCGATGTTCGCATAGACGCACCCGATGTCACCGATGAAGCCTCGCCCGCTGTTGCGCCCGCCTCGGCAGATTGAGTCCCCAGTTACGACAACTTTGAGGAGCGAAATGGGGTCAGCAGATGCCCAATCTCTAAAAACACTTCGGCTTGTGTGCCTGACGATTCGGTTGTATTCGACACCATATGTGTTGTCAATGTAAATTTGAATGTCATGCCCAGTGCCGTACTGTTGATTGAAGAAAACGCCGCCTTTCTGCACGGGAAGGTCAAGCCACCCTTCACCGACAGACACGTTCCGCGATACTTCACCTGAGACATTTGCAAGCAGATACGAATAAGTCGAAGCCGCAGTTGTATCAACCGTGTTCGTTTTCTCCGCGATTAGATCTCCAGTTGCTTTCGCATCTGCCGCAGCGCCTTGAATTGAAAGCGTATCATCAGTAAAAATCGAATAGAAGGTCAGATCTGTAATACTAATATCTGCTCCAGCGCCTGATGTTCTCAAAACATACATATATAGCATATCTGACTCGACATCGTATGTATGTTCAACATCGTCAGCGAGAACGATTCTACCTGGATACGATGCGGAAAATGATGGTGATACTGTTGTATCATCCGAAGACAAAAACGCAATCACGCCGCCGCTTTTTGCAACAAAGGATATGCGCTTGCACCACGAAGGTATCTCAACAAGGACAGGAAACGCTTGTCCAGTTAGATTTTGCCAAGCATTACCACCATTAATCGTCTTTGAAAATTTAGAAAGAACATCCATATTCACAGAAAGCGAGGCAGGCACTATTTCTCTAAGTTGAACACCTACGACATTCGCGTCTGCCGCACCGCCCGGAACTGTCAGCGTCTCATCAATGTTCGCCGTTGCCGCCGTGCCAAGACCAAGATTGACTCTGGCGTTGCCAACCGTGGTCGCGTTCGTACCGCCTTGGGAGATAGGGAGGGGCAGAGTAAGTGCGTCCTGTTTCCCTGCTACCGCCGCTTGCAACGTAGAGATGTCGCTTGCCATCCCAGACAGCCCGAACTTAGAGTTGATGTAATTTGAGACAACCTCACCAGTAGCTTTCTTCGCCGCGCTCTCTTGCTCGACAACGAGAAGGTCGGAATCTCCAAGCGATGTAGCCGCTGTCAGTTGGTCTATTCGTTTATCAGCCATCCGCTGTTTCCTCCTTAGTCTTCTCCTTTACATCTTGCTCCATCTGGGATTCGATCTGTTCAAGAGCCATGATGCAACCAAGAAGCATATCAAGATTGTTTTTGCCGTGGACTTCGATGCTCCCAAGCGTTGCAACAACTTTTTTGAGCGTTTCCATTTTTCAGTTCTCCTTCGACAAAATAAGAAAGATTTGATTGCCCTCGTCTCGTAAAAACTTGCAAGCCTTGTAATCATGGTACGGCTTTCCGCGATAATACATCAGTGCCGTTTCGGTTGCCTCACGGAAAACATCAGAAACTACCGCGACACTTGCATTTTGAATGCGAAGCATAAGCTCACCATGCGCGGGGCGTTCGATAAAGAAGTTGCAATCAAAAACATGGTTTTTAGTTTTCAAGTCTCTCATTGTGTTACCCTCAACCTATTTGCCTTCCGAGAACTTCAAATGTTCCATTTGTGCCACGGACTGTTACCAAATGAAGGACTCTGGATTGAAATACAAATCCGTTTCCTACATAAAGATTACCTGTGCTAACAGTACCATTATAATCGTCTGAAATGTTAAAATACGCGCTCTCTCCGTTTGCTAATGCTGAGTTAATCGCATCAGTTATGTTACTTGTGTCAATAGTCGCATCAGCTATTGATCCTCCCCATCCTCCTAAAACGCTCCCGCCGAGAAGACCGCCTCCGTCAAAGTACCCATCATCGCCGCCCCAGTCTACATTCCCAGCGGAAACATGGCCTCTGAAATAGCCATTGTTTGCTGTGAGGTTTCCCTCCGCATCGACAAAGAAGTTGTTGCCAATGCTAATAGTGCCGCCCGTGATATTGAGGCTTGAAGCTGTCACGTTGCCGGAAGAATCGACACGGAAGAATGTGCGCTGAACAGCTTCTACGATTTGCAAAGTAGGCGATGTAATGTCATAATCCCAATCGAATGCTCCGTTGCTATATTTACCGGCAAATTCAAACGTGTGGTTGCCGAGCGTTTGCGAACTTAGCCACGAAGAATTGAGCGTGATTCTACCGCCATTAACCGTGTACGCGCTTGTCGGAACGGATACATACCCGTCCATCGTTGCCCGTTCGACAGTTACCGAGTAGCCGTCTTCGTTAATTACAAAATACGGTTCAGTAAAGGATTGCTGTTCAAACTTCCAATTGTAGAACGTAAACTCATCCTTGACTATCGGATCAATCGCTGGCGCTTCAACGCCAATCTCAATAGACCCTCCGATGAGCCGCATATTAGACGCTTTCACGTTGCCATAGCTGTCAGCAATAAAGCCTTGCCCTATCTGCAAGCCGTCAGTTCCGAGATAAACGCCACGTTCGCCTTGCCCATTAAGCTCAGCGATGCCGTTATAGATTGCGCTCGCCTTGATGACAAAGCCATTCGCTCCGCCAATATAACCTTCGTCAGCTTGGATTTTGCCTGTTACCTCAAGTCCAGAAGCCGTGGCGCGGAGGATGTTTCCACTCTGGTTGAACACTCTCCACTGATTGTCTTGCAGACTCCATCCGAAAGATGCCTGTCCTTGCGGTGAAGTCTTGCTGACTTTCGCAGAAATCTCAGAAGCGGTTTTCTTGAACTCGGATTGAATGTCGTAGTTAAGCCGCTGGAACTTCCGCTCTTCCGGGGTGGGGATGTTAAACTCATGTATGACTTCTTCATTGGTCGGAGCGGAGATGTCAGATGCCATAAGAGTTCCGAACGTTGTGGCGCGTGTGTAGATGCCAGAATAAACTCCGTTTACACTAACAGCATCGCCAATCTCTGCTGCCGGGTTGAGAAGCGCTCCGTCAGCGTAAAGCGGCTGATAGCTATAGCCCCTGACGCTCTCAAGAATCGCGTTTGCCATCGCCTGAGTGCCGAACGGATTCTCCACTTCGAGGACTCTTCCACTCTCGTCCCCAGCAAAGTACACAAGCTCATTGTAGTCCTTATCTACGCCAACGATAATCCTAACGCCAGAGTACGGGGCAAGAGGCTCGGCTATGTCTATGTTTTGAGCTTCTTTACCGATGTTTACAAAGCCGAATTCTCCGTTTGGCATAGCTTCGCCTCCTTAAACCAAAATCCTGTTGCCGCCAAATGTGATTGAATCGCCGCCCTCTGTAACAAGGTAGTATGTTTCAGTTCTCAATCCTCCAAGTGGAACTAATAGAAGCTTTCTGTCATCCGATATAATGAAATTCCCACCATAAGCAGATGCAATATATCCAAGAATTTCACGCATTGTATATCCAAACGGAGTAAACTTATAAGCTCTGTTCATTGCGCGAGTCGTGCGTTGGTCTACTTGTATTCTGATTGTATCGCACATAAATTGAACAATTTCGGTATCAAGAATCGGATAATCGTGCGTGTCATCTGACGGATACATCTGCTCAAATTTGAGCATCGCATCATATCCGTGAATCTTCATTACATCAAGGCCATCATCGTTGTGGCTTATTTCTCGCGTATCAATATAATAATCGCCTCTAATTATATTGGCACGTTCGTTTTCAGTACGCGCAATTATAAATAGCCGAAACGGGCACATCGGGCGCAAAGTCTCTTGAGGAGCAATTATTTCTAAGTCTATTTCACCCGAAACGGCACAGCCTATCTGCGGTACGTTGTCGGAAAACGCTGAGTCATAAGTCGAAATGCTAAATATCTGGTTTTGAGGAACATCAATATCACGATTACCATTAAAAAAACGAACCATAACCTCAAACCAGTGATTCGGAGACGCAACAATCTGGTCATAGAGGGCAGAAGTGTATTGCATACTCTGCCCTCCTTAGTTCTCAATCAGCGGGAAGGAAAGGCTCTGCAAATCCTCCCCGTTTTCCCTGTGAATCACATAGGTAGTCTTCACGTTGTTGCAGTACATCGTGAACACAGCCGCAGCATTCGTCCTCGGATAAGGCGTGACCCGAACTTGAATCGTCTCAGGAAACAGGAGCGTCTGGAGCTTGGAGGACTGAGCGCGAGTAAGCTGAACCGTCTGCACGTTCATCTTTTCCTTACTTGCCACTCTGCCCCTGTGCATATAGCCGCTCATGTCGCGTCCGGCGTTTGGTGCATCGACATCGTTCCGGCTGAAAGTCAGACCTTGCCACGCAATCCAGGGCGTGATGTTGAACCATGTAGAATTAGAAGTATCGTAAATCTCTACTGTCATTCATCACACCCCCTTTGCGTAGGCGAGACGGCGTTGCCCCGCTTTGATCTCTCGACTGTCGAGGTAGACCTTCACGTTCACATCATTCTGACCGCCGCTCATAGCCGCAGAAACGGCTTCAAACACGCCCTGACGGATGCCCTCAACGATCTGGTCGTTGTTCGCAACAGCCGTGTGTCCACCGATAGTGCCAACCATCTCCGGGCCAGCTTCACGGGCAATGAAAATCTCGCCTTCCGAGACATATCCCCCGTTTGCCCTTCTGGTAATGCTGTGCCTTGACGGAGATGATGCGCCAGAGGCCGCACTTCTAACACCGCCGAGCCACTGTATCGCCGCTGATGCCCAAGATATAAGTTGTTGGAAACCAGAAATATTTGTTCTAATATTGTCAAGAACAAAGTCGAAAAAGCCTTGGATTCCACCGCGGCTCTGGTTCAGAGAAGAGTCAATTTCCGTTCCCATGCCGCCAATTACATCGCTCGTTTCGGCAGCAGCTCCACGGGCATCTTCAAGGTTTTTAGAAAACTCTTCCGCGAAGTTCTTGCTTGCGGCATTCCCATCGAGTGTAGCCTTTGTGACCTTGCTTGCCATCTGTATGCTTTCTTTGCTTATATTAAATGTTGCATCCCTGACAAGTTGTACAGACCACTCCCACGCAGAGTCCCAATCTCCACGCAGAATAGCCGCTACAATGTTGCAAAGGTCTTGCACTATCCAAGTAATTTGAATTGCAAATCCTTCGATAGAGAATCGAATAAGATTGAGGAAAAACATTACAGACTCACGAAGACGAGTTAAGTCAAGACCAGTCTTCTTTTCTACCCATTTAAGTAGCCCGTCAACGCTTTCCGTAATCTTTTGCGCGAAATTGTCGAACATAGAAAGACTTATGCCCATCAAATCAGCAAACAGGCTTCCAAAATTCTCAACTATCTTTGCAAGTCCCTCAAAGGCCAGATTCCAGTCACCAGTAAACGCGCCAGTAATGAAATCAATCAGCCCTTGGAAGATTCCCTTGATGTCTTCAAAGATTGGCCTGATTCTGTTCGCAAGATCAATCCATTTTTGCTCAATTTCCGTTGCTTCAAATAGAGTCGAAGGATCAATGCCAGAGCCACCGCTGCCGCCACCGTCTGACGGAGCTTCAAGCCTATTGATTTCATCGAATCCAAGAAGCTGGTTTTTCCATTCCTTAGCCGCTTTAGCACCAGCCGCCGTTGTATCAGCAAACTTCTGAACAGTATCTTGCGCTTTAAGATAAGTCTTTCCCGTAAACGCAGATATAAGCTGGGTAATCGCATTAGCCGCCCTTGTAACCAAATCAATTATCTGGAGCAAGATTGGCATGATAGCTGTGAGCAAAGCCGCGAACGCCGCGCCAAGTTGTGCTTTCATTTTCGTGGTAGCAGAAGTCATGCTATCCAAAGCCGCCGCGAAACGATGGCCTTCTCCGCTTATGCCAGAACTAAACTGGTAAGCCCAGCCAAGTCCTTCTTGGAACGCTTGCCCGATTTCTTTGATAATGGTTCGCAGAAACCGATAGAACGCAATACGCTTAAGAGAAGCTACGAAGTTGCCGAGAGGAGACTTTGACTTTGATGCCGCTTTAGACAGTTCCTTAACGCCCTTGGATGCCTCTTGCGTAGCTCTGCCAGCTTTGCTTGCCGCTTGTTGCACGTTGTTAATCGTATCTGCAACCTGAGTGGTATTACTCTCCGAAATGTTGATTGTCGGAGAACCTTTGACGGCGTTCATCACTTCAACGAGTTTCCTCATCTTGGACGGAACGCCGTTTAAGGCAATACCCAACTTCATGACAGCGGTAGATACTTTGTTGATCTCATCAGCCGCGCCAGACGCGCTATGTTTTACTTCTATTTCAAGTGATTCTAAGGTATCTGCCATTTAATCACCCTTTTGTTTCTTCTCACGCCGTTGCTTCCGCGCCATAGCCTCCATCGCCGCTTGCATCTTGGCATTCTCCTCTGCCTGTCTGCGTTTCTTCTCACGCTCAGTCAGCGGATAGATGTCAATAGGCCGCTCCAAGTATTCTTGCCTCTTGCTCCCGCGCTTGGCAAAAACATTCGCCATAACGACAGCAAACGCATCAAACACATAAAGCCCTTGCAACCACGCTTGTTCATTCTCGGTTTCTCTCCGAAGACGGTAGGCTTTGCGATAGGCAACGACTAAATAAGGAGACTGTTCCCAATACTGCTCAT
>Ga0326513_10001855_pt1 | contig 15920 bp, 16 predicted proteins | sample 2_2465_0518_D_FD_203654 | JGI IMG/M metagenome (GOLD analysis project Ga0326513, IMG submission 203654) | Bovine rumen microbial communities from UC Davis, California, United States - 2_2465_0518 | ecosystem: Host-associated > Mammals > Digestive system > Stomach > Rumen | place: USA... | reverse complement strand
GCAACTACTACACTTCCTGTCAATCTTACACTTAATGATACCACTAGACCTTTAACTTTAGCAAATGGTACTCCTGTTACTGCTGCTGAATTACTTAATGTGTCTATGTTTACAGTGTATAATGATAGAACTAGAGGTCTTTTAATCCTTACTTCTAGAACTGTTGCTTAATAATAATTAAAATTTAATAATCATGTTTTCAAATTTAACTCAAAATAGTGTTATTTATATTATGGACTTAAATAATAGTCCTAAAATAACAAGTGGTCTTATAGAGAGTGTTTCTTTACCTAGACCTAAATATAATGGATTTAATCCTACCTTTGAAACAGTAGTTGATATAGTAGCTAATATAGCTGGGGAGAGAAGAGAATTTAAAGGTGTTCCTAACAATGCAGTAGCTGATTTTGGTGAAGCTGCTTTTATACTTGCTGAAAATAAAGAAGTATTAAGTTCTTATATTAACTCTATGCTTCAAAACAGTAAGAAGATTGTAAATAGCATGGAAAAACACCAAAAAATTATTGCTGATTGTGAGGAAGCTTTGAATGAATTAAATCCCAGTTCTCCTGCTGAAAATAAAGCTATGCAAGACTTACAAAGTCAAGTATCTGAATTACAAAAAGGTATGCAAGCACTACTTGAAAAGTTAAATAAAGAAAACACTAACTAAGAAAGGAATTTATTATGATTATGGTTTCATTTAGAAATAGAGAAGATAAAGAACATCTTCTTAAGAAAGCCAAAAAGATGGAAGAGTATGCATCTATGGTTGTTGAATGTCTTGAAAATTCTGATTATGATGATGAGGGTTATTCTGAAAGAAGTATGAGGAATTATAGAGATGACGATGAAGAGATGTCTGGTAGATATGGCTATCGTAGATACAGAAGAATGTAAGTTATTAATCAGGGGATAGCCAACACTATCCCCTTAAATTTTAATTATTATGCACAGAACAAATTTCACACAGTTTGATGAGTACCCTGAGGCTATGCTTATTTATATGAGAAACTATGGTCCTCACTTCAATAAAAAGCTCTGTAAGTTTGCTACAGACCAAATGACTAAAAAGATTAATGGTGTAGAGCAGAAGATACAGCCTTACACCAAATCTGAAGTTGAGAATATGCTGAATTTACACCAAATTGAGGTTAAGAGAGGTCAACTTCATGACATAGTATATGTAGCTAATATGTGTAAAGCAGACTTTTTAGGTTCCAGTGTTATTGATGACAAACATTTGGCTTTATATGTCAAAGATGTTATTGATGATGTAGATGCACCTGATGGTCTAGTCTTTAATAGATGGTATGCAGATATGTGCTACAATGGTATAGCAATTGATTGGGAAGATATGCTTTAAAATGATTAGACAAGATATAGATGTTAATGGATATTGGAAAATTATAGTCGTTTATAATGTCTATCTTGGAAAGAAAAATACGGGTTTTACTTTTACAGATTTTAATAAACGTAAGAGTGTGGTTGGTATATCAAGAGCTACTTCGCAAGCACAATTCTTTAATACATTAGTTCATGAGGCTAAACATACACAATCACATATATGTAAATATTATAATGTAAAAGAAGATTCAGAAGAAGCTGCTTATTTAATAGGTTATATTATACAAGAAATGCATAAGGTTTTTAGAAAAATGATAAGTGCTGGTAATTAATTACTAGCACTTATTTTTATAAATAAAAAAAGTTTGTATAAAAACAAAAATAATTAATTTTGATATTTTTGCAAAAAAATTAATTATGGATAATCAAGACATACAATTACTTGGTCGTAATCTTTGTTGTACAAAATGTCAAGATAAGAATACAATATTTCATCCAGAAACTTGTATTGAAAATACTTTAATTAATCATAACGGAAGTCAAACATTACTTGATTGGGTTACTGCAGATACTGATAAAAATTTACAAAACTCATTACTAGATTGGTTAAATTTAAACTATCCTATTTCTGGTGGAGGAGAGTGTTCTTGTTTAATTAAGAGTGTAGATACAAATTGGTTTGATGTATCTGACGAAGGATTACTCTCTTTTAAAAATAATCCTTATGAATTACCTGTTGCTACAGATAGGATTTTGGGAGGCATTAAAGTAGGTAGTGGGCTAACTATTACTAATGGTATACTTAAAAATCCTAATGTATATACTACCACTGAAGATAGTGGTATTATTATAAATGAGTCAAATGAAATTAGTATTGACTCTAGTATGTTTCCTACTGTTAATAATGGTTCCTTAACTATTTCAGATGCAAATAATACTAGGGTTAATTTTACTGCTAATTCAAGTGTAGATGCTAGCTTTACAATACCTAAAGCTACATCAAATATTTATGGCACAGCTAAAGCTATAGAAAGTACAGAAGGAAGTAGTGCTGATGTATACCCAGTTAAAATAGGAAGTTCAACTACTACATATACTAATGGTACTACAATTTCTACTGGTCAATTATATTTTGTAGCTCCTCCATCTTCGAGTAATGTATATACTGCAGGTAAGGGTATTTCTATTAGTGATACTAATGAAATTAATATTATCCAACGTAATCCTGTATATTTTGTAAAAGACCCTATATATGATGGAAGCATGTCCCCTACTTCACTTTATGCTTTTACAAATAAATTGATTAATGATATGAGCTGGGGCTTACATCCTATAATATATTTGTATATCAGTGAGCATAGTACTTTTAGTGCTAGATACCCTGAATTAGGAAGTCATTTACAAGGTTTTATTAAATTACTTACTACTAACACAAGTTTGCCTGGGTATTCATCGTTTCCTGATAGTACAAAAGGAATGCTAACTTTATATATTTATACTTCATGTGTAAGTGAATCATATTCTAATTCTACTATTACATTTGATAAAAATTATTGCTTTTTACAGGGATTGTCTGTAGGAACTACAGACACTAATGCCTCTGTCATACGTAATTCTTACTCTCATAATAACCCATCTATTGCATTTAGTAATATAGGTGAAACGGCACGTAACCTTACTGAAAACGGATACACTATCGCGTTAAATACTACTGGAAAAAGTGTAAACAAATTTGACTTTTTATATCTTAAGGAACCGACTAATACAGAAGAAGTTTTTATTAAAGATAGTATTACAGGAAATAATTTTAATATTGTAAATCCAGATTTTACAGATAATAATATTAAAATTCATATATTTTGGAGTTCTTATGAGAGAATTCCAGGTGCTGCTCGTACTGACGTTAATACTAATAATTAAAAATTATAACAAATGAAAAAATTTATATATATACTTCCTTTAGTTTTAATTGGCTGTACTTCGCCTAAAACTATCATTAAAGAAGTACCTGTTGAAGTAGTAAAGACAGAATATAAAGATGTTTATCATTTTGACAGTATTTATTTAAAAGAAAACGTTTATGTTTATCAAAAAGGAGATACTATCTTTAAAGATAGTATTGTAAGGCATTATGTAGAGAAACAGATACACGATACTTTAATTACTCATGATACTATTCCTCAAATTATTTATCAAGATAGAATGGTTACAAAGAAAGTTCCACAATGGTGGCCTGTGTGGCTAGTATTAAGTATTGTAGTTGTATATTTTTTGATTACTAAAACAAAGTTTATAAGTAACCTTAAAGAATTTGTTAAATATATTATAAATCTTTTTAAATAAAATGGATTGGACAACTATTATTGTAGCATTACTATCTGGTACTACTATAGGAAGTATTGTAGAAGCAATTAGATATCGTAGACAAAATTCACAACTTAAAGCTAATGAAGTAACTTTATCCTCTGTTGATACTCAAAAGGCAGAAATTGATTTAGCTAATCTTTATAAAAATGAAATGCTTAAGGTAATAGACCTTTTAAAAAGTTCACAAACTGAAAGTAGTGATAATCACAATCAAATAATTAAAAAATTAAATATTCTTGATAAAAGATTGGATATTTTAGAAATAAACTATAATAATCTTTCAGAGTGGGCAAATGGCAGTTATCATAACTTTCTTGCACATAAAGAACAATTAAAACAAGATTAATTATTATTTTAAATTAAAATAGTTTATTATATAGTATAAAAATCAATAATTTAATATTTTTGCAACAAATTTAATAGGAGAATAAATTATGGAAGAAGATTTTTTGGACCTCGGGCTTATTGACCCAAACATTCTGGAAGATGTGCCAGAAGTCAAAGAAGAAACTACAGAGAAAAAAGAGGACATTGACAACAGTGAAAAAAATGAAACTGTAATTGAAGAAAAAACTGAGGAACACGAGACAAAGGCAGAAAAGAAAGAGGTTGAGAACTCCACGTCTACTGAGACAGGTTCTCCTAATATAAGTTCTTCCATTGCCCAAGCTCTTGTAGATAGTGGAGTTCTTCAAACTCTTAATGCAGAACAGATTGCTGGCATTACTGATGCAGAAAGCTTAATTGCTGCTCAAGAAGAAGAAATAAATAATAGAGTTGATAGTCAACTAACAGATATTCAGAAGAGAGTAAACAACGCCTTGAATTATGGTGTAGAGCCCACTAAAATACAACAATATGAACAATGGATTAATACACTGGACCAAGTAACTGACACAATACTTGAAGGCGAAGGAGAACAGAGTGAAAATTATAGAAAAAATCTAATCTATAACAATTATATTGTTAAAGGTTTTGATAAAGAAGATGCTTTAGAAATGACTAATCGTTCTATTGAGAGTGGTAAAGATATAGATGATGCTAAAAAAGCATTGAGTTCTTTGAAAAAATACTATCAAAAATCCTATGAAGATGAAGTTGCTGATGCTAAAAAACAATATGACATACATATTGAAAATCAGAAGAAGCAACTTAAAGACCTTAAAGACTCTATTTTAGATGATAAAGAAGGTTTTTATGAACAGTTTGAAATCAATAAATCAATTAGACAGAAAATTTTTGATAGTGTTGCTAAGGCTAGTATAACTGATGGGGATAAAAAACTTACTCCTCTACAGAAATTTATTAAAGATGACCCAAATAAAGCTAATAAGATAATAGGTACTTTGTATGTAATTACTGATGGATTTACTGATTTTAAAGGGCTGATGAAAGGAGAAGTTAAGAAACAGGTTAGAGATAGTGTTAAAAATCTTGAAAGAGTTTTACATCAAAGTAATATTTCAGATGGCTCAATGAACTTTAAGACTGGTTTAACTAATGAACTTCCTAATACAAAAATACTAGATTTTGATTTAGAAGATTAAACAAATAAACAAAAACAAAATAATTTATGAAAGTTAATGGTTTGAAAATTAGACCTGCACAAATGATTGGTGGTGGTGTAACTCAGATGAAGTCTCTTGCTGAGCTGGGTTTGCAGATGCCTCAACATCTTGATAAAATGGTCACGAGACTTTGGACTGCTAATTACGGTCCTTCTTTTAGTAATCTTATTGATAAGTATGCCAAGGTAATGACTTTTGAAGCTGCTGAAGATTACACTTGGAAAATTATGGGTTCAACTTATCAAAATATTCCTTTGATAGAAGCAAGAGATTCTGCTGGCACTGTAATTGATAATTCTTATGCGAATGCTATGGTTGGTGCTAACGGTGAGATGCTGCAGCTTGTTTTTGAAAAGGCTTATTTTGGTGATGGAACTCTTGTTCTTGGTAAGCACAATGAGCTCTATCCTTTGAGAGTCATGGGTGATGGTTTTGCTGAAGGTTCTAATTGGGTTATAAATGTTACTTTGATGGGTAATGCTTATGATGGTATTCCTAAAGAAGACCTTTATACTGGTGAAAGATTCAGTAGAAGTTTTGCCCCTGTAGAGGAGGAGCTTTCCAGACGTGTTGGTAATATCGTTAAGAGTACTCCTACCGAAATGAGAAATGGTTGGACTACTATTCGTAAGGACATTAAATTTACTGGTGCTGCTGATGTTCAGCAAAGACTTTGCTGCACTCTTCCTGTTCAAACTCTTGATGAGAACAATAATATTGTTAAGAAAGAGGTTGATACTTGGTTCACCTATGAAGAGTGGCTCTTCATGAATGAATGGAGAAAAGAAAAGAATGATGCTGAGCTCTGGGCTAGAGATAATCGTACTAACAATGGTCAGTATGTTGACTTTGGTAAGAGTGGCAATGTTATCCGTATGGGTAATGGTGTTATGGCTCAGATGGAACCTGGTCAGACTATTTACTACAGTGAATTCGACATTGATGACTTTGTTGAGAGCCTTCAGACTATCTTTGAGAATGGCAATGTTCCTATGAGTGAACGTAAGATTGTCGTTGTTACTGGTCAGAGAGGTAAGATTCAGTTCAGTAATGCTGTTAATAAAACTTCTAGTGGCTTTATGAGAGCTGGTAGTGGTGTTATTAATAGTAGCAATGTTGAAGTGGATGCTGTTGCTCTTGGCTTGATTAAGAATAACAATGGCCAGCTCACTTACACTACTGCTCAGTACGATAAATATATTGGTCCTAATGGTATTGAAATTGAAGTTATTGTTGACATGAGTTTTGACGATAAAGTCAGATTCAAACAGGTAGGACTCAATGGTAAGGGAGTACTTCAGTCTTATGCTTACTATGTCTTTGACATGGGTAATAGCACCGAGCCTAATATGTATCGTTGCAAGCTTACTAATAGTCAGTATAGTGATTATATGAGATACATGCTTGGTATGCGTAATCCTTGGGGTATTGATGGTAAAATTATCTCTAGTGATGAGGATGCCTCCAGTATGCACACTATGGTTTCTTTGGGTGCTTGTATTCTTGACCCAAGCCGCTGCTTGAGATATCTGCCCGTTGGCCTCTAATATATATTCAACCTATAGAGGAAGAGATTCCTCTATAGGTTCTAAAAATAAAAATAAAAAATTAACGTTGTAGTTAAATTAAAAAAGAAGATAAAATGGAAGAACAAAAAGTAACTAAAAGTAGAAAAAAGGATAATTTTAATCCTCTAAAGAAGGAAATTGTAGAAATTAAACTTATTCCTTCTACAAGTAGAATGTATAAGGATGAATCTCCTTTAAGTAAGGGTTTGGCTGAAACTTCTAGTATTAGTTATGCTGTGCCTAGAGAGAATGGAATGTTGATGGCTGTACTTACTCCAGATGAGCAAGCTTTCTTTGAAGCTTACTTTAATTTGCCTGAGGATGCAATGAATCCTAATGCAATAGTAAATAATTACTGGACAACGTATAATAGAGGTTATATTAACAGAGTTATACTTGATAAAAGTGGTAAAAGATTAGACCTTAGTAATGCTAAGGACTATATTGAATGGAAAATTCTTAAAGCTAATAAAGAATATATTTGCCCTGACCAAGAGACTCTTGAGAACAATAGAAAAGCTACTTATAGATTTGTAATGCATAATGATAATACCGTAGCTACTAGTGCAGGTAAAACTGCTGACCTCAAACTTGAACTCTTTGAAATATATGGTAAGTACAAGGATGATGCTGATATGCTTAGAGTAATTTGCTACCTTATTGAACATAAGAAAGTTTCTCCTAAAACTAGAATTGAACTTCTCAAAGAGAAACTTGTAAATATGATGGAAGACAGAGCTAAAGATTGTTATGCTGTTATGAGTAATAAGAATCTTGAGCAAAAGAAAGCTATTTTGATTGGTAGTGAAAAAGGTATTGTCTCTGATAGAAATGGATTCTATTATTTAACTGAGAATGGACAGAAACTTTCTGATGACTATACTGAACCTAATTTAAATAATGCAGCTAATTACCTTGCTGATGTTGCTAATCAAGAATTATATTTTAGTATTCTAAATAGAATCAAGTAATGACTAGAAACGAGCTCATATCAGAATTTAATTTATATTATAACAATCTTGCATCAAATCAAGCCCCAGGCTTAGATGAGGTTGAGATTTCAATATATATGACTAAAGCACAAAACATGCTACAAGATAGTCTATATAATGAGTATGAGAAATCTGAAGAAGCTCGTAGAAAATTAACAACGGTTGTTAAAACAGCTAAATTAAAACCAATAAATATTTCTACTAATAATTTAATATATCCTAAAGCTAAATGTTATTCATCTTCTTTGGATATAGACAATAATACTATTAAAGTCAAATATATAGTAAATGAACAAATTAAAATAAAAGATACATCTACATCTTGTTCTAAAGGTTTAAGAATAAACATCCAACCTATAATACATGATGAAATAGATAATATTGTTCAAAATCCTTATAGATATAACATTAGAAGAGCTTTAAGATTAGATGCAGATAACCATATTGAAATCATTTATAAAAAACCTGAAGATATTGAATATTATCAAATTAGGTATATAAAAGTGTTGAATCCTATTATATTGTATACATCTTCTGAATACACAGATACTATTGAGGGATTCTCTCCTTTACCAAATGATTATATGTTACCAGAGTTACCTGAATTTACTCATAGACAAATAGTAGAAATAGCTGCTAAATTAGCATACCAAGATTATAAACAATGAATAAAATAAACGGTTAATTAAATTTATTATTAATTAAAACTTAAACAAAATGATTTTCTCGGATAACCAGACAAAGCATTTTTATGCTCTGAAGAGTGTAAACACCTATGTGGTGAAAACTCTTGCTAATTCTGACAAGATTAGAGTTATGCTCTTTGCTGATAGTGCTGCTCAGACAGCCAATACTGCAATGGCTACTACTGATATTCTTGACAGAAAACTTATTAAGAGAGCCAAAGTCAATCAGGTAAAACCCACCTATTTTAGAAAGTGGACTGTTGCTGCTCCTACCACTATTACTGAGGGTAATACCTATCACATCTATTTCTACCTTGAAAATATGATGGGTTTTGGTATGCAGGACAGATGGGACAAGGTTGCAAGTTATACTGCTAAAAATGGTGATAATGCTACCACTGTTATGACTGCTCTTAGGAATGACCTTGACCTTAAGCTGAATGGTGCTGGCCCCATTAAGAATGATTTTACTGTTACTCTTAGTGGTACTAGTATTGTAGTAGCTGAGAATCCCAACAGTGAAACCTTTGCTGAACTTGGTGAGCTTGATATGCGTATGCATACTAACCCTTATGCTTACAATGTTACTATGAGTACTGGTGAGGCTAATGGCAATGAGATTACTCCTTGGGGTGGTCAGAAACAGATTCTTGGTGTTGAGGATAGTACCATTGGTACTTACATTAAGGCTGCTACCAAAGTTCTTGCTATGGAGCTTTACTTCCTGCGTAACAGAGCTGACAGATATGACCTGAATAAGGATTTCTATGCTAGCATCCTTAACAAGACTAACACTGATACTGCTGCTGAGACTTACTATACTGTTGACATTGATTATGCCTTCAGTGACACTCAGGGTTACACCTACCATAGTGATAAGCAGCTGAGTATTGCTGTTCCTGCTAAGGCTACTGCTGATGCTATGCTTACTGCTATTGTTGGTACTACTCTCGATAGTCTTGAAAGTAGAGTTGCTGCTCTTGAAGCGTAAAAAGTTGTATATTTTCAACTGAAGGGTAGTTAGTGATAACTACCCTTTTTTATTTTGTTTTATATTGTATCAATAATTTTTAGTACTTTTGCAAAAAATTTAATATTATGACTTGGAGAGAATTAGTCTATATGATTACTGATGTTACTAAACAAATTAGTGATGATAGTAATTTTAATGAAGACCATATAATTAAATTATGTAGTACGTATAGAAATTATATTCTTAATCAGCAGTATTTAACTAATAAAAAAACTATTGCTGAAGCTGATTATCAATTAGTACAAATACCTTTAAAATTAATTACTACAGATATATGTCCTAATGAAGAAGTTTTAAGAAGTATAGAGCCCATTTCTCCTATTATGACTATTGGAGAAAAATCTATATATCCTACAGATTTAATACATTATAGAAGTAAAATAGTATTTGTTGATAGTCGTAGATTTTCTTACGTTGGTAATAAATTTACTCATAACGTTATATATGCTATGATTGGACCAGATAACTATTTATATTTAAAATCTAACAATAATAATTTCAAATATCTTGAAAGTGTAACCATTAAAGCTTTATTTGAAAATGCTGATGAAATGTCTTTGTTGGATGCTAATGCTTGTGGTTGTGATTTAATGGATATTAAATTTCCTTTAGAAAATGCTTGGATTAATACTTTAATTAATCTAGTAGTCAATGATTTAATTAGAGGTGTTAACATGCTTAGAGATACTACCAATGATGCTATGGACACTTCAGATGATTTAGCTCAAGCAATTGCTAGATTTACAAACAATGCTTACAAAAGAATGATGCAGGGTAATAATAATGGACAGAGCTAAAGAAAAATATAAGATAAGGATGGAAGGAAAAGACAATAAAAGTCCTCATCATTCTATTACAAGAAGAGATATAGCTAGAGCTATTAAAAGGAAGTATTTTGGCCAAGAGAGATATTATAAAATACATGAGCATGATATAAACTTAATTATAAGTAGAATCATGGAGCTTAAAGCTGAAGAGTTGTTTAAAAATGGATATGTAAATATAGATAAAGATTTTGGAACTATCGAGTTATGGAGTTATACAAGAGGAAATAAATTTGAGTGTATGCCTATTAGTTGGGGAAAAACTTTAGATTTATGGTTAGATAATCCTAAAGCAAAGGCTGAAAAAAAGTTAGTAAGAGTAATTACTAATGAAGACGGTTATGTGTTTAAATGGAAAAGAGGTAAAATAAAAAATATAAGTTACTTCAGTTTTAAACCTACCAGAGCTCTAAGAGTAAAATTAAAAGAATTATTAGATAATAATAAACCAATAATGACATTACAATGAACAGAGAGAGATTTATCTCTTTAAAAGAGATTATAAATAGAGTACATTTAGTTGGAGGTGATGTTGTAAATAATGTTACTGAAGATGATGTTATTACCTATACTATAGAGTTAATGGGAATTGTAGGAGTTCCTGCTTTATTTCAACATAAAATAGAAAAACTGGAAATAAAGAATTATAAGGCTCTTTTACCTTGTGATTTTGTTGAAGAAGAAGGTATTAAATGCTGTAATCAACATTTTAATGCTTCTACTGAAATGTTTGATGTAAGAAAAAGTAAAACCAACGTTCCTACTTATAAAATACAAGGTGATTATATTATTACTTCTATAGAAAAAGGTTATATACAATTAGCTTATACAGCTATTAAAACTGATGAAGATGGTTATCCTATGATTATAGATGACCAATCTTTTATTAGAGCTTTAGTTAGTTACATTGTATATAAAAAAGTATATACTAACTATATTAATGGGAGAATACCTAGTGAGAATATTATGGAAAGAGTAGAAAGAGACTATGAGTTTAATATAGCTCAAGCCTCTCAAAAACTTGTACAACCTACTGTTGACGAATTTAACAATATTACTAGAATGATGAATAGTTTCATTTTTAGAGTGAATTCTAGAAAAGAAGGATTTGCTAACATAGGAGATGAATTACCTGAGTTTACGTTCCGTAATAATATTACTAATTTTGGTTTTATTAATCCTGCTAATAATTAAAACATAAAGTTATGATAAATGAGCAATCATATCAAATCTTAGGTATGAAACAGGATAATCTCATTGCTACTGGTAATAGCTCCAAGTTTGCACATGAGATTATGAATATGAGATTTAATACTATAGGTGATTATACTACAGCTTCTTGGACTACTGAGAAAGGTACTAAAAAAGTAGATATAGATGAAAGTGATAGTACATGGGAAGACTATAAAAGTATTACTAGTGTTGTTGAATTAGCAGAGTTATCACCTATAGGACAATGTAATATAAATGATACATGGATTATATTTGGTAAGTTTTCTAATGAAGAAGCTTCTAAACAAGATGTTATTCTTCAATTTAAGTTAGAAGAAATAGATAACAACTACAAATTAGTTCTTAAATTGCTTTATTATGGCAATCTTAATTTTGATACAAAGCATCCTATAGAAGCTTTGGGCTATTATGAATCAGATAAAATTCAAAAAGTATATTGGGTTGATGGTATTAATCAACAAAGAGTTATAAACATAAGTAACGTAAAGTATGCGCATGGAAAAGATACCCAATTTGATTTTGTGCCTAGTGTGTGTTTAAGCGAGGCAGTTACTGTTGAAAAATTAAGTAATGGAACAGGATTGTTTCCTCCAGGAACCGTTAAATATGCAATAACTTATTTATATGAATATGGTCAAGAATCAAATATTATTTGGACATCTCCTTTATATTATCCTACTATAGGTAATAGAGCATGTAGCCCAGATGAGTTATCTGGAGATTCTTTTAAGATTACTGTTGATTATATTGATACTTCTAATCCTGGTACCATTGGAAGAGATAATGAGCATGGCTTTGATATAATCAGATTGTACTCTATTATTAGAACTTCTGATAATGCTACTCCTATAGTAAGAATTGTAGATGAAAAACATATTAACGATTTACCTGAAGTTGCACACAGAAAACAAGCTATATTTATAGACACAAATACTACTGGAGAAATAATAGACCCCTCTAAATTAAATTTTATTGGAGGTAAACCTTTTATAGCACAGACATTAAGTCAAAAAGACAATACTCTGTTTCTAGGTAATTTAACTCTTAAAACATCTTCTGCCAAAGCTGTTATTAATTCTGATGAAGATATTAAAAATAGTTTTAATGCATCAAAAGGTAATGTTAATAACGATTTTAAATATTATTTTACTTCTAGTACAGCTCTAGCTAATAACATCGAGGATAAAACAGTACAACTATATAATAACGATGGTTCTGCATATCAATATGTTCCTCAAACAACTGAAAGTTCTAGAACAATAAAAACTTTTAAATATGGAGAAGAATATAGATTTGGTATACAGTTTCAAGATTCTTACGGTATTTGGTCTGATGTTTTACATATAAAAGATATAGAAAATGACAAGAAGCCTAAACATATAAATACTGGTTATCGTTTAGCTAGGTTTGAATATACTTTACCTAGTAATGTAGCTAAAGCTTTTAAAGAAAAAGGATTTAAAAAAGCTAGGTTAGTATGTTGTTATCCTAATAATGCAGATAGAAATATCATAGCTCAAGGAGTATTAAATCCTACAGTAAGTAATACTAAAGATAAAGAAACTCATAGCCCTGATTTTTCTGCATCGTGGTTTTTTAGACCTTATGTATATGGAGATAATGGGTATGAACAATTAGAATATATTGATGGGAATTCACCTGAAATTCAAGCTTGTAGGGTAGATTATTACAATATAGACAAAACAATCAATAGTAAAGCAATCAATAGTTATTATAAAATCAATTCTAATAAATTTACTTTTAATTCTCCAGAAATAGATTTTGACGACTCTATAAAAACATTACCATCAGATGGATTTAAAATTAGAATTGTAGGATATATACCAATACACTCATATACTAATTCTGTATATATAGATGCTAGTAGTCCTTTAACTAATGTTGCTGGAAATAAAGGTGTTGGTTTAGTAAATAGTCTTACAGTTCAAAATATTAGTAACGACCTTACTAATTATATAGATTTGTCTAATGCAGCATGGAGAGATTATGATAATTATTATAGAACTGGTGAAAATGGAGCAGGAAGATTATATGATTATGAGATATATCCATTTCAAAGAAAGGGTAGTTTAAACAATTATATAAAAGATATTAATAATTGGAAAGCCCATCACATAAATGAAAGTACAAGTGATTCTTATGAAACCTATCCTATAAAAGAGACAGCAAAACTAAATAGTAAAGTTTATAGTCATTTAGCTTATTCTTTATATTCTGATTATAGTGTTAATGTACCAACTTTAACACTTAATAATTTAAAATTAAATTTAATATCAGATAGTAATCCGTTACCTACAAAACTTGGTGAAGCTATTTACATGGGGAGTTTAGATACTATTTTACCAATGTGGGTAAGTAATAACACTAATAAACTTATTACTGGTATTTTATCTGATGACCCTACAAATGATAAAGCAAGTCAAATAACTTTAAAAATTTCTGGTTTTTATCATATTTGGGCAAATGAAAGTTTTATGTATAAACAAGCAGGGAATAATGTCTACAACAATTATAATATACCTGTAGCTACAGACCCCATACCTATTACATATAAAACTTTACCTCACATTGTATTTTCATTAGGAAATGATATTGAATCACAAGATTATAGTATAGGAGACTCACATCATCCTCCTTATCTATATTTAGCTGAAATATACAGAGAAAATATAGAAACAAAATTTGGAGGAGATGCTGAAACTGCATTTAATGCTTTTGTTCCTTGTGGAGATGCAGTATCACTTACAAATAACTCTGTAACATTATTAGGTAAGGAAGGAGATACTTATTTACAAAGATACGATTGTTTAAAAACAGTTCCATTACGTGCTGATGACACAAACCAAATAGTAGAAATACTATCATTTGCATGTGAAACTAGAATTAATCTTGATGGCAGATATGATAGAAATAGGGGATTGTATGATAATACAACAGTTAACGAAACTAATTTTAATTTAATCAATAAATCATACACACAAACAGATAATTTATTTACTTATTTTATATTATCAGATTTAGATTCTACTTTAGACGTATTTCCTAATCAGTTTACTTGGTCTTTACCAAAAGTTGTGTCTGATACAGTGGACACTTGGACAAATATTTCATTAGAATCAACAGCAGATGCAGATGGTATATATGGAAAAATAAATAAAATTATTAATAACAATAACAGATTAATATTGTTTCAAGACCATGCTATATCTCAAATAGGTTTTAACGAGTCTACTGCTATTCCTACTGAAACTGGTATACCATTAGAATTAGCTAAAACTGGTAAATTTACAGGATTAAATTATTTAACAACTGAAATAGGATGTCAAAATAAATGGTCTATATCATCTACTAAAAATGGTATATTCTTTATAGATGATAGCAGGCAAGAATTATTAACTCTTAGTGAAGGCTTTACTAGTCTATCTACAATGCATGGATTTGATGCATTCATGATTAATCAATTACCTACAACATTTAAGACTTGGAATCCTATAGAATTTGATAATTTTATTACTTATTATGATAAATTGTCTAACGATGTTTACTATATCAATAAAAATGTATGTTTAGCTTGGAATGAACAAACAAAAACTTTTACATCATTTTATAATTATGAGAATGTACCTTATATGATGAATATAGGACAACATAATTTCTTATTAAAAAATGGTATATATGCTGCTAGGGAAGATGATGCATATAGTAAATTCTTTGATGAAGTTAAAGATTATTGGATAACTATTGCATGTGATGGTCAAACAGATAAAGGCTCTGCTTTTCCTGCTGATAAAGTATTTAATAATGTAGAATATAGAGCTGACATATATAATTTAGATGGCAATAACACAAATTATTCTGTATCAATATTTAATAAAAAACAGGCTTGGAATGGCTATCAGAACTCTAATGAATGCTCTTTAGATGGTATTAGAAAGTTCAACACATGGAGAATTCAGTTACCTAGACATGCTGGTACTAGAGATAGAATAAGAAGTCCGTTCTGTTATATTAAACTTAAACAAGACCAAAGTATAAAACAACAAACTGATAGAGCTATATTACATGACTTAGCAGTTTATTTTGATATGAAATAATTGAGATTAAGGGTAGTAAATTAATTTATTACCCTTAATTTATTTTATAATTTACTTTAACAACTAAAATATTTTTAGTATTTTTGCAGAAAAATTTAGTAATATGCCTCCTTATAATATATATAATGGAAATCCAAAAATTTGGGATTTATATAATAAAGCAATGGGAACTAACATAACAGCTCCC
>Ga0326513_10001854_pt1 | contig 15922 bp, 26 predicted proteins | sample 2_2465_0518_D_FD_203654 | JGI IMG/M metagenome (GOLD analysis project Ga0326513, IMG submission 203654) | Bovine rumen microbial communities from UC Davis, California, United States - 2_2465_0518 | ecosystem: Host-associated > Mammals > Digestive system > Stomach > Rumen | place: USA... | reverse complement strand
TGTTCACACCACCTTCCCAATAACCACTATATCTCAATTCTAAACAGGTTAAATCTTCTGTTGGTGATTCAAATAGTTGTTTCTGTTCTTCAGTGAGAAGGAGATATTTGTGTTTTGTTTGGGGTCTCCAATCTTCACAAATAGCTTCATAAATGTAATAACCTGTTTCATAACAAATATCCACAACGTAAAAAGGATTATTTTCATACACGAATTTGTGGAGTTGAACATAGCTAACGTTGTGTGTTTGACTTATTTCAATACGCTTTGTTTTTGAAAGTTTTTTAACGTCCAACGTTGGGGTGTCATACCATTTCCCGTTGTAAAAACCCCAGTGGGTTATTTTAGAGACTTTCTTGGAGTTCTCGGTGAAACAATACTGTTCTTCATTTACCCTATCCTGTGCAATAGCGGTAATGGATGCGATAATCGCAAGAGTGATAATGATAATCTTTTTCATATTATTAATTTATAAACTGTTGTAAATCCTATCATAACGAGCCTGTTTTTCTGCTTCTTCCTGGTCAATAAGTTTTTTAGCCCTTTCGAATGTCGCTTTGGGGAGGACGTGGATTTCATAACTAAACAATAGTACTTCGTCACCCCTTTCAAAATAATGGCAAGAAAGGGGAGCATCACTACCGCACAGTGCGAACACCTTTTCTAAAATCTCATCTTCAACAAAGTTATTGTACTTGTCAAAAACAGCATCAATCAAGACCCTCAATTCATCGTGAGACGCAATACATTCGTATGTCTTCATTTCAAACTCGTTGGACGTAATTCTATTCAACACAAACGGCAGTGAGCCGAATACCAACGTGTCCTTCGCCACATAGCGGACATTAGCCTTCTTTCCAGGAACCTGGCTGGGTTCAACTATTCTGAAATACTTATTTAAGCTAATCGTGTTGTCTGGTGTAACGTTGCAAGCAGTGGCAACAAGCAGTATAAACAAAATCTTTTTCATCTTTTTAATATTTTACTTAACTACTATCAAGAATCGTGCCAAACTGTTTCTTTTACCAGAAATTATCAAATAATATTTATAGAAAATAGTTAATAACTAATCTAATTATATTCGAATATGCAAAAAATAATTAATGCTGGGGAGAGTTTCCAGGTTTTAAATAACCACTTCGCAGCCCAATTACCTTCTGATTGCACTATGAGCATGTCACTTGATGGTACCAATTTCAGTGATTATGAAGAAGAAGTTAAGGCTGGTGTACTCCAGGTAGCCAACATAGCCAGAGATACATACGTAAAATTCAGTGCCGGTAATAACATTATTGTAAACTACTAAACTATGGGAGTAGTAACATTTTTAGATTTATCGCTTTTCCAATCAGGAGGCGGTGGTGGAGACCCTACGAAGTTCGCTGCTCAACTAATGTCTTTCTGGTCAGGAATTATTGGGTCTGAAGGTATGCCTAACTTTCCGTTTGGTGTGGTTGGTCCAACTGGTGAAGTGTGGACAGCTACCACCTATGTTGATGACGAAGTACTGGACGTTGTTACAGGTTCAACCAATAAATACGTTACTGTTGAAATACCTGCAAACCAGACTGATTATACCCGTACTGTAAGGATTGTTGCAGAAAACGCTTATGGTGGTTCCGAATTATCTTATACACAAAACGTTGGCATTATTGTTGATATCTTTTACACCGTTGCTGACGCTACATCCCCTGTTAAGATATATGACAACTATTCTGGTGACTTAACATACACAATTGATGATGATACGACAGAATATACCGCCACTACCTATACGTTTGAAACCACAGGTGAGCATATAGCCCATTTTAAATATTCCTCAGAAACCATTCAAGCAAGAGCTTTTTCTGGCGCAACAGAAGTGACAGGTGCATACTTGAGGGGTATTACAGGAACAAGTGCAAATGCTTTCAGGGCGACGAATTTAAGCGCATTAACCGCTAATACGCTTACTTCTCTCGGTACCAGCACATTTGAGGGTTGTACTAACTTAACATGGGTAATACCGACAGGACTTAAAAGTATCGGCCAAAAGGCTTTCTATAACTCCGGCTTGTCTGGTGCTGTTGTTATCCCTGCAACGGTAACAAATATAGGTTCAAGTGCGTTCACTGGAACAAAAATAAATAGTTTGAACTTTGAAGACAGGAATACAATACTTGATTTGTCAGGTGCAAATACTGTGTTCGCTATCAACAAAAAACTTACTGGTGTTACGGTTAATCCTAATGTCAACATCTTGAGCCCTAACGGTTTTAGAGATTGTACGGGTCTTTCAGTTTTCAACTGGTCTGCGATGAGCGAGTCTATTGGACACGCTACCGATGAAAGGTCTGTAAGGGCTAATCAGTTTACTGATTGTAGGAGCCTTGTTACAATTACACTTCCAGAAGGTGTTGAAAAGGTTGGTAATAGTGCATTCTCCAATTGCACTAACTTGGCAAGTATCGTTCTTCCGGCATCCTTGTCATCTAACCCTGATTATAAAAAACAGGTTCACGATAATGCGTTTAGTGGTTGTACCAGTCTAACTTCAATTACCTGTTACTCCACAACAGAGCCTCTGGCTGTTGCAGCATCATTTGCAAACATGTCAAGTACCGGTGTGCTCTATACTCCTGCTAATGCGGATTACAGTAATTGGTTAACCTACCTTGGTTCTGGCTGGACACAAGAGACAATACCTGCTTAAAGTAGTGGATTGCCCCGTTGCAGCCACCTGCACTATAAAAAAAAAAGAAAGCCTCAGTCTAACTGGGGCTTTTCTTTCGGAAAGAGGTATTCATTTCTACAAATGATGTACAAATATAGGTTATTTTATTTTAATTTCCAAATAAAACCATAAGCTGTTTTACGTTGACCTAAGATAACCGTGCTAATGTTGGCTTGGTCAAATCCTGTTTGTCTCTGGGCTTCACGTATACTTGGGTATTCAGCAACAAATTCACCGTCAAGGGTGTACTGAAGTACCGGTTTACGGCTGTTTTTACCGTTACGGTTTTTAATCATCCTTTCAGTACCAGTACCCCAATTTACATTATCTTTATGTGTGGACCACCTGAGATTTACTGCCCTGTTATCGTGTTTATCTTCGTTAAGATGATTCACTTCAGCACCTGGGAATGGTTCTCCACAAATCTCCGGAAATGTGAGTGCAATAAAGGTGTGAACATAATTATAAAATAATATACCGTTTTTGGACAAACCTAAACGGTAATAATCTTTTGTTACACCAGGTTTAAGAATTTTTCCTTTTTGAATATAACCTCCACTTCCATTATTTCTAAAATGAGGTAAACTTTTGATTCTACCTTCAGTACTCCCTTGGTAAAATCCTTCAAATCCAGGTATATCTCGCCAAACTTCTGCCATAATACTCTAAACTTTTTGTAAAAAATAGGCTAAATTCTTGACAAAACCAAGTTTCATAATATTTATGAAAAAATAATATGACTCTTCGTTTATTAAATAATTTAACAAAGTTGGAGTATGTGATTACAGGACTAACGGACGATAACACGTCTGTTTTGTACTGGGATTTCACTGTTTCTTTACCAGAAGACATAATTGATGGTGATTATAACTACACGTTGGAAGATGATGAAACAGTTCTTTCAACCGGTTTAGCCCGTGTAGGTAATTATACCCCTGAGGTCACTGCTCATACTACAAATAACAACGGCTATATCTGTTATGATGGACAATAAAGTACAATTATCTTTCGTGGCTTTGGACCCTATGGGCGTTCGAAACTTCCCCGTTTATAAGGAAATTGAATCCCGTAAGGACTACGTTCTTCAAGGGGACTGGGATGATTATCCTGCTTTTCTTTATGAGTGTTATGAGAACTGCCCTCAGCTTCAAACTATTATCAACACATGCACGGACTTCGTGTGTGGTAATGAAATAACTTCATATGCCAGTGGTTTTGAAACCGTTGTCAACCGTAAGGGCGAAACTGTAAAGGAACTGCTTGGGCACCTGGCAAACGACTACTGGATTTTCGGAGGTTTTTATCTCCAGGTGATTAGGGACAGCCGTGGACAAATTGCCGAACTTTACTGGCTTGATTATCGTTACGTTCGTACCGATAAGTATAACGAGGCTTTCTGGTATAGCGAGGACTTCGGCAAAAAATATGGTAGAACCAGCAAGGCTCTTATATACCCAAAATATTTGAAAGACAGTACGGAGCCTACTTCTGTGTTGATGATAAAGTCCAAGTCATCAAGGGGTGTTTACCCTGGCAGTCCTTGGAAATCTGCTATGAGAAGTGTGTTGACAGCCATAGAAATCAGCAAGTTCCATATGAATGAGATTCTTAACAACTTCACCGCCAGTGCTGTAATAAACTTTAACTCAGGCATTCCTACCGATGAGCAGAAGCGGGAGATAGAGAAAAACATTATTGAAAAATTCACAGGTAGTGAAAATGCCGGTAGATTTGTCCTCAGTTTTAACAATTCCAAGGACAATATGACAACCGTTCAACGTCTTGGTGAAGACAGTTTCGATGAACGTTACCAGGCTCTCGAAAAGAACGTCCAGCAACAGATATTCACCTGTTTTGGTCTTAACCCGAATCTCGTGGGCATCAACACCGAAAACAACGGCTTTGCCCAGGAGAATTTCGATGATGCTTTCAAACTCTTCAACCGCACACGTATCAATCCGGTCCAGCAACTTCTTATTGAGGTTTGGGAAAAACTTTTCGGACAAGGAACGCTTACTATCAGCAGTTTCGGTCTTAATGATAATAACGTTGTAGATGATGTTGTTGACTAATGATATACTTTGAAAATACACAAGACCCACAAAGGGTAAGGATAATGAGGGACACACCAAATCCAGGTGCTGTTCCTACTCCTGGCGTTGAATATAGTGCCGGTACCAATATTGATATCACCGCAAACGTTATTAGTGTAACCGGCCTTACCAATTATTCTGCTGGAACAGGTATTGATATCCAGGATGGTGTTATCAGTGCTACTGGATTAACCCCTGTCGGGTATAGTGCCGGTACTAATATTGACATCACAGAGGGTGTTATTTCCGTTACCGGTATCGAAGGAACCTATGTTACCAGTGGTGACGTTAAGGACCAGATAGAGTCTTATGATTATGCCACAGAATCCCAGATACCGGACGTTAGTGAGTTCGTTACGTCAGGGGACGTTAAAAGCCAAATAGAGGGCTATGATTATGCTACCAAGGGTGATGTTACTGCTGCTACCTCAGGGTGCCAGGAAACGCTTATAAATGGCGAAAACATACGTAGTATCAACGGGAACAGCATTTTGGGCTCAGGCAACTTGATAATAGCCGGTGGACAGGCGGTTTCTGGTGGTAACAACATAGAAGTGACAGAAGAAGGTGTTATCAACGTCACAGGTATTACATCATACCCTGGTTATTCTGCCATTTCCGGTGATGTAGCCACCCAGATTGATGAAGCCGTATCAGGCATTACTGGTGGTACCACATACCAGGCTGGCAGCAATATAGACATCACCAACGACACAATCAGTGTAACCGGTATCACTTCTTATCCTGGGTATAGTGCAATCAGTGGTGATGTTGCGACCCAGATTAATGACGCAATCAGTGGCATCACAGGCGGTACTGGCACAACATATTCTGCCGGAACCAATATTGATATCACCAACGACACGATTAGTGTTACGGGCATCACCAGTTTCCCTGGTTGGGGTAATATGACAAAAGGAAATGTAACAAGTGCCTTGGGTTATACACCGGTTTCTGTTACTAAAGATGGCAAAAGTATTTGGGTTGGTTCAAGGGCAGAATATGCTGCATTATATGAGATAAGAAGTGACACTCTTTATTTTGTTTATGAGTAATGTTAATACATACATAGGAAATTCTGCAATAACAACAATTAACTACGGCACAAGCCCTGTAAACTGGGTTTATGGTGGGCGTAATCCCGTGTGGCTGAGAAATGATGAAGATTGCCAGACTTATTCGTGCATTTATAAAAGTGAACCTGGCATAGAATTACGTGTATTAAACAATATAGAAGGGGTAATTTCTATGGAAGTTGATAATGTACCAATACCAGTTTCCACAGGTATCACCCCAACCACCACTTTAACTAATTTAAAGATTGTTGTTAATAATAACAAGATAAAGTATACTTTCAGAAACGTTCCTTTTTTATGGATTGTTGATTGCCATACTAATTATATAGGTGATTTTTATTTTGCAGATGGATTACAAACGATTACTTTTCATAGTACAAACACTCGTGTTGAAAATCATTTGCCAACAAGTGTTGAAGAGATTTATGGTATGAGGAATGTGGTTTATCTTGATAACCAAGTTTTTCAGGGTACTAAAATAAAGGAATTTATTTGGAATCCACTCTCACCAGCCTTTATTGGTTCTCAAGGTGGTATCTGTTTAGATTGCACGTCTTTAACGGCAGTTACACTTGGTAATAATGTAAAGGGGTCACGATTATATAACGGATTTTTACCTGGTGATTCGTTTTATGTTAATAGATATGATAAGACAAGTGTTTTAAAAACTATAACACTTGGTAAAGGTATCACGTCAATAGGTGGTCATGCATTTGGAAAAGTTGAAGCTGAAACAATTGAAACAATAACCTTGAACAACACAATATGGCCAGAATTGGCAAATGCTACAAGAGCATCATTTTGTGGACTTGCCTACAACGGAGTCATAAACGTTCCAAGCGGTATAACCGGCACCCCCTGGACTGAATACCCAAATGAAGAATTCGCTAATAAAAACTGGACAATTAATTATATATGAAAAACATACTAATACTTTCAGAAGATTTCGTTAAATCTAATACTGAACTCAGTGACAATTATTGGGGTAAGTTTTTACTCCCAAGCATTAGGGATATGCAAGACATTTATCTTCAACAGTGTCTCGGCACCAACTTATACAACTCTGTCCTCAACAAGATTGCCAACAACGAACTTGATGGCTATTACAAAGAACTGGTAGAGGACTACGCAAGGTGGTACCTACTTCACCTGGTGGTTATGGACGCTCTGGTTGTTGCCAACACCAAGGTTGGTAACATAGGTGCCGTACATTCCCGTGATGAACAGGTGACAAACCTTACAGATGCTGAAATAGACAGGCTTGCTAAGTCCCACGACATTAAAGCAAACCACTACCTCAAACGTATGCAAGAATTTTTGATTGAGAACAAATCAGAGTTCCCGGAACTTGACTCTTGCACATGTGAGGGTATGAAGGCTAATTTGAAGGCTGCTGCGGATTGTGGAATATGGCTTGGAGGCGCAAGAGGGTATAAACTCAAGTCAACACTTTCCATTTAAAGCCCCCAGCGTGACTGGTTTTTCCACGTGCGCACGTTAACATGTTGCCACTGGAAATACCAGTTTCTTCACTGGCTTGTGAAGCATTATCCCATATTCTTATTAACTCACCGTCCAGAGTGTATTGTGCAATTTGTTTCGGTGGGTTTTTTATAACGTTTTGGAGTACCAGACCGTGCTTTAAACACAGGTTTTCGCACCATTTTACGAGGTTATCGTTGAGGGTGGCATAGATGGCTTTCGCTTCTTTATAAGTCTTAGGACGGGTCTTAAAAGCACCAGTAAAGTCTATTTTCATCTGTCTTGTCCGGTTGCTCCGTTTTTCGGTTGTTGGGACATCATAATCACTGATATACTTTTCCCACACCCCACATGTTTTGATTTCGTGCAAGTAATCGTCACAGAAAATGCCTATTCTTTCGTTGTCAACAGGCCCAAAGTGAAGTTTGATGGTAATACTTATACAATACGGAACTGTCAGACATTCCGCAAGAATGTTTATCCCTTTTTTTGGATTCCCTTTATATATCAATTTAGCACGTCCCATATATCAAATATATGTTTTTTTTACCAAAATAACCAAAAACCATTTCTCGAAATAATAATATTTATAGAAAAAAGTATCATGACATTACAGGAAGTTGTTCAAACTTTAACCAATATAGCCAATTCACAACCGGCAGTTAACAGCACAACGGAAGGTAGCATTTACGAAAATCTTAATGCTAATCCCTCCCAGAAATACTTTAACATCAACATCAGCAGCACAAACCATCGTTGCGATATGGAGTTTGATTACTGGGGTTTCAATATCTTCTGTTCAGACAGACTTAAAGACGATGAAAGCAACAGACTCCAGATACAATCAGAAGCCGTTGAGATATTGAAAAACATCATCAGGACGTTCCTTGATATTGTTGATTGTGAGTTATACGATGAAGCCGTATTTACCCCCTACACACAGAGATTTACTGACATGTGTGCCGGTTGCTACGTTCAGGTTAGGTTCAGAATTCCTGTTGATTACGTTTGTGAAGAATTGTTTTAAGTATGGCTGATTTGTTGAAAGATTTCTGGGCTGGAATGCCTCTTGGACTCTACATTATGTTGCTCATTAGTGCAGGGTTGCTTATTGCTGGTTTCGTGGTTCCGCCACTTGGTGTGATATCACCATCGGTGTTGAAAGGGGCTGCAATACTTATCGGGGGAACGTGGTTGTTGTACGTTACTACCCACATACCTATTTTTATTGAAAGAGGGGCGAAAATCCGTGCTGAATATAAAGGTGCCAATATAGAAATAGGTAAAGATGCTTAAACTACTGCTGTTTATCTGGCAACTCCCTCAAAACCTTGTGGCGGTTGTGATGATGTTGTTCCTGGGAAAACGTGAAGTTGTGGATAAGACAGACTGGTGCACTTGCTATAAGGGGGAACATATGAGTGGCGGTATTTCCCTTGGTAGTTTCGCTTTCGTATCCCCATATCTTTCAACCAAACCTGAGGCTATTGCTCATGAACTGAAGGGGCATACATATCAGTCCAGAATCCTTGGTCCGTTGTACCTTATTGTTATTGGACTCCCAAGCCTGTTGAACGCCTGGATAGGATTCACAGATTGTTATTATGATTGGTGGACAGAAAAGTGGGCTAATAATTGTGCAGGACTCACTACCAACGAGTACTGCGGTTTAATATTCAAATAACATGGAAAACCTTAAAAAGATTTTAGAGTTTATTGTACTTTTCCTTGGCGTAATAGGCATCATAGGTACAATTGGTTGGCTTATTTATAGCCACGCTTGGGTAATATTGGCAGGTTTTGTCGTAGTACTCCGTTTTGCAATCCCACAAATGTGGAAAGAGATTAAAGAATTCATCAATAGTTAATGGAACTCAAACTTATCAGACGTTGGAAGAAAGCAGGATACACCATCGGTGAACTTTACGTTGATGGTGTATGGTTTTCCAATACCCTGGAAGACCGTGACCGTGGGTTAACACAGGATATGCCGTTGTCTGAGATAAAGAAACGTAAAGTCCCAAATGAAACCGCCATTCCAACTGGAGTATATGAAGTGACGCTGAAAACCCAGTCCCAGAAATTTAAAGACAAAAAGAACTACCAGTTCTGTAAAGGCTATTTACCAAGGTTAAAGAACGTTCCAGGGTATTCTGGGATACTTATCCACATCGGAAACTGGGCATCTGATTCTGCCGGTTGCATCTTGGTGGGAGAAAACAAAGTTAAAGGTGGGGTTGTTAATTCGGTTGCTACGTTCCAACGCCTTTATAAGATACTGCAAGAAGCAGACAAGATTACGATAACGATAGTATAATCCCCTTTCAATATATTCCTGCATAGGTTAGCCTATGGACTTGCCTTGCGAAAAACCCCGGATAACACCGGGGTTCTTTTATAATGCCTTTGTGGTGATTTCCTTCCCAACCTGGTATGTCTCTCCAAATCTCTTCCATTATCTACCACTTTTTTCTAAATAATCTTCCATACCGTAGGGATTATATTTGCGGTTCAACCTCTTCAACAGTTCCTCAGGAATTGCCTTGAACTGGGTTAAGTTCCATTCATTTGGAAAGAACTGCACCTGATTGTACCAAATACGGTTGTATTCTTCCAGAAAGTCTATTATTTGATGTGGAGTGAGCGCACCCTTAGTCTTAACATACTGGGCAGTATAGTACCTTACGGTCTTCCACACGTCTTCCTTATCCGCTTGGGTCAGGGTAGGGTGTTGTGCCAGATAGGATTTTAAGGACGTTATCACAGTCCGCAAATAGGTGAGAACTTCCCGTTTCTTCGGCTCACAACGTTGTGTGGCTTCGTGGTTCTTGAGGTCAACACCGATACGGATAAGGCTATTTATAACGTCCTTGCACGTTGTGGGGTCACAGAACTGTTTACCGTACTTATACACCAGGGCGTTGGTATCATATAGTGCGGTCTTAATACTATCATTCCCTTCCTTTGCTGTTGGACGTAGGAACGTTAGTCCAAGGTTCTCGAATTTCTCCATGCTTCTTTAAGTTTAATGAACCCGTAGTGAATTCGCCACGGTATTAATTGCAATATCCGTCGGACCCGCGACTTGAATGGGGGCTTGTAAACTGGTGCGTTCATAGCCTATGAACAAAAAAGAACTAACGAACAAGAAGGATTTCCTGGTCCATACGGTAGTTGTAGATACCTACCATATTATTTTTGTAGGTAGAATACATATAGTCAACCAGGTCACACATTTCACGTGATTCCATTTGTATCCAGTCCTTGTCAATAACCTTACCGTGATTCTCCTTGACAAACGCCTTTGCGTCCGCCTTCCATTTCCTGGTCTCAATATTGGAGTAAAGGTCATACTCCAAAATGGTGATGGGGTTAGATGAACCTGTGTTGTCCTTACCGATGCAATAAAGATTCTGAGCCATGTGCTCTTTGTCTGTGTAAATTCCTAAGGTGTTCATTTCTTTTATTTTTTAAGTTAATATTTTACTATCATTTGTCTTTCCTATATGCAAAATCCGAAGATTTCTTGTGGCTATGGCAGGTGTTGCTCCTGCTTACAGCATCAGTGCCCATAGCCATCTTAGTTAGTCAAGGTCGGCAAGTTTGCCAAGTAGAATGCTGAGGTTGTTCACCTCGTCCTCGATGTAGTCGCTGAAATCCCCAAATGCCTCATCCTCGGTTGCCTTGATGTGGAAGCGAAGGTCGAGAGCATAGACCTCTGCTTTGGAAAGGATGTCAAAAGCCTTTTTGTTCCTCTCATCCGGGTCACCCCCTTCATTTAGTTGGATGTTCTCCCTAAGGTTCTCGATGGTCTCATGAATATCTCTGGCTTCGTCAGAGTTCATGTTAAGTCCAAGAATGTCCTGCATAGCCTTTGCATAGGCGGCTACTACCTGAAAATTTATAAAAGACTGTTTCATAATATTGTTGTTTAATTGTTTTACACAAATGTCATATGCAAAATCCGTGCCAAACCCGTTTTCCGTCCGAACTTTTTTTATTATCTAATAGGTTTTATGATTTTTCTTTTGAAAATGTTATTCTTATAAGGGGGTGAGAGGTCCCACCCCCAGGTGATTAATCAAGGCGAACAAGGCTTGACAAAAGTCCGTAGCCCATACGGATGATAGCCTTCTTGTCCTCAGGCATACGACCACCGGCAAGGATGCGGTCAGCGGCTTTCATGACATTAATGAAGTAGTTAGGATGCACTATGCTACCCTCAAACTTCTTGGCAAATTTAGCAAGGTCATCTTCTGTGAAGATACCGAGGTAAAGGCTCTGATTTGTGGAGTTCTGAGCAGTAATCTTCTCCGTTTTTGTGTTTACCATTTTTAAATAGTTTGTTTAAACATTCTGAGCGCAAAGTTACAAACTATTTTTGAATATGCAATAGGTTTTTCAAAAAAAAGTGAAAAATTTTTCAAAAAATATTTTTACCCTACGGGTAAGGTGATGCGCCATTGGCGCACCACTACTCATATTTCCATATATATCCGTAGGCTTGTTTATATTTTCCCCTACAACAGAACGTGATACCGGAAACATGAACTCCAATCTTTCTCCCAGCTTCCGCTGCACTTGGGTATTCAGCAACAAATTCGCCATCCAACGTATATTGAAGAACCTGTTTACAGGCACTTTTTCCACCACGGTTTTTCACCATTTTTTCATTACGTGAACCCCAATTCGAGTTGTGTTTATAAGTACACCACTCTAAGTTGGATTTTTCTAAATCAACGGACCCATCGGGATTAATGTGAATGTAATTGTTTTTAGGGTTTTCATCTTTGTGATTTATACACGGGAGGTTGTCAGGGTTGGGGATAAATGCTTTCGTTACAAGCCTATGTACCGTGAAGTGTTTCTTGAAACCACCAACGCATAAATCAACCATCATATAACCATTATCATTCTCCCATAAGGTTAGAATCCTACTTTTTCTTTTTCCGAGGTGAAAGACGTTGTACCCGGCTATTTTATAATTACGTTCTAAGCACCGAATCCGTCCAAGATTACTGGCTTGAAAGTACCCTTCCCATCCGGGAATATCTTTCCATTCTTCATTTGTGTTTTTCATAGTTTGAATACTTGTTTTTCACTGGTGATTAAATTGAAAATGATGTCGGCAATATGGTCAAAGGCGGTCTTGGTACACACACGGTATCCGATATCGTGGTATTCTCCTTCGTACCAGCATACTATCTCCCCATGTCGGAACGTGAAGACGCAACACTTGTCATCCCATTTTACGGTCAACGGCAACCCCTTTCTGCGGAGTTCGGTACTCCATACGTCCTTCACCAACTTCCAGTTCTGGTCGGGGTGCTCAATAAACAGGGTCTTGTCAAGGGTGAGGACAGTTTGTTTACAACTAATTTCCATAGGTTAAAATCTTTGATTTTAGGGGGTGTAATTTGTTCAGGTGATACATTTATCGTCTTGAACGCAAAAGTCGCTCTACGGGCTTAAAAAGTGCCTTTACGGGCATTTTCCAAGGGATGGTTGAAATTGGTAACCGTTGGTAAGTTACAGGGCAGGGTATAGAGGTTGGTTGCGTAGTAACCTTCCCGTTCTCTCTTTCCCACCTTAACCACCGCACCTGAGTATATCAATCCGTTGAGAGCATCGTAGTACTCGTCCCTGGTTCTGCATATCCCAGCGTTTATAGCCTGGGTTGGATAATAGTCAAAGGGGATACCGTGCTTGTCCCTGTAAACCCTTTCAAACTCCCTAAGGAGCAAATCTTCTGTCTTTGTCATATCTTGATATCTTTACGTTGTGAATACCGGCTGGGTTGAAAACCTTAAAAGGGGCTGGTGGTGTCATTACAAAAATTTCCTTGAACGTACATGGTTGTCTTTCCGTAGTGAATACACTGGATAGTCCTGAAAGAAAAAAAGAACAACAGTCTAAATTAATTTCCAATTAGCCGGTACCCAGAGTTGTATGTACTGATACGTATAAATCTGATTTTTATAATTAAGACTTTCTAAATGTAGTGAATACTAATTATCCGTTTAAGAATATTTAACTATCCAGAAAGAAAGAAATATATAAAGAAAGAAAAATCTCAATTTTTGGACATTTTCAAGGGGGTACGGAAAAACCCGAAAGTCCCCCCCCTCACAGAGTGCCGTAGAATGCCGTTTTTCGTTCTCATTTTATAACTATATACTTCGTATATTTTCTTTTTGTATGGGACAGCCTAAATCGCCATTTGATACCTACCCGTTGAGAGTTCTGAAAGCCAGCCTTCTTCAATCCCCTTCTCTATGAGCATAACTACCTCAGTTTCAGTTACTTTCAACCTGTTTGCGGTTAATCCCTTGTTGATGAAGACCGTACCACCTGTTCTCTCAGCCTCTTCACAACACCAATTGTAGAACTTTTCCTCACCATTCAGTTTCTCAACCGGTTTTTCTAACTCGTTGATTTTCAGTGGGGGTGTTCGACTGTCGATTCGACTGTCGATTGAACTGTTCACTGAACTGTCGATTGAACTGTTCACTGCTTTGTTCACTGAACTGTTCACCCTTTTACTTCTTCTATACTGGCGGTACCATGCCCGTTCTTTGAGTTCTTCAATCACCCCAGAGGGTAAGAAATCTACATCCGGCTCAGATTTTCCAAGCAGGGAATTGAAAAGATTTTCGTAGGCATAGAGCCTGTCACCGTCTGTGGCATTCATCTTCCTGATGTCTAAAAGCCACTGTTCTTTGATTGTTATGTTCATATGTTTTCAAGTTGTTTTTCTGCTTCTTCTGCAAATGTGTCACCGGTCTGGAGACCAAAATATTCTCGTGTTTTTTCAACCTCAGGAACTTTCTTCTTAGGGAGGACACCGGCTATTGGTTGTTGCCCTTCTCGTTCAAAGGACTTGGTGTCCCACTCATAATCCTGTGGAGGAACCATATGAGTTATTGCCGGATGAATTTTATCACATTTGGTAAACCAGGATGATTTAATACTTTTCCATAACCCGTTATCAAGGTCTTCAAACGATGGTTTTCTTCCGTAAAGATTCTTGAAAACCTCTACCCATTCATCAACGATGTCTTCTACGAAATCATCAATCTTTTTCTTTTGGTACTCGTAGAACGTACCTTCATACTTTTTTTCCATAATAAAAAAATCCCCATCAAGGTTTCAGGGGTCTCACTACCATCCACCTATCAGGGGTTATATGTCTTTATGCCCACGGACAAATGTGAGACCGTCCGTAACATTTTCTGTGCAAAGATAGAACTTGTTTTCCAAATCACCAAATTTATTTTCGTTTTGGCACGTTCCTTGCATATAAATAGCCGAAAGTTGACAAAAATACCGCAAATACCCAATCTTTTTCGAAAAATTTGCTATTTATATTTGGTTGTTTTGAAAAAAAAGCCTATATTTGATTAGATTTTCGATGTTCGAAATTTTGCCAATTTTTTCAGCCAATTTTTAGTCTGTCCCGGAAGACGTTAAAGACCGGGAAAACGAAATAAGGTAACGCACGATATATGGTAAGCAAGGTTTGTTGGCACGAGTATAGTAACGGCATCACGGTTTGGAGCGTTGAGACCGAGAATAGGATGCTTTACTGGGAAGTTGTGATAGGTGATGCGGTGAGAAAGTTCCCACCCGGTCAACAAGCCCTTACCCAAATTGACAATTACATCAAGAGATATATAGGGGCAGGGTAGATAGTTTCTTTGTATTTTTGGGTCCATTTTTTTTTCGCCGGTGGGGTTTTTGCTGCTGTTTCATAATTTCTTACCCACCTGTCCTTGTTCTTAGGACCTGCCCCTTTTCTTTACGTTCTTTGATACCTGCGAGAATATGAGAACGTTTTTTAGTCAAAATGTGTAACCCCGGACAGTCGGGATGATTATCCGGGTTTTTTAATGAAATTACAGGTAATGTGAAGCCTGACAGGAATTATCCTGTGAAGTAGTGTGTAAAAGGAAATCTGTTAGTTTTCTGCCCGTTTGGGCCATACGGTTACAAGCTGCTCTTTGCTATTCATATTTGTTTTTATTAATTGCCCCAGGATACGTCCTGGGGTTTTCTTTACTATTAGCCCAAGTTGGTTTATATTTAGTTAACCTTTTTTGAAAAAGGGACTATTTATTAATAAAAACGATATGCAGCAATATAACAAAGGGTTTGAGAATGTTAAACAAATAGCACCCAAAATGAAGTATAATGATGCGCAGGATAAAGAGTGGGCAACCACACGTTTCTTTCCTCATTTTGCGAATGTCCAAGGCAGTACATGGACAAAGGACCAATACCACTGGTGTGATGTCACAATAACCGGAACACCCCAATCTGTCTCAGGGATACCGATGAACGTTGAAATAAAACGAAGGAACATAGATTCCACCTCCTACACTGAAACCATCATCGAGAACGACAAGGTAGAGAGGATTAGAGAGAACGGACCCACAACAACACATCTTCTCATCTTATTCAAGGACCGTATAGCGTGGCTACCGGCATCAAGATTCTGGACTTCTATCACCCACACAGGAACGGCACACGGATGTCCTGATGAATACCAACCAGGCAAA
>Ga0326513_10001853_pt1 | contig 15924 bp, 25 predicted proteins | sample 2_2465_0518_D_FD_203654 | JGI IMG/M metagenome (GOLD analysis project Ga0326513, IMG submission 203654) | Bovine rumen microbial communities from UC Davis, California, United States - 2_2465_0518 | ecosystem: Host-associated > Mammals > Digestive system > Stomach > Rumen | place: USA... | reverse complement strand
CGGCATCCTTCGCGGTCTGGATGTCAGCAAAGGGGTCAGCAGTCGCAGCGGCAGTCCACAGCGCATTGCCGGTAAGAGCAAAGTAGTTGGTGGCTTTCCACGCGCCGTTGGGGTCGTAATTGTAGGTGTAGTCAACACCATTCGCCTTGATGACAATGCCAACGTTGCCGTTCACAGCGAAAAGCAGCTGCATGATCATCCGTTCAGGAACAACCAGAGCGCCTTCAACCAGGTTCCGCGCATCATCGAACACGCGGGCGATGACCTCACGCACATAGGGGTCATTGGTATCCAGCGCACGCAGGATTTCCTGACGGTCTTTTTCCTTGATCTTGTAACCCTCACGGAAGAAGGGCATTTCGGTTTCCATCTTGGAAACACCGATGCGGTCACGGAAAGTTGCCTTCGCGTCAAACGCAGAAGGCATCAGCGTGACGGGAACGCCCTTGCTGCCCTTAATCCAGGACAGGTCAAGGCCAGCCTTTTTCTTGGCAGGGAACAGGGTTTCGCCCAGATAGGGGATTCGGTTGCTTACAGCCTCAGCCCAGTTCGCAGCAATAGCGCGGGGGCTGATAGTTTCACGGAATGCAGTAAAATCCATGTCTCATTCCTCCTTCCTTAAGAGTTCACACCGATGTTAGTGCGGAACACGATACCGGGCAGCGCAGTATACAGCGCGGAAGCGTAAGTAACGCCGGAATGCGCCTGCGCCTTGGTAGCGTCGATAATGCCCTGCACAACAGCAGCGCCGTTGGGGTTTTCAGCGGTGTCCACGTCGTACAGAAGCACGCCAACCGCGTTAGCGCCAGTGGTAGAAGCACCAGCAGCGGTCAGGGGAGTGCCAGCCTTCACAACGGTAGTAGTCACGCCTTCGCCGGAAGGAGTGGCAACCTTGATGGGCACGGCCTGATAGTCATTGCTGGCAAGGATTTCAACACCGCCAGCAATAGTGGTTTCAGCGTATTTCATAGCCAATCGCTCCTTTCAAAAATTGTTTGTGTTATTGGCTTAGGCTTACCGCACATAGCCGCCAAGCCGTTCTCTTACGGACTTGCCGGATTCAGCGCGTTCGCGCCCAAGTTCCTTTGCAAGATTGATGGCCTTCTGCGTTTCCGCGTCCTCGCCGTTAGCGCCGCCAGCGCCGGGAGGTGGAACTTTTCCGTATTCCAGCCGAAGCGCCTTTTCCTTCGCCACCCAAGCACGCTGAATTTCAGTCAGCGCGTTTTCGATGTCCTCAGCGCCGTACAGGCATTCGGAAATCTTACCGGACACTTCTTCGTCAGTCCCAAGTTTTGCCATCACATTCTTGACGGTTTTTGCTCTTGCAACCTCGCGTCGAAGTTCCTCAATTTCCTTGGCCTGCGCTTCATCCTGGGCTTTCTTTTCCTCGGCGGCGATTTCTTCCGCTGTCTGCTTGGCACGAAGCGCTTTCCTTGCATCGCCAGCTTCTTTAGTCGCTTTATCAAGAGCGGCTTTCAGTTTGGCGTAGTCGGCTTTCGCCTTCGCAAGTTCAGCACTTACATCGTTGTCTTGCTTCACATCGGAAGCATCAGTTTCGGCATTGGCGTTGTCGTTTTCTGTATTCTTAACAGAGCCATCAATGTCAATGTTTTCAGCAAGAATCTCGGTTTCAGCCATCTTCATTTCTCCTTTGCGTTTGAACGGTTCTCTCCGTATGTTTGCGAATTTTATATGGCGATTTCTCTACCGCCAATATTCATCTGGCATATCGCCAGGAATATCCACCAGCACTTTTTGCTTTTCCATGGCAACATTTACTAATGTTTCCGTCTCTTATCCCTGTTGCCCTGAACGCTTCCTTCATGCTTTTGTATGTGCAAATAACATTTCCGTCGCCGTCAATTTGTTCAACAGGTTGTGACTTTTCTAATCCCACTTTTGCCAAACGAGCAAAATCATCTATATGCTTTTCTCTATTCTTTGGATCTTGATAGTGTTTTTTCAAAGAAGCAGATATATTGTTTTTCCATTCGTCAGTAGCTACATGGGTTAGTCCCTTGTGATGTTCACTCATTTTCCTTTTTGCTTCTTCAGAATGATTATATCCGGTAGCCCTTTTTCTCAACGCTTCTATTTCAGAAGGATTAGAATAGAACTTTTTGTTGCTATCAGAAATCTTCTTCCTTATCTCAGGTGTAATCTTAAGTCCGAAGTCACCGCCAAATGTCTGATTGTAACCAAAGTTGCGGTTTGCACTGTCATATTTTGCAATTAGGTTCTTCTCCATCTCGCCAGCTTCTTCTCTCGTCAATCCACCCTGTACGATCTCATGCGCTATGTTTTCCCAACCATATTTTTGAATTGCAGAATAAAAATGTGGTGAGGTTGTGTATCCGCTACCGTCCTTTCTCCATCTTTGCTCTGGATTTCTTGACGTTATGCCAATGTAAACTTTTCCATTCGGCGCAGTATGTTTATATACTGTGTACTTCCCATTCATTTGATTACCGCCTCCCGTAATTTGATTGCCTTATTAAATTTGGCGGCAGGTGGCAAGGCACTCCACTTTTCGACCCGTCGATCTATCCGCCAAAATTGTTTCAATTGTCAAGATTCAAACGATTACACTTCTGAGAACGCACCTGCATCCCCAATGAGGCGGGTCTGGCACAGCATCAATGTCAAATATCTGACCATTCAGCGCGTCACAGTCCTCACAAACGCGGTCATCAGCCTGTGTCACCCAAACCACTTGCTCAATACCGGCTTCTCTGAACGCTTCCAGTCTGGCCCGGAACACCGAATTGTCCGCGTACTGACTGACTTGCTGTGTCCAATACCTAAGCGCCTTGTCGATTTCCGCATTCCGGTTCGTTGCCACCGCAAGTGCTTCTATCAGCCGTTGTTTCTTGCGTTCCGTTTCCGGCAGGAAAGCGTAAAGCGTCACGGGATCGACTTCTTCCAGCATGTCCAGTATCCAGTCGTTCGTGATGACTTCTTCCGCTTTCCGCGTGGCGTCCTTGTTGTCTATCTGCGCTTCCAGCATGGCAACAATGAACGCTTCAAATGCGATTTCGTAATATCTCCGCTTCGCCATCCGAACCGAATCATCGTAGGTTTTCCCAACCGCGCGAACGACATTCAGCTCATCCCACTTTGCCAGTTTCAGTTTGCCGAACTCCTTCAGATTTTGGCGGTTCATGGCGCGGATTGCTTTATCCGCATTGTCGTATATCATTCACTGTCACCGCCGCCATCATTGCCTTTCCGTGATGCCTTTTCACGGCATTCCGGTCGGTCGTAAACCTGATTGTTTGTCCGTTTTTGGAAACTGCGCTTGCACACTGGGCAGACGCCCGTACTGTTCCGTGGATGACCTGATTCTGTGATGTTTCCTTTGCGAAGGTTTCCGCCGCCGTTTAGCGTTACCGACCCGCCAGCGCCGGACATAGCGTCAAGCGCATGCGCTTGCTCTTCCTGGTAAGCGTCATAGGTCATGGCATCGCTTTCCGGGTCTTTCGACAAATGGCTGAACGTGAACGCCTGCACAGCGGGCATACCAGCCGCCCGAAGCGTGCTGAACGACTGCGTCTTGACCAGCAAATCTTCATAACTCTGCCGCCAGAATTTCGGCTCCAAATCGGAAATTTTTAGCCCGGTCAGCGTATTGGTATCGGCGCAGATTTTCAGCGCTATCTTTAGGAACTCAGTTTCAGCCTGTTTCCACATGCCCTGAGTTTCAAGTGCCCGTGCTTCCGCGTGCCACCAGCCATTTTTCATGATCGTAGCGCCATTGTTGCTGCTGTCAGACGTATTGGCATTGCCCTGACTCGGCATCCCGACAATCTGCAATATCGTCTGGTACATGTCATCAACAAGCGTCTGCGTCTGCTGCTGGTCAAGCTGCTCGTTGAGGTAGTACACTCTGCTGCTTCGCCCATCCATAGCAGGCGGCAGTTTCAAGGCACCTTTTTCTTTCAGTTCTTCCAATTGCTCAGACGTAATGTCCACGCCTTCAAACACCATAATGGCCTGGATGAACTGTTCAATTCCGTCCAGGCGGTTGCTCTGCGTAGTGTTGATGGCGTCCAAGAGGGGAAGAACAACCTCAAACGCGCCCATCCTCAGCGGATTGCACGGGTATTCAAGAAGCGATACCATCCCGAAGTTGTGATGCACTTCGTTCGTGATAACCAGGCCGTCACCCGGTACGCCTTCAATCGTATAAGTCACGTCAGGCGTGTACACTGTGTACTTTGCGCCGCTTTCCGGTGCGTCCTGAAATACATAGGTAACTCCCATCAGCACGCGCTTCGTAACGTCGTTCGCTTTCACGACAAACGTGTTTCGCGGTTCCGGGATGTAAATTTCAAAAGGCGCTTCGTCAAGATAGTCAGCAGAATTGCCGCCCTGATCGTGGATGACAAGACGATAGCCAACACCGCATGTGAACATGTCGTGTGCAAGCTGAATGTCCTTGGTCTGCTTCCCCTCTGCCAGCATCATGTCGTTAATCGCCGCAACGCATTCAGGCACGCTTTCAGTCCTGCTGCCGCGACTGACATACTGGATAGGCTCACCAGCGAACTCAGCCGTCTTGAACGTGATAATCTCGTTCGCAATGTTCACGACAATCTTGTTATCGGCAACTTCCTTGTTGTATTTCTTTTCACGATGCAGAATAGGCTGAATACCGCGAAGGTATTGTTCCAAATACACTTCCTCTGCGCGGTTCAGCCCATGCACGCACAGCGCCTTGTTCAGCACGTCCACCACATTTTCACGGGTAATCACGCTTTCGCTGCTGAATATCTCCCGCCGACCATGCAAACCAGACGGTGCAATGCCGCTTTGCATCCGCACAACGTCCGCTTCTAAAGGCATCCGCACCGCCCCTTTCGACCAAAAATAGAAAAAGCACCCTTTTGACAGCCTGTCACGGTCTGCACAAAAGAGTGCCTTAAAAAAGGATTCATCCAATGCTATTATAGGCAAATACTATTGGATTGTCAATAGAAATAGAAAAATTTTATATCTTTTTCTTTCCCTTCTTAGATTTCTCACGGCATTCTGCTGAACAAAACTTTTGCACACCTGTTATTTTCGTAAATTCTTTTCCACAAAGTTCACAATTTGCAACGACATGCCTTTCTGAATAAAGTGCCGTCCTTCCACGGCCTGTCGGTACAGAAAGTGCTTCTTCCTCAGACCAACCAAGTTTTCTCATTCTGTCACGGACTGTTCCATAGTTCAAGCCACGAACTTTACATTTGTGCATAAGAGATTCTTCTTCCCTTGACGAAGGTTCATCTATCGCACGTTCTGCGTCCCATCCCATTTTTGTAATCCTATTATGAATCGTATCATAGCATTTTCCAAATTCTAAGCACAGTTTCATGAGTTGAACATGCCTACCTTTATAATCAACCCAGATAGTTCTTCTTGTATTAAAGCATTGCTCATTCAAAGGTATCCACTTGCAATTTTCTGGGCAATAATCACCGTTTACATCTATTCTCTCAATCGTCAAATCGTCTTTATATCCATGAGATAACGCCCAGTCAGCAAAGTTGTCAAATGAATCAATCCAAGGTTGATACATTTTTATTCCTCTGCCGCCATAGTCACCGTATCTTTCGTCAATTTCAGACAAGCAGCGCCGTTTCATGCCGTTCCATTTTGTCCACAATGGCCTGTATTCATCAATTCTATGTTCATACCTTGGCGGAACCTTACCTTTGTTACATAACATAGTCATCCCACCTTACCATGGCCTTTGCATTACTTCCACTTTTCCAAGCGTCAGCGTCCTTATTAGTGCAGAAAGTTGGGCCAAACCGTCTACCGAATCGTCATGAGCTACTTTCCCACTCCTGGTGAATGAAGTCATTTCTTTTATCATCATCCCGTATTGGCTGTTTGGTTTATACAACGACTTGTCCAAGAAAAAGAAGTGTTTCAATATGTTGTCAGATTCCACTTCAATCCTTGTAACTTTGTTTGTCAGATGCCGTTTCAACCTTATGCTGAGTTTATAACCCTGTTTTTCGCATAGTTCGCCAACATCCCGTGCGTAATACTCACCAGCGCTGTTAGATTCAAACTGCGCCATTGGAACCTTATGCTTTATCAGCATGTTCGCACATTCCGGTTTTGTATGTTCAGGCGTCGAATTGTCGAACACACAATCCACGATCATCACATCGTCCCCATATACATACCCGACAGGCAAGCAAACGCTGTCCGAACCCTTCTCAGCCGTATCACACGCAGCTACAATAGCGTCAGGTTCCCGTTCAGGAAGGTGGATAAACCTATTCAGTTCATCTTCCGGGAACAGCCGCCCTTTTGCTTCAAATGGCTGTTGCTGAAACTGAGACTCCCATTGCATTTCAGTCACAAGTTCCCGTTCATGCTGATAGTATTCAGTTGTGAACATCTTTTTGCCCTTGATAGTGATTTCAAAGTTGCTTTCATCTGTCGCAGGGTCAAGCGCCGGTATTTCCACAACCTTTGTTCGCCATCCCATCGTAGGAGCCACTTCTTGCAGTTTCCCTATCGGGTCATACAGCGAATACCGCGTACCCTGTGCAACAATCGGACAACCTTCCAACCGTCTGCCCAACAAGTCACCGCGCACTTTGTCCCAGAGGAAGTCAAGTCGCGTTCTATTTGTGGCCTCAGTTTCATTCGCCACAAGATCGTCCAGGTACATAACGCCGTCCGGTGTAGCTTCCGTTGAGCCAGTCAAAGCGCCGTCGATGCTTCGGCAAGTCACCGTTGCAAACCGCGTCTTGTCTTTCAGGTTCAGCGTTTTTTCGTCTGCGTTCGTTGCTACCAACTTTGCTTCCGGGAATATGTCATAGTAAGTATATTTGTCCTTCTGCGTCAGAATATCGTACATCCCGTTATAGAACGACTTCACCAGCATGTCACCCGCACCGCAGCACACCGACGAACCGTTAGGAGCATTGCCAGCACGGAAAAGCACAAACCAAGTTCCGAGCGTTGATTTTCCCGTCCGTTTCGGCTGGCTCACCGTCAGCAAGTCCAGTTTCCCGTCAGCCACTTCCTGAAACGCCGTCACAATAGGACGAAGAACTTTCCTGCGCGGCAAATAGAACCTGTCCTCTATCGGCTTATGGATTTCAAGGTATTGCAGAAAACAGTCAAACTCCACCCGCGCACTAATCAGCAGCGACCTCTCATACTGCCGCCCGAACTTATTCACCACCGCGTACTGCTTCTCCGCCGCCGCAGCGTTCATCATGTCCACTATCCGGTCACGTAGTTTCCGGTTCTCCCCGTGCCACTCCGCTTCCCCAGCCTTTATCTTGTTCTCATACGCCGATAGCATATCCTCATACGCCACTACGTCCATCGGGTTCCGCTCTATCGCCGCCCCAATCGCTTCTATCAGTCTGTCCATCTATACCTCCAAAAATAAAATAAGACGCCAATTAACGTGTTCTCGCTAATTAGCGCCTTAAATCAATTCAGTGTTCAGTTGTCAGTTACTTTCAGTCATCACAGCACCTACTTTTCGATGCCGCCCGTACCTACCGGAAATCCCTTCCGCAGTCGTTGCAGTGCCACTTCCCGCCAGCACGCATTACGTTCGCGCTCCTGCATCTCGGACACTTCGTCCGACCCAACGTACTGTCTACAGCCTTGTTACCGCTCTCAAACATCCGCATCAACAACACAAACGGCCAGAACAGTAACTTGAACATCCCGCCAACTAACTTGATGAACCATCCTATGCCAAACACCCCATCTTTTTTTGTTTTTTTGCGCGATTTTCAGCGCACTCTTTCTATCAGTTTCACGCCTGACCTGTTCGCCGCAGTAAGTGCCTGTTTTGTATATGTGCTGTTCGTCACTACCATGGCCTCATTACACCCATAATAGTGCATCGCCCCAAGCACTTCCTCAACCGCACGATAACCGACCGGCTTGCTGTAATACTTGCATTGCACTGCATATTTTTCGCCCCTCCTCCCATAGCAGATAATGTCAGCGCCATAGTCTCCGCTCTTCGGCGTGATTTGAATATTTCGATAGCCTTTTGTCCCTAACCACCACGCAACATACTTTTCATACTCGTGTCCATTGTTGTATGTCATCCCTTTGTCGAATAAATACTTGTCAATCACACCGATTCTTTTCGGCTCGTTCCTGCCTTTCGTTCCGCTTGACCACGATTTTATTATCAGTCCATCCAGAATGACTAAAACAGCCATCCAAATCCAGAATTGACTACTGGCCTCTCCGCCACTTGCCAGCATAAGTATTAGCCCTACAATTGTCAACAATTCAAACCATTGCCCTCCTTTTTTACTTTTTGGCGATTTCACGCCACTTCTTTCAGCCTACTATACCACAACGTACGGCTTATGCCAAGGGCTTTGCAACATTCCGTTACTGTCATTTCGCCATTCCGATTTTTTTCAACGTATTCGTCAAAGTTCTCGATTTCAACACGGTCACGGCCAGCGATTTTCTCCCCGCGTTCACGCTTTATCTGCTTGCCGCTGTTCATCCGTTCCATGATGGTATCACGCTCAAACTCCGCAAACGCCAGCATCATGTAAACCATCAGTTTTCCCATCGGTGTGTTCTCAGCACGTCCCATATTCGCTATGTCAACAATCACACCACGGGCAACCAACTCCTGCACAAGTTTCGCACCTTCCAGAACAGTGCGGGCAAACCTGTCCAGTTTTACAACCATCAGCGTGTCTCCTGGTTGTAGTTTGTTCACCAGTTCATCGAAAACTGGTCTATCAACCTTCGTCCCCGTAAACGCTTCCTTGTAAACAACCTGACACCCACGCCCCAACAGTTCCCGTTCCTGACTTTCCAGACTGCTTCCGTCACGCTCTTGCCCACGCGACGAAACCCGTGCATAGCCGTAAATCATTTCGCGTCACCGTCGCTCTCTTTTGCGTCCTTCCTTACGCTCTTGTCAATGACGTATTCTGTCTTTCCGCGCTTGTCACGGAGTACAAGTTCAAACCCCATCGCATTTACCATCTGCAACAGAATGTCAACCCTCATGCTGCTGTTCCGATTCAGAATGCCCGTAACATTCGATTGAGACTTCATACCACATTCATCTGCAAGTTTCTCCTGACTCCACCCACATACTTTCATCGCTTCACGTACAGCTTCCTTCGCGTCCATTCCAAAACCCTCCTTCTCTTTTCGCCATTATATTAGCACAATACTTTTTCGTTGTCAATACATTTTTGCGCTTTTTTTGAAATTTTCGGTGCGGAAGGGGGTTATTGGCCGGGTGGGTGCTACCTGGTATATCCCCGTGGGTATTCCACGGGGATAGCACGCCCACGCCACGGACAGCCGGACAAGATCACGGACAGGACAGCCCACGCCCACGCCACGGACAGCCTGGAAGAAGGCGTGGGCTTGCTTGTTGTAAATGAATTGCACATTTTCAGCACGCCAAACAAGCAAATACAAAAAGTTATTATTTTACGAAAATAAAATACAAAAAGGTATTGACAATAATACTAAAATGTAGTATTATATAGTCAAGAAATACAAAACAGTATTTCAACCGCAAAAAATGGAGGGCTTGAAAATGTGGGTAGTAAAAAAAGGTAAAGTCATGATCATGATGCAAGACACAAAGCGCGGCATGAAATGGGTTTACATTCCGGAAAAGAAATTGGATAGCATGACGGCCCAGGAAAAAGAAAGATACATCTAATCGAATTAAAAAAGAAAGTGGAGGGAAAAGACAATGAAGGAATATACAGGAAGGAAAATTGGAAACAAGTACAGCGTATACGGTGAATCAATCCTTGTAAACGGCCACGGAATAACGATTGACAGAACACACTACGCCACGGAATGGAACGAGCGCCACGGAATGAAGCCGGAATACATGGTAACTACACAGGACAATGAACGGTTTACAGTTTGGACGCAATACATGAACGGACAATTAAACCTGGCAAATGCAATTCCAGCGTAAAGCAGCGACCTATTGACACGCGGCACGGAATGCGAACGCGCCGCGTACAATGGGCCGGAAAAGCCCAAATAAAAAGCACGGAGGGAAAGACAATGAGTAACTATTACAATCTGGACGGGATCATTACAGAATTGAAAAAGACAATCGACGTTGACAAGTGCCTATTGAAGAAGTGGAAAGAAGTAACATTCCCGCGCAAGAAAGACGGTTCTCCATTCCAGGCAATGGGCAAAAATGTGTCCGGCGCGTCGTTCCGTAAAGAATCATACGCGCTGCAAGCCGGCGAAAATGAGTTAAGCATCTCCACATGGACAAACACAAGCGGATACAAAACGGATGAAATAAAAATGTATGAGCTTGTTAGATACATGAAGGATGAAAAGAAGAAAGCGAAAACAAAAAACTACATGCCCAAGCAAACGTATCTTGAACAAGTATATCAGTATGATGCAGAGGATATGATTGACGCTGTAAACCGGCGAATTGAATACCTTGAAAAGCAGATTGCAGCACATGAACAACAGATTACAAAAGCGGAAAAAGCATACAATACATTCAGGAAAGCATTTAATGAAGCACTTCAAGAATTATCCGCAAATTGTGGCGGACAAGAAAACGCAAACAATAGCACGCTGTATTACATGATAAAAGATACCGTGATCCGGTAAAACAGGGCTTTACGCCCTGCCTAATGCGGCCGTTGCCAGTCTCAAGCCTGGATAAACGCAGAGAGGGCAAAAAGAAAAGGAGGGCCAAATTATGGTATATGCGGACGTTGTAAAGGCTGGAATGATCCTGCCGAAAAAAGCACGTTATACAATCCGTGATTTTCGCGGATTGCGTGAAAAAGGATATTCTATCAGCGTTTCGCGGTTTATCCTTGTATGCAGCGCGATTTATCACGGCACAACCTGGGCACATTCTCTTGACAATCTGGAACGTTTGCAAATCGGAGAATACTTAACAAAAAGGAGCGCTTGACAATGTACAGAAAGATCAACGTTTACATCAATGGCGAATATAAATTCTCAACAACACATTATCGCACATTGCGCGACGTGGTAAAGCACATTAGAGCGGTTAAACACATCATGATTGCAAGCGTACCCGCTAATCAATGGTTGACGGTTTACGATTATGACAAAGTAAAGGCTGTATATGCCAACTGACTTTGTAACACTGCCCAGGATAAAAGCTGGGCAGCATACAGGGCCAGGAAAGGCACTGAATAAAGCGGAAAGAAGGAAAGAACATGGATTGCAATAATTACAGTTACGCCCCGCATATGCTGGAAAACAAACCAGCAATCGCCACATATGAAAATGATGATATGTATTCTTCAATTGATGAAGCGGCACGCGGGAACATTGGAAACTGGATCAACGGCTTTGAAGTCTATTCAGGCTCATATGATGGAAGTCTGGAAGTAAGCGAATTTTTCAGAACAATTGATGCAGCGCGTTTTCTGCACGATTCGATTGTAAGAGAGTACAGCACAAGCGCACCAACTAAAAAGCAAATCCGCGCATTGATCAATCAGGCAAAACGGATTGACAAGGAGGCGCTGCAATGCTGATTGAATACATCGAAAAAGCGTTTTCTGCATCATGTTTCCTGCTGGTTCTGCTGATGCTTACAATGTTTCTGAAATGAGCGCGTTATCCTGGGCAGGGCCGCGCACAGCGACCTTGCACAGGGCAACGGAGGCCCGAACCATATCAGTGGCGAAACGCCGACACAATAGCCGAGACAGAACGCAATCCGAAGAGGCGCGGCCACGTAAAGCAGGTTCATGGTATGTCTGACCAACCTATACCAGGCAAGCACAGCCAGACAGGGCAACGGATGCCCAAATAAAGCGAAGGAGGATAGAACGCAATGAAGGATTATAGCGAAGGTATCCATACTTGCCAGGCAATCCAATTGGCCGCTATGGATGTACTTGGAGACTTGACAAGCAATCCAGACCTCGTAAACGTTCCCGCCTATAAAGAGCTTGCAGAAAGAATGTACATGGTAGCACGCCAGGCGGCGACCGTTGCGCGGCTCCTGGACGATCAGCAAACAGCAAAATTTACCGACAACATAGCGGACAAAATCATCCGCATTATGGAGGATTGATAGCAATGATAAACCTATTCCAGTGCAAGCCCCGCACATGGAGAACGCCGAGCGGCGACCTGTACACACTGTTTGATGACATGGCAAGGCAACCGCATCTTCTGATTGCAGGGGCGACCGGGAGCGGTAAATCCGTTGTGGTTAATGGGATTATATACAATCTCCTGCACAGCGGGCCGAGCAAGGCAAGTCTGATTCTGATTGATCCGAAGCGCGTCGAGTTGGTGCAATACAAGAACGTTCCGCATTGCCTGCGCTATGCTTCTGAACCGACAGACATGCCGCAAGCGCTACAATACGCCATGCGGATAGTAGAAAACAGATACACCGTCATGCAGCAGGAAGGCGCGCGGATGTACTCAGGCGGCGACGTGTACGTGATCATTGACGAACTGGCCGACCTGATGACCACACAGAAAAAAGCTGTTCTGCCTATCCTCCAGCGCTTGTGCCAGATCGGCCGCGCGGCGAAAGTACACGTTATAGCATGTACGCAATGCCCGCTTGCTAAGGTGATCCCAACAGAAGTCAAAGTCAATTTTGACTCGCGCGTTGCCCTTCGCACTCGTTCTGCTCAAGACAGCAGAAATATTTTGAGTCGTACAGGGTGCGAATTGCTGCCGCGCTATGGTCAAGGCTACTACATGACGCCGGAAGGGCTGAACCTGTGGAACATCCCGATGTATCCAGATTCTGACGTGGAGAAGCTGGTTAGTTACTGGACATCCGAACAGTGCATTGCATGACGTTCTGATTCTGATGATGCTGCGGTATCGGCAAGACGGCCAGAAAGGGTTCTGATATGAAAACGTATCGTTTCGCTGTCCACAATTGGAAGTCTGGTTTCCCTGCTTTCTGGTTTACCAAGCAATTCCCTTCTGCCTACTACGCCGACCGTTATGCAATGCGTGTATCCTTCCAGAAGAAAAACAGCCCGTACATCGTTGTTCTGATTCCCGACTGACTCCGGTTCTGGTTTCGTTCTGATTCTGCTGTTCTATCGGCAATACGGGAAGAGAGGAATATACAATGTCCAATTCTGAAATCATCGCAAAGGTACAGGAACTCCAGGAACTCAAGCGGATGCAGGAAGAACTTTCTGCTGAGATCGAAGCGGCGCAGGACGCAATCAAGGCCATTATGGGTGATCAGGAAGAACTTTCTGCTGGTGCTTTCCGCATCACATGGAAACCCGTAACCACCAGCCGCATCGACACCACGGCGCTCAAGAAGGAACTGCCCGACATCGCCGCCCGGTTTCTGAAAACCACCACCAGCCGCAGGTTCTGCGTGAACTGATAGGAGGTATTCGCAATGAGAGCATGGTATCATAGCACCGAAGGACTTTCCGCTAACCTTTGCCAGTTGCTTTACAGCGAAAGCACTCGCCTGATTGTCATCAAAGACGGGAAGCATCTGGAATACACCGTCTATCCGTCCTGGGCCGATGCCGTTACCGCGCTGAAAAAGTATGGAACCGGATGGACGAGCGACCTAACCGGAAAGCCACTGCAATAGCCGCCCTTCCTGGGCGGTTTTCTTTTATTCGCGTTCTAAAGCCCTTCTCAGCGTGTTTCTAATTTCCCTTACTCTTTCCAACGTTCTGCTTTCTGCGCCATCACAGCGCCGTTTCTGCCCGTTTTGCGCGGGTTTATAGGGCCGAAGTATCCCGCAAACAGAAAACCTCCCGCTTCGGTTGACGGCCAGCAGGAAGGAACCGCTTCTGCAAGCCACGTTCTGCCCGGATTGCGTGCTTCGTTCTGCTTGCGTTCTGCCGTACAGTTTGCCAACCGGAGCAGACTTCCAAGGAAAAAGCAACCTGTCACGTCGTAAATATAATATATATACATTTCTGTAAAACTGTATAATAATAGGGATAGTGATAAAAATAATAAGCCTACCCGTAATGGATAGGCTTTGTTTTATTCTGCTTTGACGGAGCCGGTAAGATACTTTCCGGATAGTTCTTCGTCGGATTGAGTGTCGTAGGGATTGTTAGGCGTAACAACAACGTCCTGAACGTCCTTGTACTGGAACATGTTCTTGCCCAGGAAAATACCGGATGCAGGATTCATCTTGCCATTTTGCATGTAATCTACCCACAATTCTTCCAGCATTTCCACATACTTTTTTATCAGACCGAAGTGCGTTTCCCGTCTATAATCTCCCTTTTTCCAAAGGGTAAGGGTATCTCTATCGACGCCGAGCCAATTAGCCATACCGACCATGTTAGGTTTTCTATCGTTTTCTTCGCAGAAGTCGAAGTATTGGTTAATGCGTGCTTCGACCTGTTTTGCGTCGGAAATATCAATAGGCGGCAGCGACATTGAGACGCGGGCCATTCTGAGGAAGCGGGCATTATCGCCGGGTTCTGTATTTTCCTCACCGAATTTTGCCAAGTCTGGTCGGTTGCGGTGCTGTTTGGCTTTCACAATATCGACGACTTTTTCATCAGCTAATTTCTGCTTTGTGGTTGGTTCTGCTTTTCGTCTCATTTCTGCTTTCCTCCTTTCTGCGTTCTGATTTCTGCTTTGCGGTTCTGCTTCGCACGGAACGTCAAATCCCGTGTTTAACTCTGTCGTGTTCCTCAGCGCGTTTGCCATTATTCCAGCGTTTCAAGTCGCCAACAAGGTATCCTGTGATGCGGCGGAGCCTTTGAAACGGCATGGGTTTAACGTCGTAGTACACGTCAATCATATCCGGTTCTGCTTCGACTGTCCTCAACTCGATACCGGATAGAACGTGCCCGTACTTGTCGATACCGCGCTGGACGTATTCGGCGGCTTCTGATTCGGTCAGGTCGGTCAGACTGTCCGGGTAGGAAACCGTCACGTTACGGACAACCATCTGGTTCAGCGGTTTGCAATGTTCGCACTGGATAGCGGCTTTTGTTTCTGATTCCGGCATGGGTATCAACCTTCTTTCTGCTTTTACTTGTATTTGCCGTTTTTAGCCGTTCTGAGCGGTTTTAGATTTAGACTACCTGTTTATCGTCTTTCTGCTTCAAAACGAAATTCAGGCCGTTCCTGCTTGAATACGGCGCTATCAGGGAGAAACGTTCTGAATGTTCTGCTTTTCCCGTTCCGCATTGAGAATATCGCGGCGCATCTGATAGTCCAGTTCTGCTTTGCGGAGTTCGATTTCTTTGTATGTTTCCGCTTCGATTTCTGCTTGACGGATGTAGGCGTTTTCGGTGGGCGGTTTGTCGGCGTCGTTCTTGTAGGAGCCGGTTGCAAAGCCGACGAAGTATCCGAATGTCAGTGCCAGGAAGATAAAGAGTACCCAGAGCCAGTCAGGCATCATTACCACCTTCTTTCTTTTTCGCAATGGTGTCACAGTGCATGATAATTTCTGTTGCCCAATTTCTGATTCGGTATTCGTCACCTGGTTCAAAGTATAGCGCCGTGCTGCTGATCGCGTCGGCAATGTATCGAATACGTTCTATTTCTGCTTCGTTATTCATCCGCCAGCCCTCTTTCTATGGCCCACATCTGCCACGCCTTGCGAACCACTTGCCACACATAGTCCGCAGACACTTTCTGCTCCTGCGCCAGCGCGTCCACCTTGTAGGACAAGTCCACGCCCGGTTCGGTTGGCGATGACCGGATCGCGTGAAACGCTTTGACAATTTCTTGTTCGGATGGCCTGAGCCTGTCCCAGACGGTGTTACAGGCAATCCACGCATCGTAGCTGGGTTTGCTCATAGCGTCCACGGCAACGTCCGGGCGGTTCAGGTAGCAGCGCCAGGCATGTCGGGCCAATGATTCTGCATGTTGCCATCGCTGTGTGAATTGTGGTTTCGTTCTCCGTCACCGCCTTTCTGCTTACTTGTCCAGTCCTTC
>Ga0326513_10001852_pt1 | contig 15927 bp, 26 predicted proteins | sample 2_2465_0518_D_FD_203654 | JGI IMG/M metagenome (GOLD analysis project Ga0326513, IMG submission 203654) | Bovine rumen microbial communities from UC Davis, California, United States - 2_2465_0518 | ecosystem: Host-associated > Mammals > Digestive system > Stomach > Rumen | place: USA... | reverse complement strand
TCGCCTGATCTCGTCTTGTGTCAGGGCGTCATCCCGTGCGTGATCGCAGTATGTGCTGACCGCGATGCACGCGAGGCGACAGCCCTCTTTTACCGTCAGCCCGCGCCGGGTTAATGCGGCTCGGACGATGTTCTGCGTCCTGCTGGTCTTCATGGCAAGTCCTCGCTGATCTCAGTGTCATCTTTCCCCCTTCTTAAATTGCTCAGAACCCCCGAAGAAACCGTTTTAGATTGGTTATAAATCGAAAGCTTCAATGCCTTGATGGGTAAATGTGCCACTATGCTTCCGTCTGCGTTTTCAGCCACGATTTCAACGCTTTTCTCGTGTTTTTCGGCAAGCCTCCGAACCTTGTTGATAAATCTCCGTTGCGACAGTGTGACCGTGATCGTGTCCGACCCGTTCAGCCACTCGATACAGTTTTCGTTGCAACTCTCCATGCGTACCTCCATTAGTACTTTTTCATGGCTTTCCTCATTCATCCTGTGCAAAGTAATCAACTGTTACGCCGAGCGCCTTCGAGATCTTCAGAAGATTCTCGACAGACAAACTAGCCTTAGGATTTATTGCCGCCCTCTGTTTCCAGTCGTAAATCGTCGACTGGGCGACCCCGCTTGCGACTGCTACGGCGTTGTCGGTCATCTGTTTTTCGTCCCGCAGCTTTGCGTATTTTGCGTACAAGCTCACACCTCCTTTCAAGATGTAGTGGCTTGATAATTCACGGAAAGCCGTATATAATGAAGCTGTCCAGAATCAAAATATCAGCTTTTCGTGAACTATCTTTTGTCATCTTCACGGATTTCCGTGCCTTCCAGTCTAGAATACACGGGTTTGCGTGACATGTCAAGGAATATTTCACGTTTTTCCGTGAGGTCTTAGCCATGTTTGAACGCTTCGAACGTCTTATGAAAGAGCGCAAGCTGACATTCGCCAAAATATCGAGAGAGACCGGCATCCCATACAGCACCTTTACGGACTGGAAGGCTGGAAGGTACACTCCTAAGCTTGACAAGCTCCAGAAGATTGCGAACTTTTTCGGCGTCTCTGTTGAGTATTTGTCCGGAGAAACCGACGCAATAAATGGTGTCGCCTCATATGTACAGCAACCTTGGTATACTGACCCTGACGCCGCAGAACTGGCGCAGAGGCTTTTCGACGATCCTGCGTACCGTGTCCTGTTTGACGCCGCCGCAGACGCGACGCCAGAGGACTTGCAGGCCGCCGCCGACATCCTGCGCCGCCTTAAGGAAGCCAGAAGGAAATGAAATGCCGGACGTTCATGTATACCTGATTGATCTACCGAATGATGTACACGAAATGGTAACCCCAGACACGGAAGACGCAGACTACACGATATACATCAACCGCCGCTTGTCGGATCACAAGAGGCTCGAGGCTTACAGTCACGCCGTCAGGCACTGTAAGAAGGATTTCGAGCGGTCAAATGTTCAGGAAGTAGAAGCTGAAGCGCACGGGAGGGGAAAGACATGATTCGAGACGTAGAATTTCGAGTCGCCGGCGTGACTCATCACGTCAGCAACATCAGGGCGCTCGCAACCGAGCCGAACGAAGAATACAGCCGGTCGAACAAAGAGCTGCTAGAAGACTATCAAGATGGCGACCGCATTTACAAAATGGAAGCCGACATATCGGTGCCGGTTGAGCTCGTTCCGGAGCCGACAAATCGGTATGATCCGAACGCGATAAAGGTTGTCGCTGATGGGAGATTTATCGGGTATATCAAGAAATTAGAAACAGACAGGGTGAGGGAACTGCTTGCATCCCCCGACTTTAGAGGTGTGCGCCTAGGAGAAATATGCTACGGCGACGTTAAGCTGATTGTTGAGAACGATGACGATCCAGACAAGCTGACCGTCGTTGAAGATGTGCACGAGACCCCGTCAGTTACAATCGTGATCAAAGTTGAGCAAGCGGAGCCAGAACCGGTACCGGAGCCGATAAACAACGATGCTCTGAAGCCAAGGAAGCGCAAGATTATGTCTATTTTGCTTCTGATCATCGGGCTGATCTTCGTGATTTTTGGTCTTCTCATGCTTGCCGGCGGAGCAGGTGCCGCAGAAAGCATATTCGTCATAGCGATGGGGTTAATCATTGTGATCTTTTCGCAAAGAAAGAGAAAATGATATGAAGATCACGAAAACCAAGCGTGGCTATACCGCTGTCGTCAAGGTCGCCAGAAACCAGACGAAGCGTTTTTCCGGGGCCACGCGCGCAGAGGTCTCCCAGAAGATCGCGGACTACCTGACGACTCAGCACGTCGCCATGGACAGTCCCGTCTTACTGGACGCCATAGACCGCTATATCAGCGCGCGTGAGCCCCACAGAAGCGCGTCGGGCATCCGAGGGTATAAATCTGTCATGAGGACGCTTTCGACGCTGTACGGCGATTTCTGCCGCCTGAAACTTGACGCTGTCACGAGTAAAGCCGCGCAGGCAGTCATTGACGACGCCCAGCGTCGTGGATACTCGCCCCGCACCATCAAGAATTGGATCGGGCTCATCAACTCCGTCCTGATCGCTGAGAACCACCAGCCCGTCCGTGTGATCCTCGCACAGCCGGTCACTCACGACCGGGACATCCCGAGTGTTGGCGAAATTAAGATGATGCTCTGCCTTCTCCACGGTCGCCGGCTCGAGGTTCCGGTCAAGCTTGCCCTGCTGGGTCTCAGGCGCGGCGAGATCTGTGCTCTGTCCCCGTCAGATCTCGACGACAGCGGAGTGCTCCACATCCACCGCTCGAAGGTCCTCATGGACGGCGGCGGATGCGCGACCAACGACGCCCCGAAGACGGACACGTCGAACCGCTATATTCAGCTCAGCCCGGATCTCGCCGACCTGATCCGGGAGCGCGGCGTCCCGACATACCACCCGAGCACTCTGACGAACCAGTTCCATGACTTCCTCGTCAGGTATAAATTCCCACCGTACCGGCTCCATGACTGCCGGCATTTCTTCGCGTCCTATTGCCATTCGATCGGGATCCCAGAAGCAGACATCCTCGCCGGCGGAGGATGGAAGACGGCGAACGTCATGAAGGCCGTCTATCGGCACTCCATGGCGCGGAACCGGGCGAGCGCAGCCATCAATAATCTGTTCTGAAAACTTGTAACCAATTTGTAACCTCAGGGCTCCAAAGCGCCGTTACAGCGTCCCAAAATACCGTAATCCATGACAAACAAAAAACCCGGAAACATAAGGAAATTGATGAATTCCTCGTGTTTCCGGGGGTAACTTCTGGCGGGAGCGCGTGAGAATCGAACAGACTCACGACCCGCTTATTTAGCGGCTTTATGCCGTTTTTGTAACCAAAGTAGTAACCTTACGGCAATAAGCTCTCGACAAATTCCGACATACTCACGCCAGCTTCAGCCGCGCCGCGCTTTATCTTTTCAATAGCGGTTTCCGTCAGGGACAGCGAGATGGTTCTCTTTGTGGCGGTTTCCTCTACCTCACCAAAGATAGCTTCATATTCATCGCCGGTCAAGTGCTCCTCCGCCCATGCCTGCGCCGCCTCAACTGATAACGGAATAATCTTTTCTCCGCCGCTCCACTGGTTCTGTCCTACAGTGACGGCGTAACGGCTTCTTGGTCCGCCTTCGCCGTGCAGGAAGTACTCACCGGTATTCTTGCGGTAAAGCGTCTCACTCCAGTAGTGGAAGTCCGTATAGTTGCTGTAACTATCGGATGCTATTTCCTTTGCGGAGTCTGTTGAATATCTCTTGCCGCTGATAATTTTATTCATAGTGTTCTCCTTTCTTAAAACCCTAATTTCTTTGCAAGATGGTTATAACATTCTTCGTATTGCTCTTCGTTTGAGTAATACATTTCTCTGAAAATTTTATAGCTCAGCATGATCGCATCCAGATCGGCATCGGTCCCGATCAGATTGGCCCTATCAAATACTCGCTTTCAACGAAGTGCTTTTTCAAGTGACATTTCTTTCTGTCCTCGTAACCTCCGGGACGGGATAATGTTATTTTTTAATGATTTTCACTGTCAAGTTTTGCGGTTCTCTGTCTGCAAGTTCTTTCTGTGTTTTCGCTTCCTTTTAGATCTCTTCCAGAACTCCGCTGAGAAGCTGATCGTCAAGATAGTCTTCAAAGTTATCAAATTCTTTCATATAATCGCTTTCATCGCGGTAGTTTTCATATTCAATGCGGATTTCCTCTTCGCTCCAAATCTCGTTTGTATCAATATTTCTGAACTGCTTCATTTCTTTGTCCTCCCTGTGTTTTTATTGTTCCTTGCTATGATGTAAGTATATCGCACATTTATATAAATGTCAACAATAAAAACAACATTTATTTAATTTTATGCAAAAAAATAAAGGGACGGTTCCCCCGCCCCATCAATTCACACTCTTAAGCCCTTCCGCCCACGTCATGACTCCGACAATGCCATCACCTTTTAATCCGTGCGCCATCTGGAACTTAATTGTTGCCGCCTGCGTTGCCGGTCCAAAGTCGCCGTCAACATTAACGCCCGCGATGATCTGCCAGACTGCCACCGCGTCTCCCTCGTCGCCTCTCCCGATCTCCGGGAGCGTGGTCGTGACCGTCTTCCGGTTGTCCGTCTGCGCCGGGACTGCCCCGCCGGTCTTCTTCACCCAGTTGTACGCCGCTTCGGTGTAGCCGAAAGGGTCGCACCCGGGAGCCGGGAAGCAGTAGAAGGTGTACGTGCTCCCCATCCGGTTGCGGATCACGGTGATGTTCTGCTTGTAGTCGCTCCGGTCGTAGACGTCTCCGGTGCTGATGCTCTTGATGTCCGTCAAACAATCGTGTTCGTCGACATACTGCGGGAGCGTCCGCTTTCCGCTGACCAGCACTTCCTTGACCGCCTTCTTCTGCGCGGCTGTGCAGTGGCCGTTATCCATGAAGTACGACGCTTTATAGAACCATCCGCCGTTCCGGACGAAGTTATACAGTCCCGTTCCACCGGTCCCATACTTCGCCATCCGGGTCGTCGAGGTCTCAAGCAGGTTCGCCATGAGGGACGCCTCCGCCCGGATCCCGTCAAGGTTCCCCTGTTCCTGGACACAGAGGCGGGTGATCTGGGTGAGCTGGGAGTCGGTCAGGCTGTACTTTTTGAAGGCCATGTCAGCCGTCCACCTCGGGAAGCCCGGCGAGCGATGTCAGCATGGACAGGATCCCCGCCAGTGCGGAAGCGGACAGGACCATCTTCCAGTTGACCTGAGACATGGCCGCCGATGTGCCGATTGTAGCGACCGCCGTCTGTGCGACCGTCTTGATGGCACGGACGCTCGCAGCATACAGCCAGGTTCTTTTCTCTTTCATGATAAATCTCCCCTTAAAAATCAATGTTGCTGATCGCGAAGTTTCTCAGGAATTCCCGCTGGTCGTTTTTTATCTTCGTCGCATACATCAACGCCGCGTCCATATCCCCGTTGCAATGAGCATCCGGGATCCGCTGGACAGCTCTCGCTGTGGCTTCCGAGAGCGCCATACTTGCGACCGTCATGTTAAGCTGACAGGCTTCATAGCTTCGGCGCTGTTCGTCCTTCTTGGCGGCGTCTGCCTTCCTCGCGTCTTCTCCCTTCGAGATCTTCCGCTCTAAGAGCCAGAAGAAAAAAGCAGTCAGCGCCGACGGAATGCTTGCCGCTACAACTATAGTCCCGATGTCCATCTCTTCAGTCCTCCCCTTTTACGCTGTCAGCGATCCGTTCCAGCTCGTCCTTCTCTGCGTGCCGGGCGACGTACCCGAAAAGCAGGTCAACTACCTCGGAGAGCTGCTTGACTGTTCGTGTCAGCTCCCCGACGGCCTGTGCGATCGTCATCAGATCATTGTCCATGGTCAGCCCTCTTCGGATGATTCGACCGGCGTCCGATCATAGCCGGCGCGCATCAGGCAGAACCCGGTATCGTCCAGAAGAGCCGCCGCGTGCTTCCGGATCGGCGATACCGCCGCCGCAGATAAGACGCGGTAGTAGTCCGCTTCCGCCTGCGCGCGGTCGGTGAAAGTCGTCGTGAGCGGAGCCGGTGCCTGCCCTTCGGATGTCTGAATCTCAACCACTACATATCCCATATTCCGTACCCCCTTTTTACGATGCCATAGTGAAGGCTTTCCAGTCAGACCACCCGCCTGAGCCATTGTAGTGCCGCTGATAGATCAGCCATGAGGAAGAATTTGAGCGCGATACGATCTGCACGCGCTGGGTCGCGGAGCGGTTGAACTCGATTCCCATGATATGTGCAGACGACGCCGGCGCATTCGTGGCGTTGTACGCACTTAAGAAGCGCACGCGGCGAGTCTCGTCATACTCCGTGTTCCAGTCGGTCACGGTCTCGAGCGGCGGGAAGAAAGCCGTGTAAGGCACCTTGTAATTCTGCGTGCCGTCGTCCATCGGGACGAGCCATGTATCGGCGGGCGTGCCGGTCGGTAAGTCATGGATGTACATTAGGATAGCCTCCTTTCCAGAGCCTCAAGGCGTGCCGTGAGGTCGTCAATCTTTGCCTGCTGTGCGTCAATCTGTTTCTGCTGATCCTGCACCTTTTTCATGAGAAGGACGGACAGCTCGACGTAATTCAGCGAGTATTCGCCGCTTGAGTCCTGCTTAACGAGTGAGCTGTTCTCGATCCCGAGACGCTTCAGTTCCTTCTCGACGGTCTGGGCGCCGAGTCCGAGGTGGAGCCTGCCGTCATCCCTTGTATGGTCGTGCCATCTGAACAGGAACGGCGTCAGGCTGTCAATCAGGTCGTCATATCTCTGATCCCACGGCTTTACGTCCTTGTAGCGCTCGTCTGATGTGCTTTCAAATCCCAGAGCGGAGACGCCCGCCGTAAAGTATGCGTTGTAGGCGCAGATCGCATATCCATAGTGCAGGGATGTATTGCTGTTCTCGACAAAAAAGCAATCAATGCCGCTGGTATACAGCGCCCTGATGTAATGTGAGTCGCCGTATGCCTGCCGCTGATGGCTGTAGCGCAGGACTCCCCTGTTGCTAGCGGCCGTTGTTGAGTCTGTTCCAAATACAATACCTCCTGCTACTCGCATTGCAACCCCATCGTGAAGGCTCGCATTACCCTCGCTGATGGTCATGGTGGACATAGCCGAGTATTAGAATTCTCCCGTTAGTAGAGCAAAGTATGGGATTATGGTTATTCGAGCTCGCGGCAATCAACCCGACCTGCGTGCGGGAGCTGGATGAGTCAATACTGATAAAGTTGATGCCGTACTTTGTAAGCTGTACAGCAAACCCGGTGCTGGCGTCGGCGCATTCAATGACGTTGTCATCTAAGTCGAAATATGTCGATCCGTCCTCTGACGTCAATTTTCCGGCGTTAATGAAATTTGCGGAGAAATTGCCGTTAATCGTCCACGCTGTCGTATATGGGCCTTCGTACCCGTTTGTCGAAAACGCAATCCCTGTTCTGTCGATCTTGATGACGTCTGCCGCCGCCTCCCGGTTGTCGGCGTTCATGATCAGGATCTCGTTCGGGTGCCCGTCCGTGTCTCGTCCGATCAGCACATAGCCGCCGGAACTCCCTGCCAAAAGATTCGCTTGTGACGAGGCAGCGTTCATGGCGTACTCTTTCGTCGCCGCCGTTCTCGCAACCTCTTCGATGGTCTGTGCGTGGAGAATGTCAGAAAACATTGTCTCCGGATCGCCGATCGTCATGCTGTCGTAGCGGTCGAGAAGAACGTTGTACTCGACCCTGACGACCTTCGCCGAAGCCTCTACGCCAAGCTCCGGATACAGTACGGTGATGGTATCGCAGAGCCCGACCTGCTGGAGCGGGGCGTATCTCTCGTACTCCGGGCTGTTATACAACCGGACAAAATCGACCTCGATGCTCTCGGTCGGGATCCACGGCTTATTAGTCTGGAGCGTCTCAATCGCCTTGTTTGTAAGCGTCGCCGCAGTCGGTCGAGTTGGGAATTGCTCCGACAGGTCAAGAATGGTCGTTCTGACGATCGGAGCCTCGAACCACAGTTCTTCGTCCGTGTCCGCCAGAAGCGGCAGCCGCTGTCCGTCGTACCACCACGGACCGACGTCTGTTAGGGTGGTTCCGCCGTTGACCTGATTCCCGATCACGGCAGAGGATCCGTCCGGTGACGCCCAGATCGGGATCACCGAGGTGTAGGACTCGCCGAAATCAAGATCCTGCGTCATGTCGGTCATGTCTTTGCCGTATCTGATCGTAACCGGCTTTTCCTCGCCCCTGTGGAGCCACAGCTTCACGGCGAAGCGATCCCACTCGTACTCGCCCGTCCCGAAGACGTCGAGGATCGACCCCTCCTGACCGCCAAGCATCCCTTTGATGACCTCCGGAGCCTTGAGGCTGTAGTCAGCAGAGACCGCCTTGTCCGTCCAGAAGGTGAACGGCGTCCCGCCGTGAGCGTACTGCGGGATCCTCGACAGCGCCTGACTGCACGATGTCGCTGTGAAGGGCATCACCACCGTCCAGCCGAGCCGGTACGAGATATGGCGGGCCGAGAACGTAACCTTGCCGTCGATCTCAGCCGACCGTTTGTAGATGTCAAAAGGCTGTACGTCGCCGTTCTCGTCGTGTGTGACAGCGATGATCCGCCCCTCTTTGATGTCGGCGAAGTGGGCGCCGGTGACAGGGTACTCGAACTCGCATTCGTAGATCCCGTTCCGCTCTTCCGTGACAACGCAGGATATGCAGTCCGTCAGCCGCCCGATGCCGTTTGTCAGGAACTCTGATTCGGTTCCGTTATACAAAATTGGAATCATAAGAGCCACCACCTCGGCTGGATCTGAACCCTCGTAATGCCTTCCGTCCAGCTAATCGCGTTCTCGCCGAACTTCAGCTCGGGGAATTTGTGGTCGGCCAGCACGACGTAATCATTCTTCGATACCGTCCCCTTGAAGCACTCCATCGTGTCGGAGTCGATGTCCGTGTAGCTGTCCGCCGCCGTGATCGTCAGGGAATAATCGCCGATCGTCAGCGTCCCGACTCCGTCCACGCGGATCAGCGGGAGCGCATTGAATGGCGTCGGATTCACGAGCGTCTGTCCAGAGGTCGTGTAAGCGATCGCTGTCTGCCCGGAATCCAGGTACCTCTGCGGCTTGCAGTAGAATGTCAGGTCAAAACTTCCGGCGTCGCCCCTTGCGGTCGGTTCCACCTCAACGCCGGCATAGAAGCAGGCGAAACGGAACTCGTCCGGGTAGTAGCTGTCCCGGAGCTTCTTGTAACCGGTCGTCGCAAGCAGAGCGGATCGCCATGTCTGCATATTCGTCTTGAAGTCCCGATAGATGAAAGCCGGGTATGTCAGCTCGATATTCCGGTATCGCCGTTCATTCCCGACCAGATCTCCGGAGCGCCCCGGAATCTCGATAAAATCATAACCACGCTCCGGAGCGTTGTAGACCCCGGAGCCGGTGATATATACGCCGAAATTGCGGCTGTCATAGCCGCCGAAATTAAGATAACCCTGACTCATGCGAATGCCGCCTCTTTCTGCCGCTGGATGGTCACGAGCCGCCGCTGTACCGCATCAGCAAGCTGATTGACACTCATGCCGTCCGAGCCGTAAACATTGACCGTTATGTCGCCGCCCTTTGCCTCCGCGATGTCCCGCATGAGCTGTCTGTGCCCGTATACGATCTCGCCGCCGGTTCCGTCGCCGAATCCCTTTAAGCCGCTGGGCGTCTGGAGCACAGTCGGGCTGTTGAACATCAGCGCGTTCTCATATGCTCGCTTGTACCACCGTACGCTGATTCGCGGCACACTTGGCGGGTTCAGGCTGAACTTGCCGTATATGCTGAAATGCGGGAGCTTGATCCTTGGGAAGCTGATGCTGTACGAGAAAAGTCTCCGGATGTACTGGATCGCGTTGTAAGCCTTCTGCTTGATGTTCGAAAACGGGTCCGAGATCCGAAGCCCGCTGAAGGCGCTCGAGATCGACTGCTTGATGTTGGAGAACTTCGTCCGGGCGCTGTTTGCGATGTTCGACAGTGCGCCGCTGACAAGGTTTTTCGCCTTGCTCCATGTCGTCGAGAACGCCGAGCCCACTCGGGTAAGCTGCGTCACTGCAGCGTTCCGCATGGCTCCGGCGCCGGACGTGACCGCGCCTTTGATTCTGCCCCATGCGTTCGACGTGATGCTCTTCGTCTTCTCCCAGATCTTCGAAGCTGTCGAGGAAATATTCTTCATACCGTTCGACACGGCTGTCTTCGTCGCTGTCGCGGCTGTGCCGACTGCCGACTTGATCCCCGTCCATGCGGTCGAAGTCGCCGTCTTGACGCCGTTCCAGGCTGTCGTCGCGGCTGTCTTCACGCCTTCCCAAGCCTTAGACGCCGCTGTCTTGACTCCGCTTGCCGCCGTGCTGACGGTGGACTTAATCGCCGACCATGCCGAGGACGTTTTTGTTTTGATACCATCCCAAGCCTTAGACGCCGCGTCTTTTGCCTTGCCTGCGGCATCGGATACGGATTTCTTAATGCCGCTCCATGCAGTCTTGACGGCTTTGCCGAGGGCTTTTGCCGCTTTCTTGATCTTGTCCCAGTTTTTGTAAATAAGGACACCAGCGGCGATTACGCCGGCTACGATGGCGCCGCCAATGAGGAACGGAGCCGCCGTCGTGGCGAGGGACGTGATTGTCGAGATCAGACCGCCGCCGGCAGATATTGCCGTCCTAACATTTCTAATCGTTGTTATGACATCCCCTGCCTTGGTTGTGACCTTGCCGAGGATCAGGAGCACCGGCCCGAGCGCCGCCGCAACCATGGCGATCTTCACGACCAGTTCCTGCTGGCCCTTATTGAGCGACTGGAACCATTTCGTGAACTTCTCGACTGTCTTCGCGATCTTCTCAATGATCGGCGCGAGCACCGTCATCAGCTGGGAGCCGAGTTCTGCCCCCGCCACCTTGACGTTGTTCATGGCGACCTTCATCTTGTCCCACGGGTCCTGTGTCTCTTCATAGGTCTGCTTGACAGTGTCCTTATACTGCCCCATGGCCCCGTTCAGCGAGTCAAAGGACAGCCTGCCCTCGCGGATCGCCTGCGCCATGGGAGCCGCGCCCTTCGTGCCGAATACCTTCGTTGCGATCTGGAGCGCCTCAGTGTCGGTCTTCGCGTTCTTAATCGCTGTTGTCGCCGATCGGAGCGTCGTGCCGAGCGACTTTCCGTTTTTCGTCGCTACCTGCTGGGCTTTCCGAAGCGCCGTCATAGCGGTTGCTGAGTCGACGCCGTTCGCCTCGAACTGCGCGAGCAGATCGACAGATTTTCCGAGGTTGAGACCCATGCTCTTAAGCGTGGAGCCGTTCTTTTCGAGTGCGCCATAAAGCGTATCCATCGACACGCCGGTGTTCTGGCTCGCCGTTGTAAGCGCACCCATCACCTCGTCCGCCTTGTCGCTCTCGATGCCGAACTGCTTCATGACTTTGGCAGTGTTTTCAATCGCGCTCGAAACGTCCTGATCGGTGATGTCCGCGAACTGCACGAACTCCGCCGCCAGATCGCCCACCTTGTCGCCGGTCACGTCAAATCGAGTCGCCACCTCGCCGACGGCATTCCCGGCAGTCTGGGCGTCGGTCGGAAGCTTGGTAAAGACGCGGTCCATCTGCCGCTGAAGCGCTTCCGCTTCCTTGCCTGTCTTGCCGGTCTTCTTGATGATGATGTCGTAGCCCTCGTCGACTTCCATCGCCGACTTTGTCGCGGCTGTTCCGATGGCGACGATCGGCAGGGTTACGTTCTTCGTCAGGGTCTCCCCTGCCTTTCCCATCTTGTCGCCGAGGCTCTTCAGCTTGTCGCCGGCGCTGACCAGCGCATCCGAGGCCGTCGTCTTAAGGCTCTTGTACTCGGTCTCGAGGCTCTTCAAGTCCGACTCGGTCGCCGCTATCTCGCGCTGGAGGGCGTCCCAGTCTTCCGGCTTGACGTTTTTCTGTGCTTCCCGGAGCTTCTCGAGGCGTTCCTTCGTCTGGTTGATGGCATCGCCGAGCAGCTTCTGTTTCTGCTGGAGCAGCTCCGTGTTCTTCGGATCCATCTTCAGCAGTTTATTCACGTCGGCGAGCGCTGACTTGGTCTTTCCAAGCTGCTTGTCAACATCCTTCAGTGATGCCTGAAGCTTGGTCGTGTTGCCGCCGATCTCGATTGTGATTCCTTTTATCCGGTTCGATGCCATAGTGTCACCCGTTAAAACCTGTCAAAATCTGCCTGTGTCGCAAGCTGCTGCCACTTGTGCTCATCTCTGCCCGCCTCTGTCAGAACGTCGTAAACCTGCCCTATATCCAAAAACTCCAGATCGGGCAGTGTAAACCCGACCTGGAGCGCACGAAGTAAAAAGAGTCCTGTCGTATAGGGCCGTTCTGTCGGACGGGCCTTTATTTTGGGGCGATGGAGCCCTTTGCGGAAGCTGTGTACAGCTCGCCAATCTCGCCGACGGCTTCCAGAAGATCCGCCATCTCGAAGGCATCAAGCCATTCAGCGTAGCCATCCAATGACAGCGCCTTCATGTCGGCGCCTTCCGCCGCCTTTGCGTAGATATAGCCGAGCCGGGTAAAGATCTTTGTCGCCTCCGCTTCGGACGGCGAGCCCACAATCGAGGCGAGCAGGTCCTCGCCAAAAACGCGCTGATAGTGGACCATCGCCGCCGCGCTTGAGGACATTTCAACAGGGCGATCCCCGATATTCACAGTTTTTCTCACTTGCTACCTCCCCTGTTTACTGCGCGGACTGATAGACGGCGCTGTTCCAGCCGCTGTAAGTCGTGGCGTCCGCATTCGGGCCAGCTTCCGCCTTGACGATGTGCTTGTCGAGAGTTGCATTGTAGATCGACGTCGCGGTCAGGGTCATGCTCTCGGTCTGCGGCTCAGTCGTGTCTTCCTTTGTCTGGGAAGCGACGCCAGGACGGGTAGCGGTGCAGTTATAGAGAACGTGCTTCGTCGCCTTGACATCGCCCTCGAACTGGAACAGAAGCGCAAAGTGAACCGCCTCGGCTCCCGCGTCTTCAACAAGCACCTGCTTCGTGTCCTCGACGTATCCGAGGATGTCCTTCTTGAAGCTATCCGGGACCTTCGCGATCTCGAGGTCGCCCTCGTAACCGGTGTTCGCCGAAGAGACGTAATAGACGATGTTGTCTGCGTAGAACGGCGAATTCTCGCCCTGCGGATCCATGGACAGAGAGACCGCGCCCGGGATCGCGACCGGCGTCTGATAGGTCGCGGATCCGTCTGCGGCGATGGTGGCCTTGGCATAGAACACGTTGCAAAGGCCGAATTTAATCTTGTTTTCACTCACTGTAGGCATTAATTAAAACCTCCGTGTTATATGTGGTCATGTGGAGCCGCTCCGACTCAATGTAGGTCTCGTCCCGTGAATACGGAAGACCAGCCTCGGTCAGCGCGGCCTCAAGCTGTGATTCAAGATCAAAGTCCTTTTCATCGGTGTAAAGCTCGATGGTCAGAGCCTCAATCTTCTGGTAATTTTTGTTGTCCGCGAACAGGTCGTCGGATCCTGGATAATAAAAGCAGATAAACGGCGGAGCCTGCTCGGTGTCGTTCGGAAACTGGTAGTACGCCGACGGGATCCCGAGGGAGTCGATCAGCGCCGCCACATCATCAAATGTCATTAATCTTCCTGATTACCTCCCTCTCGATCGTCTCATTGAGCTGCTGCTCCACCGGCCCGATATGCGGGCGCCCCTGTGTCCTGCCGCCGTCCCTGTTCGCGTGTCCGTTCTCGAGCAAGTGCGTCAGGCTCGGGTACTTTTTGTTGTGGATCGTAAAGACGGATTTCAACCGCTGTTTGTTGACGCTGACCGCCCACCCGGTGCCGTACCTCCCGCGCGGAAGATGTACGTCGGTAAAAAGGCTTAGCGCATCGTTCTTGACGGCTTCCTTGCCGCGCTTCGCGGCGTCTTCGAGCGCCTCGTCAAGGCTCTCTTTTACATCCTCGCCGTACTTCTCCAGCTCTGCCTTGATGATCTGGTCGAGGTTAGCCGCCGTTGCCTTCTGCCGCGCCATTTGTGCCGCCTTTCCGCTCGGCGTACAGCTCCATGGTGTCCGTCTTCGCGTGATATGTTCTGTATATGCCGTATGCCTGCCCGTTGTACCGGAGCGTCCGCTCGCCGTTGTAGTCGCCGAAGAATACCGTGAATACATATTCCGGGTTTAGCCCGTTGCGGCCAGCCTCGAAGAACTCTGCGCGCGAGACAGACGAGACCGAGCAGAATACCCGCCTCGCCTCCTCGGTCTTCCGCCAGACGCCTTTGGAGTCACGCACATTGCTTTCGGCGACCAGCTCGATTACGTCTGATCTGTCCATGTAGTGTACCCCGTGCAGGTCGCAAGCTGCGCCTTCTGCTCGTCATAGGACCGCTTGAGCCGGTCATATTCTTCCGGCGCCCCGAAGTGAAGAAGGAAGTAGGTGATGGCGGCCTGACGCACGAGGCTGTCCCACTGTTCCGGGATGTTGACACCGGCTACTCCGAGATCCATCAGCGCCGCATTCAGCAGGTCGACGATCTGCTCATCGTAGGCGTCTGTCGTGATCCTCCCGGCGAGTTTTGCCGCCGTCAATACAGAACTGTCAACATTTGCCATCACTTACCTCCCCTGTTTGTCATTTCTTCTTTGCGGACGCCCTTTTCGGCGCAACCTTTTCTTTTACCTCTTTCGCGAACCCAAGATTAATGGCAAGGGCAGCCTGTTCCGGCGAAACCTCGACTGTCTGCCCTGCTTTAACCGTGATCATCGCGTCCCTGATGATCTCGATCGTCACGCCGCAGTCACCACCGCGAAGCCGTTCGGCCTGACAAGGTGAATGTCGCCAAGGATCTTTCCGACGATCTTAACCATGTCCTTTTCTGCGAGGCTGGTCTCGTCTACGATAAAGCGGAAGTCTTCGCCTTCCGGGAAGTTTGCGACGACGCCGTCGAGATCGCCAACCAGCATTCCGGTCACGGTGCTGTTAAAGAGCACTTCCATGCCGTTAAACGGATCCTCGATCTTTGCGCCGGTCGTGGCGCGGGCGTTCATGATCGCCGCATAGGTCGTCTTGGATACGATGACGACCGGGTTCACTGCCTCGTCGGACAGCGCCGCAAAGCCGGCCATGGCCGCCGTATTGTCGATAGCGTTCGTCACCTTTGCGGACAGATCCGACGCCGCAATTTCGGCGACGATGGCATTTTCGAGCGCGATTGCAAGCTGATGCCCGAATTCATCCATCAGGTAGCGCATGAAAGCCTCGCCCTTGAGTGCCAGAACTGTATCAGATACAGTGATCCACTTCTTGTAGTACTGCTCGACGAAGTTCACGTATGCAAGCGTCAGGGTTTCCTCTGCCGGAGCCGCAGCGCCTTCGGTGTGCTTCACCGCTCCGGATGCCGCCGCTTCGTACCCGACAGAGTAATTTCCACGGACGTAAACCTTCCGGATCCTGGACAGAAGCGGGGACTTGTCCCAGTCGGTCCAGATGAAGTCGTCGACGATGTTAGATACCTTCACTGTGCCACCGCTTGCGGCAGTGGTCAGCAGAGCCCGCTGTTCCGGCGTGGCATTCCCCTTGATGTATTCGGCGAGTGCGTCCATCATCGCCGCGCGCTGTTCTTTTTCGTTCACTTTCTTGTCCTCCGTAAATGTCTGAGTTACCGTTCCTGCGCCGTTTGCGACAGCCGCCCTGATTTCTTCGCGGCGTGCCTGCGCGGCCTTGCGAGCTTCGAGCTCTTCTTTGATTCCGCGTACCTCTGCCTCGAGGGCGTCAAGGTCAGCGCCTTCAGTGTCCAGCTCCGCCGGGATCGCGGCGAGGCGTTCCTCGAGCTGTTCAGTTGTCATGCTTCTCAGTTCCATCTCATAACCTCCGTCATGATTTTGATCTTCTGTTTCTGTTTTTCGCGCTTTTGGAACTCCTCCACGATTTCGTCAATGACTCCCTTGCCGAAATTCCGCGCAGATATAGAAGTAGCGTCATTAGCCGGAAGG
>Ga0326513_10001851_pt1 | contig 15928 bp, 11 predicted proteins | sample 2_2465_0518_D_FD_203654 | JGI IMG/M metagenome (GOLD analysis project Ga0326513, IMG submission 203654) | Bovine rumen microbial communities from UC Davis, California, United States - 2_2465_0518 | ecosystem: Host-associated > Mammals > Digestive system > Stomach > Rumen | place: USA... | reverse complement strand
CGTATCAGCCTCAGCCCCAGTTCCAGAACAACACGTTCTATTATGGTGGAATGGGTTCCATGCCTGGTACATTCCAGCAGGATTCTCGTCGTAATGAACCGATGATGAATCCGACTCAGCCCGCACAGCCGAACAATTGGAATGATCAGATGGCTGCATTCCAGGCATTGTATGCCAAGAACAATGGTTATTCCATGCCCCAGCAGCCCCAGTATCAGCAGTATCCCACATCTCCGATTTCTGTACCGGTTGAACAGAACATTCAGCCGTTCAGTAGTTATCCCCCGGAGTATCAGGCTCCGACGAATCCGTTTGGTATGAATGTACCGACAGATTCTCGTAGATTTGATCCGAATGCACCTCAGTCTACATCTCCGTGGACGCAGACAACACCGTCTGTACCTGCATATTCCACACCCAATCCGTTTGTACAGAATCAGTTTCCCAATACTGTACCGACCATGGATTGTTCTGCGATGTATACCCAGTGCAATGTCACTCCGATTACCCGTAAGACACAGCAGTGGGAAAATACGTACACACAGCCCAATCCGTCCCAGCTTCCGGTTGCGAATTGGACGCAGTACATCCCGAATCCTCAGCAAGCATCAGGTCCGGTATATCCGACACCCGCACCTCCGGCTGTACCGTCAGTGACACCTGATACTTCATGGGAGAGTATTGCAAAACAGAACTTCCCCAACAAGTAAAACCATAACAATGTATCACGGGGCATCATCGCCCCGTGATCATTATAATTCATTTTTAATGTAGAATGGAAGTGATAACATGAAGCAAACAGTGACATATCGTTCAAGATTGTTGATGCTTCCACATGAGTTGCGTGATGAACTTGGAGAAGTCTCATTACAAAAGGGAATGCTTCCAACGTCCAGACGTGATAAAATCAATGAGTTATTTTCCAAATATAATATTGAATACAGATCCATTGGTACTGGAACCAATCGTCACATTGTGAAGTATGATGGATATGTGATCAAGATCGCGTTGGATAAAGAAGGCATTGCAGATAATCGCCAAGAATGGGTCATGTCCGATCAATTGGCACCACATGTTGCATCCACATTTGAAATCTCAGATGGCGGACATTTACTTGTGGCAGAATATGCACCTGCATTCTCATCATATTCAGAGATGATGCTTAGAAGAGATTCCATTTCACAGATCTTGTCTAATTGGTGTCAACGATTCTTGATTGGAGATGTTGGTATCGTTGATAAGAACTATGCTAACTGGGGTGTTAATTCACAAGGAAAAGCTGTATGTATCGATTATGCATATATCTTTCCTGTGTCAATGGATCTGTTTCATTGTTTGACATGTGGGTGTAAAACAATGGTAATGAATTCCACATTCTCGGAATATCGTTGTCAATCTTGTAATGCTGTATATCCGGATTCATCATTGCGTTCAACGATTACTCAGCAGGATCGACTTCGGTTGTTCAATACCATCGAAGGAGTTCATTTAACAGAACCAACCGTCACAATGGAAGTAGATGTTGATCCAATGGAGGTATCCAGAAATAATCCAGATGCTCCGGATCCGTATAAGACATCTATGAATGTTGCCAACATGATACTGAATCGAAATTCGATTGTTCCATTCAGTAGTCTTGTATAAAAATAAAGAAGGAGTGTTTATTATGCATGCATCAAATTATTTGAAAGGGATTGGCATGAATGGTCAATCCCCGACCATCGTAAGCAACGACGTCATTGCCGGGAAGGATAAAGAGATTGAGACGCTCCATATCCGTATTCAGAATTTGACAAATGAGAATACTGAGCTGTGGGATAAGATCAATGTCAATCATAATCCGGAAGATGATAAAGCGTCGAATCATTTGACAAAAGACATCGAAGATTTAATGCGTGAGAACGAGTCACTACGTAAACAGCTCTCCATGGCAGAAGCATTAACCAATAAGGTTCCTGATTCTTCATGGGAGTCCCAGTGTAAACAGAACGAGAAAGAGATCGCTCGTTTAAACAGTGAAATTGCAACATTGAGAACGGACAATGAAAAGTTAACTCACACGATTTCATCCAATGAGAATAAAATCAATGAAATCATTCAGCCTCACATCGAGGCTTATACAAAGCTCACACAGAAGTGCTCCGATTTGGAAAAGAGTATTGCTGAATCCAATGTGACGTATTATCGCGACAAGGTTGAAGAGTTAAATGCTAGAATCAAGGAACTGAGTTCCGAGTTATTGATTGCTCATACAACCAATGAAGAATTGAACAAACAGAATCAAGCTTTAAAGGAAGAGCTTGATGGTTTGAAGACGGATTGTGGTGCAAAAGCATTTGAGATCGAAGAGCTCCATCGTCAGCTTTCGAAGTATGATGAACAAGAAGTCGATGACATTAAGAATATGGCACTGTATGAGATGCTTCAGCAAATCAGAACAGAGATTGCTTCATCAACTGCAGAGGTGAAGACTCTTCTGACGGAGAAAGAAGCTTCCGAAGTCATGAACTACATCATGTATCTGAATGAGAAATACTTCAGCGACATTCCGTTCTCTGGTGAACAGTTCAAACAGTTTGTATGGAATGTTCCTCGTAGAGTATATGAGGGAATGATGGATAGTTTTGATCGCGAAGATCCTGATGTACTGAATCCAGCAATGATTCTGTATTTAGCATTCACAGATGAACCCGCATGGATGATGGGACATTTCTTAACAATCCTCGAACAGATGATGCATGATGAAAGTGAAGCCATCAAACATGACGATGATGATTATGTCAAGTGCTTGAATGATGATGATGACGAAGAAGAATCTGATGATGAAGAAGATGAAGATGCTTCCGAAGATCAGAAGAATGAAGAAGTAAAACCAATCGAAACGGTAGCAACCGAACAAGTTCAGGAGGATGATTACAATGGCGGAAATGACAAATAATGTTGATGTAAAAATCGGCGGCGTATCAATTGATACGCCGCCCTCAACCGATGATGATAAGAAAGATTATAACATCAAGATGGACGGTGAATACCGTCAGTTCGAAGGTGGTGGTATCAGATATACCAAAACCGGTAAAGGAAGATTTGATCTGATTCCGTCCGTTGCATTAATTCGTGTCATGGATAAGCTTCGTGATTTTGAAGTTGAACCGTTTGCAGAATGCAATGTTTCAGATATGGTGACAGCAGTTGCCAATCGTAACTTCGAGGTTGCAATCTTGTTGATTGCATATGCGAAGTATGTAACAACAGAAGAAGTTGGTTCGGCATATAAGAATTATCCGGCTATCAACCAGCCGATTGTGTATGCTTACTTGTGGAGAGCTGTCATCCAGATGTTGAAAGACTTGGCAATCCATTTCGAAAAGGGAGCCGATAAATACGGTGAAAACAATTGGCGAAGGGGTATCCCACAGAACAGTTTTGAAGATTCCGGATTTCGACACTTCTGTCAATGGCTGAATGATGAAACCGATGAACCACACCACATTTCAGCCATTTGGAATTTCATGTGTTGGTTGGAACTGGATGATGATGTGAAACCATCGGATGAATACGAGTATTTAGATTAATACAATACATATATCATCATAGAAAGGAGGAATTGTTATGATTGTAACATCAAAGCGCGTATTCATCAATGTGTTGGTTCAGTATATGTCGTTTCAAGACTTGTTGAAAGCAACATATTACGTTCCAGATGTCCAGAACTCAGCAGCGAACGTTCATTTCGACAAAGAAGTTATATATCATGACGATGGAACAACAGAGATTGTCAACAAGCCAATCACATCTGGATCTATATCCAGATTCAATATCATATATGGTGATGGTTGGTTGGATCCGGTGTGGGCAGTCAATATGGCAACAACCAACGCCATTGGAGATTTGTCAAATCAACGTCATGAGACAGCAGAACAGATCTACGTGAAACGTTTACAAAGTCCACAGACCATTATTGGTGTACGAGATTGGTTATATGGAACATTATCCAATCCAAGAAAACATCGTGGTTTACGAATCATTATCATTAATGATGAAGACATCGTTCGTCAATTTGGACATATCATGTGCGCATATTTGGCACATTTCTTTGGAGAAGATATCACATTCTTGGATCCAAAGTATCGTCCACAGATCGTTCCAGGTAAACAGCAATATGTTGGTGATAAAGCATTTGCCAAGAAGATGTTATCGGATTTGGGAGATTATGACATGATGATGAAACTGACTGGTTTAATCTCTCAGACAGGTTATGATATGGAATGTAATAATCTGACATGCTTCTTGGAGACAGTATCCATTGAGCATCTATTTATGATATATGAAAAGTTATTTCCATATGAACCACTACCAGCTGGTAACTACACGAAACAACAGATCATAACAATCATATCTGGTAAATGTGCAGAGAAGCTTGGAGTTGTATATGATGTGAACACATCTCGTTCCAACTCACTCAGCACCATCCAAGAATACTTAGATGCATTGGATGCAGAGATCGGTGATTTTTGATCAAATGTTATGTTGTGGGGGCATTCGCCCCCACGTATTTTTTTCATCAAGGAAGTGATATCATATGAGAAATGGTAACAACCATGTTATGTCGGAATATTTATTCAAGATTCAGTTATTGGTTTCCAATACAGAATTCAAGAATAAAGAAATCGCAAACAAATACGAAACTGTTGAATCTAAATTAAACGGTGATGCATACGTTCGTGCAAAGCTTGGTACGGATATGTTTGAATCATATGAATGGGATCCCGTTGAATTAGCATCGATGTTAAACGAATTGGGATTCAATCCACATGAAATTCAACGAATGTTGGACACCCCATCCATCATTCCCACACAAGCATTGAAAGTAATTCTCAATCATAAACGTCAAGAGTTCATCAATCAGTACAAAGAACCCAATAAGTATTATGTAAACTTGATGGGATTACCATTTGATGGTTCCGCCACAGTCGATGCAGATCCATTAATCTCCGTTCCATCTGGATTTTATGAATTGTATAAAAATACATATGCATTTGGTCCAGATACATATGTCCATACTTTACCCGATAAATATATGGAGTTGTTTTTAAATTCCGACTACTATACATTGTTATTGCGACAATATCCCGATGTGGAATATTTAAAACATCTCGGTAGTTATTCCATACCACTAGAGATATCCAGACCCGCACATGATGGTGATATCTTATTGATTAACACATCGAAGCTTCACGTATATCATCAAACATTTGGTGATGTGTCCGTTTCTTCAGATCTCGTTCATTTGTATACCACCACATACGAAAAGGTTCATGATTACGTGTATTTCACATTACGTGGTAATTTCGAAATGATCTATGCGAATTACAATTCGTTCATTCGATTCTTAACCATTTACATGACCATTGGTAATGTGTTGAACGAATGTATGAAACGTTCATCCACGTTGATTTACATGAATCCATCCATTATGAATGATTACTTCATGCTATATGGTTTACCATCCGTCATCATGGACAATACAGATTCCATGGTGGAGTTTCTCAAGAAATTCCGTTTGTTGTTAATGGACAAAGGAACCAATACCGTTTATCGTGTCAAAGATATCATTGGATATGAATACACAGATATCTATACACTCATCATGGTGAAACAACAAGCATTCAAGAATGGTAAACCAGTTTATTACACGGATGAACATGGTGTACGTAAACCACAACAAGAGATCGTATTCCGTCGATTTGGTACTGCCGAAGATAATACCTCGTATTTCAAATTCCGTGATTCATCCAAGACATATACGTTGGATGAAATCACTTCCGGAGATCCACGTTGGTGGAATACTCCCGAAGTAGAAGAAATGATCCAAACGATGAATTATACCTTGTCCAATTCCAAATACATCCAATTGTCAACATATATGTCGATGGATGATATATGGTGGCAGACATCCATCTTGTTGCGTGGTTTATTGGACAACCGTGAAGAAACCAAAGCGATTATGCTTCATTTGGATCATAACATCAATGGTATTCAACGAATGTCCATCTTCGATGCAGTTACTGTATTATTGGTTGCAATGGATTGGAAGCATGTTGACTTCCGAGGTAATCATTTCCAATCCATGATACAATCTCCAAATGGTATGTATGATGGTAAACCAGCATGTCTGGATATGCTGTTCATTGGTACTTCCGCAGATCCAGATCAAGATCCACATGATACGATTCCTGGATTACCATATCTTGTATCCGCATTTAATTTTGATTTACCAAATACTGATCCAAAGTATTACAAATCACTTCCATATCAATCATACTTGGATCCTGATGTATTCATACCAATGTTAGAAAGTATTTACAATCGTACAACAGCCAATATTGGTGAAACCATGATGCATGAAGTCAAAGCAGTGTATAAATACTTACGAGACAAGTTATTCAACGCAATGACCATTCATGAATTCCGTCAAGTAGATATAGCATATAATCATATCTTCTTAACGGATCCATTGAATCTGAAATGGTTTGAATCGATGGAGATATCAACCGATGAAATCCTCATATCCAATTATGGATTCTCTGCAGAGGAATACGAATCATTCAAGTATTTCTTATTCCAAGATGAAAACACCATTAATGTTCCATATAACGGAACCACATATGTGATTTCACCATATGAGTTAATGACATCTGATGTCAAGTCATTAACACAATATCCATTCACCACAGATTCTGCATTTGTTGATAAGTTTAATGCGGTTATGGATACATGGCATGATTCCAACATTGATAATGCTATTGCATTGAATGCTGTATTCCGTAATCAATATCAATCCATCATCAAAGACAAAGTATCATTGGATTTGTCGAATACGGATTATGGTCCACGTACATATGAAGCATTGTTACTTCGATCTAACCCAGTATTGTATCGCGGATTGATGTCAATGAAATCCAACATGGATTCAATTGTGGTATTGATAAAATCCATCATTCGTGCTTTGGAAGCATACACAAATTCCAAACTTATCGCATTACAGATGTATACATTGGGTGCACAAGAATACATTGATATCTTGAAAGAAGTAATTTCTTACTTTAAATCATATATGGTAGAATTTACCAAGGATGAATTCACATATATCTTTGGAGGTCCATTTGATAATGGTAGTGAATCGGATATGTTGCATTTGTATGACGAGATTACTCGTCTTCGATATCATTTGATTCCACGTGATGTATTGAAGATCCATGATGCATCACATATGAAGATTCGTTATGGTGTCAAAGAGAATGTTGTTCCATTCATATACGATGAAGCAATCTTCCGTGTCAAGTCAACATATCAGCATATGAAATCGATGGGATATGATATTTGGTTTGATGATGGTAATCGTATTACAAAGACTGCACTTCCATCAATGTCCAATACTGATGTGATTGTTGGTAATTTGGTTTACAACAAATCGACTTCCACATACATGTTGATCATTCCAAAAAATAACGTAAACCCAGATTACTATTATGGAAATACTCGTCCTTGATACAAAAAACAAACCCCGCGATTAAGCGGGGTTTTGTTTTTCTCTTTACGTCATCTGTTGTCCGGCCTTTCAGCGGGACCCGTGATTCTCACGCGAATCATACGCCTGAACTCCATCAGGGGTCAACTCCCACTGTGTAGGTAGTTGAAGAGTCACATCAGCATTGAGCACGCTGACAACTGTGTGTGTTTAACGTCTACACACTAGACGTGTTCTCAATCCCCGCCGTTGCCGCCGAAGTCCTTCAGGACTTCAAGTAGCAGCTCGATGAAGTCATCTGCGTCGTTGATGGTCATGTGAGATCACCTCTCACACGAGCCCGCAGATGAGCTTCTCCGCATCGGTTGCGGGGGAGCAGTCGCAGCTCCCGTCCTCGTTCAGACGACGGACGATGTAGTACACCGTCCCAATCAGAACGAGGGTGCCTACCGCCGCACCGGCGATGATCAGACCGGTCTTGAGAGGCTTATGGTCCTCCCAGAACTCCTGACGCTCAGCACGGCGCGCTGCACGCTCTGCACGGCGCTCAGCACGGACAGCATCGTTGTGGGCCTTATTCAGACCCGTCAACACAAAGCCCTGCTCATCAGTAGACAGGGTTGCGAAATTGGTTGCGGTAGTGGTATAATCGAAAGCCATGGTGTACTCCTTTTGCGGTGGAGGGAACATACGAAATGTTCCGTTAACCGGATGCAGTATTGTTTCCCGTGCATCTCGGGTTGATAATCTGTGTAATATCTGATTGCTTTAACCCCAAGCCTGAACTCCACTGAGTCAGGAAGCCTGTCCTATATTTCTATTCCCGGAGGCATTGGGAACGGGTTTGCAATCTGATATACATCAGATTTTATATATGGAAGGTCACATTCTTCCTTCCTATACACTTTAATTATATATATTTCAAATTTTAAAAAAATAGAAAAATCGTCGCTTTTTATGTATGCTACACTATCGGAAATGTGGGGGCTTATAGCCCCCACTTCCATAGTTTTAATCATGCGATATATCAATTGTATGAACAATCCAGTCATATTGACCAGGCTGTATAGAATGTGAAATAATGAACATTTGTTCCATTTTCAATGTTGACATAATATCTTGTAGCATTGTAATATAAGCATCTCGCATGCTAATATCTAGATAACCATCACATTCATCCAATAAGAATACATTGTAATGTGTCAGCATGGATGCTAATGACATAGATAATGCTAATGATAACAATGTAGATTCCGACTGAGAACCAGTCTTGATATCATCGGATGTATTCACCCCACATCGGAATGGTAATGTAAATGATGTTTCATCAATTACAGGTGTCAACAGTTCAATGTCACCATCATACATCACATTCAATAATCGATTTGACATTTGTAATGCTTGATTCATGGTTTCTTTAATAGCAATCACTGGTTTACCCTTGGTGGAAGATGTTGCTTCGGATATGATCTTATAACGTTGATCCATAACCGTGTGCTTTGCAATCTCTTCCATTGTTTTCAGATACTGTTGATTTGCATCACGCAACTGTTTCAAGCTTTGTTCCATCATACCTGCTTTGCTTACCAAATCGCGATATTCCATGTTCAAGTCATTCAGTTCATTACGAGTTGCAACCAACTGTTCCATATGTTTGGTTAATTGCTTTTGACGTTTCTTCAAATCTTTAATGTCCATATTCTTAATAGAAGACAATCGAACGCGTTTCTGTTCATTATCGTTTAACTTGGCACGTATTTGTTCAATGTCATTTGTCATACCATTCACATCATTTTGGATTACACTCAATTGCTGATTGATGCTGTTCAATTGTTCATCGGGATTACCACCAATGTCTTGGTTCATCTGAATTCGGGACAGATGTTGTTCAATCTCCGACAATTGATGAATGTATTGTTTACGTAATTCAATGTTTGTTGCAATCGATGCCAATTCTTTGATATGATTAACATCAATAGGATCATTCCGCAATTTAATCTGTTCAACAATCGCATTGACAGAAAAGTCATATTCTAATTCTTTTGGAATTTGTGATTTAATTAAACGACAAATTGTTTGGTAATTCTTCAATGCATGTTCAAACTGTTCCAAGTCATATTGTGTAAACCTACCATCATGAACGGATTCATATGATTTGAAGTATTGGCTTAAACGGTCGAATGTATTTTTATACAAACATTCATTTCGACCACAGTCAATATGTTCACCCGGAACGGTTGATAACATATGACGGATTCTCGATATGGTATTCTTTTCCTTTTCGGAATCCATTAATACAGATCCTTCTTTGATTAAGAATCCGGATATATCAACACCCTTGAGAATCATATCACAGAACATCTCCAAATGATGATCATTCAAACACAATATGATTTCTTTTGCAGTATCATTCACAGCTTGTGCCAATGGAATGGTTGATAATAATGCATTCGACGATGCTTCGATATCATACGGAATATTCATCCTATTCACTTTGTCAGTTAACTCCGTCTTCATATTAACTAACTTATCATATTCTTGAGAGTTACGTTGATGAATCATAATCTCATCTTGAATATGATTACGTTTCTCATATAAGGTATCTTGATCTTTCAGTAATACCATACGTTTTGCATTCATCTCATTCAATGATTGATTCAATTGAATTTGTTCATCAACTAAACGATCATAAATTAATGCATCAAATGAACCAATACTATTCACAACCGTGTCATATTGTTCCAGCTTCGTATTCACATCATACAAGTTTTGCTCAATGTTTTGAGATTGTAATGAAACAACCACACCTGTGAATTGATCAATCTTGGATTTCACATCCGTCATTTGTTTTGTGATACTACTGTATTCTGTTTCTGTCTTGTCTAATGTCATCTTCAATGTCTCATATGAACCATAGCTACTCAACAAATATTCTTTTGTATTGTTCAATGATGTGATCAGTTTGGAAGTATAACGATAATCTTCCGTACTGAGTTTATGGATACGATCATAGATATCAATCCCCATCGCTTTGTTTAATAATGTCTTACGTTGGTTTTGGTTTAAACCTGCGAATGATGTTAACTGGGTTCCGTTAATAACAAATTGGAAGACATACCTATTGATACCGAATTCATGATCAACCATCTGGTTGAACGTGTTAACACCACCTGCAGCATTCAGTTCTGTTCCATTCTTAATAAAGGAAGAAGATACCGTGTGTCTACCAGATGGAGTCGGCTTGTATACATGTGTGAACTGATAAACATCACCATTCATCTCGTATACAATTTGTTTCATTCCTTCTTCACCTTTGATGATTAGAGGAACATCATTACGATCATCACCATTCAGATTAATACTGGAGAATGGATGTAACTTCTGAATCAACACTGTCTTGCCAGACCTGTTTCGACCATATATCTGAATGATCGGTTTGTTAATGTCTTTGAAATCAAATTCGATTTCATTCGTATGCATTGCTGCATACACGTCTGCAAAGTTTACTAATTTCAAATATAAAATTTTCATTGTAAAACCTCCATACCATTATTTTACATATCAAGAATATAATTTCAAAATATTTTTATTTTGAATAATTATATTTTTCACGTGTATTCATACCAAACTCTGGATATGAATCAGTTAGCAAAATCAAATCAATCACACACAGAAAGGAAGAGAATTACTATGAAACTTTATCCAAGTTAAGAGAATTACATGAACATATTTCCAATTGCAGAAAAGATTTCTTACACAAATTGAGTACATCGATAACCAAGATGTATGATGTTATTAGTGTTGAAGATATCAATATGCAACAAATTGGAATGAAGAAGGGTAAGTTTATAAGAATCTTAGTCAGCCCAGATTCGACACTGGGTAAGAGCACACTGTCTGTGGTGTAGAGAACCACTTGGGTGTGAAACAATCGTCAGGAAGAGTTCATTATGAGCACAACACCAAACGCAAACAATCCCGAAGAACTGGCGAAGCATTTCGCCACCGTCCAGGAGAATTGGTTGAACATGAAGGGATTCGCCCGTGACAAGATGTTGATCACGGATATTCCTGAGATTGCAACCAATCTGATTTGGAATGAGTTCCAGTTCAAGATCACCAATCCGAAGCAGCTTCCATTCGTATTCGTTGAAGCATGGGAGAAGATTCTCACGTTCGTTGCTTCTCAGAATACTCCTGAGTTCGCAGTTGATATCTGTGGCGTATCCATGGAGTATACAACCGAATACTCTGAGAATGAGAAGAACACTAACATCGTTCCTCAGTTGATTCACAAACGAATCCCGATGTTCCGTATGCGTGAACATTCCGACATGATCGGATCTTCGTTCAAGAATGCATTGCTCCAGAAGTATAATTCTTGGAGAACCGAGAACCTCACGGAGACGTTGACAGAGATTGAGAACGCTGTATTTGCAAAGCTTGTTCAGGATTATGGTATCGACATGATCGTTGCTCCGACAATCTTCATTGTTGTTGCAGCTATGTATGCTGCCGGAGTACAGATTGCAATTGAACAGAAATGTGAAGTGAATATGTATAATATCTTCACAATTGAAGTATTCAATGGTGATCAGATTGTGTTGACTCCTGGATCTACAATCAAGCAGAGCATCAAGGGTGACGCCAAGAAGTTTTAATCCAACATAACGATACGGGGGTGATGACCCCCGTATCATATTACACAATGAAAGGATATGTTAATTATGGAAAATATGGTTATTGGAGCAGGAAATGCCGGAAGCATGATCGTTCGTACACTGACTGAGAGATCTTGCTTAAAGGACGTAAAGCTTTATACAATCGACTCTGTTACAAATGGCATCACACTGGATTCTATTCAGCGTATTAAGAATATTCCGATCATGGCTGATAACAAGTGTGGTTCTGGACGTGATCGCGAGCGTGGTGCAGCCATGTTCAAGTATCATGAAGATAATGGTGCATTTGATGAAATGTACACTGATGCAGAAAATTCCAAGACTCCTGTAATTGTTGTATCATCATCTGCAGGTGGTACGGGTTCCGGATCGATTGTTCCGTTATGTAAGTCTCTTATCGAACGTGACATCCAGGTGATTCCGGTGATCATTTGTCCGGCAATGGATGATCCCGATGCATATCATCTGAACACCAATGACTTGTTCATTGAACTGGATGAGATTGGTGTCACAACATATAATGTGTTCCGTAATCGTTCCGGTGATTCCAACTATGGTCCGATCAACAATGCTGTTGCAGATATGATCGAGATTATCTTTGGTAAACGTTATCATGATACCGACAAGGATTCTATCGATGATCAGGATCTGGATGTTGTACTGTCAACTCCCGGTAGATTTGTTGCAATTACTGCAACAGCATCTGATATTCCGAAACTGACACGTGAAATTACTGCAAAGATGTTCACAGGTTTTCAGCCGTCGTGGACAGAAGAAGATGCACGTCGTCTCACATTCATGTCTGCATTCTCTCTCAGATCCATCTTTGCATCTGAAGACTTTAAGTCTGTATTTGATGAAGTACGTTCTCGTATTCATCATACCTTTGATGAGTATCGCCATATCGAGCAGACGGACAATGATGGTATCTGTGAAGCAACTGTCATTATTGCTGGTCTCCCCAGACCGGAGATTCGTGAAATTGATTCCCAGTACAATGATGTCGGTGGTATTTCCAATGGTATGAATCGTTCTAAGCGACCCAACTTCATGAAGAAAAAGAAGGCTTCCATCGTTGATAACAAGGATGGAGACAAGAAGTTTAAGTGGGTATAATTCATTATGGTAGAAATGTGTGGACGAATACACATATAATTCCAACGTATCTGTCCACACATAGATACAAAAAATCCATAAGTATCAATTCAATGATACTTCCGCCCTTGGTCGGCCGAGAGCGACACTCGGTAAGAGCTCATTGTCTGTGGCGTAGAGAACCACTTGGATGAGAAACAAAAGTCGTTGTTCATATACGATGATGAACAATAATCCGATCCCCGTAGAAGTCATCGCATCGGACATTGTCGTTCTGCAGTCTCTTGAATCTTACATGAATGCAAGAAATGTCAGACCCGATAACACCAGACCCGATGAGTATCTGCGGTACTACCAGGACGCTTCCAATGTCTTCTATTCTGACATTGTACAGCGTACACCAAGACTCGTTGCCTATATCAATTCTGCACCCGAAGCAGATGATAAGGCGTCTGCGTTTAAGATTGCACTTGCACATCATATGCGCGACAAGAACTTCATGACACTGCTGGAGAAGCAGCTGGCGCATGACAACAATGAGTTTGCAAATGCACTTGTTGGGTCATTCGTTTGTGAAGCACTGAGAATGTACTTCGAAGACATGAAGAAGCTTGATGACGAGGCTAACGAAACAGCAAAGGCTGAAAAGAAGAAGGATGACAAGGCACAGGCACCGTTGAAATCCCACGTTGATCCGGAGACCGTGGAATCTATGATGTCTCTCGGCAAACTCCTTCTGAAGAAGCATTGTGCATTCGTTCAGAGTAAGTTTGTCAAGATGTCTGATTCTGATGTCATCGCAGTAGCGTCTCTGCTGGCAATGGGTAATGACAGTGTTGCATATGCGTTGCTGGATTCCGACATTGCAGTCACAGCAGATGTATTCGATTGTCCACTGTTGACAAATGATCAGCTCCCGTATCTGTATGCAGGTATTCTTCGTCTGAAGAAAGCAGACTGGGTAAAGCTGTCTGTTAACCAGACCAAGCTTGTTGAGTCCATGACAAAGTGGATTTACAACAGACTGAACTGCATGGATCCAACATTGTGTCTGCAGCTATTGGTATGGGTCTATGGATCTGTATCTCCTGCTGAGTATGTGAAGACATGCTTGATTCAGCCGAAGGATTGTGGTTCTCAGTATCCGAATCTGAAACAGGTTGCTATCAGCCTGAAGATCAATTAAATTCAAGGGGGTTTATACCATGCTGAATAATAAAATTCATCCCGACGTTAATCAGCTCATTCAGCCGATTATCTATAACATGACAAAGATCAAGCTGTCCCAGGAACAGCAGGCAAGAATCTATGGTCGTAATAATGAACCCGATGATGTAAAGATCCAGAAGAGATCTTGTGTACACATCATGTACGATGGTAGCGGCTTCTCTCTGGCTACTCAGCGTAATGATGAGGGTAAGCTTGTATGCAAGTGCTGTGGTCGTGAGATCGGCACCAAGTTCGATGAGGATACTGTTAACAAGATTTCTGATGCAATTCCTGCAATCAATCAGCTTCTGCTGTTTGGTCTGCTTCATGGTCTGCAGAGAAAGCCTGTTGAAAATCTGATTGTACTGAAGAATCTGCTCCCGGATGCTGCTCAGATGATGAAGGAACTGTGTGAATTCGTCAAGAACGAGAATGCACGTGCATCTGCACAGGATAATGTCGGTGCAGAGTACCAGTCTGATCTGCTGGGTACATCCCTGACAGGTCTGCGGTAATGCGATTGACAGTGGAACATAGAGAGTGAATATCAAGTATAATCGGGGGCAATACCCCCGATTATATTTTTTAATTGTTTTTACATAATCTGAATGTAGATGTTGACGTAAACAGTTCACCATCTAACAATTGCAATACATGATTGGCATAAGACATACGATACATTCCAGACATATTCGTTCCACGTATTGCGGTATCAAACATCAAGTTGATTCTTGTGTCAACATGTAATGTACCAATATCCATACCAGTACATGATAAATCAACTTGTGTTGTTTTTTCTAACACACGTGCAGCATTCATTGTAGCAACAAATGGATTGACATGTTTGTGTAAGATATTTGGTGTTTGGTCTTTACCAGTCAACACCGAATTGGTATATATCTTTTTTAATGAAGCATTCAATACTTCATCAGTATTCACATTGACTGCATTCAATGAATCAGAATTCAATACACGTTCAATATCCGTTTCCGTCAATATAGAGACATTGGAGTATAATACATGCGGCATATAACCAGATCCATATTTACGTAAGCCTCCCATATCAGAATTTGACTTATAGTCTTCGATACGGATACCAACCACATTGTTATTTGTTATTGATGTATCAGATGATGTTAAGTATAAGATATTATCCAAATCACCATACAATTGTCCACCAGTATTGTATAAACCATAATACGAATCAAAGTATGCAATCATTTGAATGATATCTAAGTTGGGAATGATAATTTGATCAAACTTGGTTTGTTGTTCAATACATTGTATCTTGGTATTATGAATGGATTGACGTGATAATGCATCAGTGATAACATCTTGAACAGTAATGTTATGATATACAGCTTCAGATAAACGTTTTAAACCATAAATAAAGGATTGGTTATATCCGTATAAC
>Ga0326513_10001850_pt1 | contig 15941 bp, 10 predicted proteins | sample 2_2465_0518_D_FD_203654 | JGI IMG/M metagenome (GOLD analysis project Ga0326513, IMG submission 203654) | Bovine rumen microbial communities from UC Davis, California, United States - 2_2465_0518 | ecosystem: Host-associated > Mammals > Digestive system > Stomach > Rumen | place: USA... | reverse complement strand
CAAAGTTCCGCTGGACAAAGGCTGCCCGCGAGAAACTCGACGCCATTATCAACCCGAACGGCACGGCAAGCGGCTCCGGCGCCACCAACAGCGGCAGTGGCAACACCACAACCGGCGGCAACACCCAGGGTGGAGGCAGCAGTGACGATGGCGGCGGTGACAACGGCGGCCCGGATATGGGATAAAAGGACCAGCCCGGTTGCTTATTATTAGGGAGCCAAACGGCTCCCTAATTTTTTTGGTAGAAGAAACAGAAAAATGGCAACTGACCGCCCGCTTCATCCTGGTTTCTGATGGCTTGCACGACAATTTGTTCACATTTTCTTACTGCTGAGCGTGGAATCTCGTTTTTTTTTCCTATATTTGCACCGTCGAAGAAAAAACAGACACTATAGAGTGATATGACAGTACAAATGTCCAGGTGAAATGAATAACTTCTAATTAATAATATTACTATGTCAACATTAACACTTTGTATCGTCGTGCTGTTCTGTTTCGGCTATTTCTGTATAGCCATCGAGAGCGTGACGAAAATCAACAAGGCAGCCATCGCGCTGCTGATGTTTGTGGGCTGCTGGACGCTCTTCATGATTGATCCGGCCAGTTATGTGGCCGCTGCCGTGGGCGATATGAAAGCCTCGGTGGTGGGCCAGGTGATTGAACACCATCTGGGGTCGACGGCTACGACGCTGTTCTTCCTGATGGGTGCGATGACCATCGTGGAACTGGTGGACCAGAACGGTGGCTTCAACTTTGTGCGCGACACGCTGAAGACGAAGTCGAAGCGTGCGCTGCTGTGGCGCATAGCCTTCATGACGTTTATCCTCTCGGCCATCCTCGACAACCTGACGACGTCGATCGTGATGATTATGATCCTGCGCAAGCTGGTCAGCGAGCGCTCGGACCGGCTCATCTATGCGGCACTGGTGGTGATAGCTGCCAACTCGGGCGGTGCGTTCTCGCCCATTGGCGACGTGACGACCATCATGCTGTGGAACAAGGGCGTGATAACGGCTGCGGGTGTCATCACCGAGATTTTCATTCCCTCGCTGGTGTCGATGGTCATTCCCGCCTATGTCCTCTCACTGTCGCTGAAGGGCGACCTGGTGCCCGTGCAGGACACGGTGGTGCTGGAGGAGAGTGACGGACTCTCGGCCAGTCAGCGCAAGGCCATCTTCTTCCTGGGCGTGGGCGGACTGATATTCGTCCCCATCTTCAAGACAATCACGCACCTGCCGCCTTTCGTGGGCATCCTGCTGGTGCTGGGCGTGCTGTGGACGACGACGGAGATATTCTATACGCGCATACACCAGGAGCATGAGGACACTGCCGACAACCGTGGCACGCAGAAGCGCGTATCGAAGATGCTGTCGCGTATTGATATGGACACCATTCTTTTCTTCCTGGGCATCCTGATGGCTGTGGCCTGTCTGGAGACCATTGGCGTGCTGACCATGCTGGGCAAGGGGCTTGACGTGACCTTTGAGGGCAACCACTACCTGGTGACGGGCATCATTGGTGTGCTGTCGTCCATCGTCGACAACGTTCCCTTAGTGGCCGGTTGTATGGGCATGTATCCCGTTCAGCCTACCGGCGACATGGCTGTTGACGGCATCTTCTGGCAGTTGCTGGCCTACTGTGCCGGTGTGGGCGGCTCGATGCTCATTATCGGTTCGGCTGCCGGCGTGGTGGTGATGGGCTTGGAGAAAATCACCTTCGGATGGTATATGAAGCGCATCACGCTGATAGCCTTCGTGGGCTATCTGGCCGGTATCGTATGCTACTGGGCTGAGAAAAGCGTGTTTTAAATGAAGAGTGTAGAGTGCAGAGTGCACTCTACACTAAAAAATTCCGGCATATTTCTTCCAGGTACTTTTGGTCGGTGGCGTCGAAGTGGTCGGGGTACTGGCTGTCGATGTCGAGTACTGCTATGACGCGTGAGGCGTCGGCACGGTCGAAGACGGGTACGACGATTTCCGAACGCGACAGGCTGCTGCAGGCGATGTGGCCGGGAAACTGCTCGACGTCGGGCACGACGATGGTCTCAGCACGTTGCCATGCCGTCCCGCACACGCCACGTCCGTAGCCGATATGCATGCAGGCAACAGGGCCCTGAAACGGCCCCAGCAGGAGTTCATGCTTGTCGGCAGTGCCGGTAATGGGGACGACATGGTAGAAACCTGTCCACCAGAAGTGCATTGTTTCGTGGATGGCTGCCGCCACATTGGCCATGATGGCCACTTGGTCTGTCTCGCCCTCGACGAGTGAGCGTATCTGGCTCACAAGGGTCTGGTAAGCTTGCTCTTTGTCCATGAGAGATATTAAGAATTTTGAATTAAAAATGAAGGGGCCGTCGGGCAGGGTAATTAAGAATTACGCGGAGGGGGAAGACAGGCTGATGTTGCGGGGAATCCAGAACCAGAAGGTGGAACCGTGACCCTCGCCTTCGCTCTCCACACCGATGTGGCCGCCGCACTTTTCGACGATGGCGCGACAGATGGAGAGTCCGAGGCCGGTACCCTGTACGAAGTCGTTCAGCTTGACGAAACGCTCGAAGACCGATGCCTGTTTCTCCTTGGGAATGCCGGCGCCGGTATCTTCGCAATAGAAGTAAAGACCGTCGGTCTGGGCATCGTTGTTGTATTTGATAATGGGGTGGGGGATGTCGGCCTGGCGCATGTCGCGATAGCCCACGCGGATGTGCCCCTCATGGGTGTATTTGGCGGCATTGGTGACGAAATTGGTGAGCAGCTGCTGCAGTCGTCCGGAGTCGATGGTGGCGGTGTACGACTGATAGGGGTTGTCCTTCTGGAAGGTGACGCCAGGCTCCTGGACGCGCTGTTCGAGGGCCCGGCAGATGTCGTCGAAGACTGGGGCCAAGTCGATGGTCTTCGGTTCGATGGCCAGTGACTGCGACATGTTGGAGGCTTCGAGGATGTCGTTGATGAGTCGCAGCAGCATGTCGCAGTTGTTGCGGATAATGCGGATGAACTCCAGACGCTCGCCCGGCTCGTCAATCATCTGCAACAGTTCGCTGAAGCCGACGATGGCGTTGAGCGGCGTGCGGATTTCGTGAGTCATATTAGCCAGAAAGGCACTCTTGAGCCGTCCGGAGTCCTCGGCACGTGCCGTCTCCTGGCGCAACAGCTGCTGGGCAGCCATGAGCTGGCTGATGTCGCGTGCCAAGCCGAAGTATTCGGTCAGCTGCCCGTTAGCGTCGAAGGTGGGCATGGCACTGACCGAGAACCAGGTAGGACTGTTCTGTTTTTCCGAGAAATTATATTGGAAGATGTCGTTGAACGGTTTCTGGCTGGCAATGTGTTCACGCATCAGTATGAGTGCCTTGGCGCGGTGGTGCTCAGGCACCCCTTCCATAAACTCGTTGAGCGACTCGTGGAACGGCGAGGCTTGCGGCTTGCGCGACACGTGGATGACGTCGGCCTTGGGGTCGTAGTGCCATACATACATCTTGCTCTCCTCGAGCAGGTAGCTCAGCTGGCGGTCGTAGCGGCGGATGGCATCGTTGGTGGCTACGAGCCGCTGCTCGTGGTTGCGCTCGTCGAGGTACATCTGGCGCTCTTCGGTGATGTCGCGCGTGGTGACGATGTAGAACAGCAGCTGGTCGTCCTCGTCGTAGAGGGGCATGAACTTGTGCTCGAAATACCGGTCGATGCCGGCTTCGGGAATGATGGCACGCTGGCAGACGTAGAACGGGTCGCGGCTCAGCGGGTCGAAGTCGCCTATGATGGTGGGTATCTCGAAAAAGCAGGCCTTTTTGAAGTAGTCCCGGCTGCGCTGGTCGAAACCGCTCAGCTCGCGCATCTTCTGGTTGCTTTCGAGCAGGTAGCCGTTGCGGTCGTAGAACGACATGGCCAGGATGTTGGTCTCGAACAGCACCTGGTACTTGGCAGCCAGGTCCTCGTTATGTTTCTCTTCGGCAACGTCGCGGGTGATGTCCTTGACGGTATGGAAGATGTAGCGGGGACGTCCGAGTTCGCGCTCGAGGATGGCCCGTCCGTCGTAGACGTGCCAGTCGGGTCGCTCGTCAGTACCGATGTTCCAGTGGCGCACCATGTGCCACTGGTCGATGTCGCCACGCTCCATGGCCTCTATGTGTTCCTGGAATTCCTGTCGTTCGTCGCTGGCCATGCGCGTTATGAATTCGTCAAAAGCCATGCCGTTGTCGGGCACCAGATGGCCATGGCGGTTGCGCACCCTGTGCGTCTTCAGGTCGTACTCCAGAACCGTGTATTCACCCATGCTGAGTGCCTGGATCATCATGCTGTTCAGGTCGGCACTCTGGCGAACGGCACGGCGCACACGGATGGTAATGACGCGGCTGAAGATGAAGGCCACGAGACAGGTGACGACTATGCCGGCCAGCAGATAGAGCACCCAGGGCGATTCGTTGTCGTGTTCGAGTTCGGGATGGAACCAGCGGTCGTAGATGGGCTGGATTTCACCCGCCTGTTCGAGTCGGGTAAACTCCTCGTCGATGAGGCTGATGATGTTGTGGTCGTAGCCGATGATGCGCAGCTCGCCAGCGGGCAGGTCAATCTCGTCGAGCACGATACTGTCCAGTCGTAGTTCGGTAATCTTGCGCTTCATTGGCAGCTCGCCCCAGACGAAGTAGGGGGCGGAACCGGACATGATGCGGCTGAGGGCCGTTTTCGGCGAGACGTATTTGACGACGAACGGGTAGTTGCCGACGGCCTTGATGGCCAGTGCGGCGTAGTCGTCCTCCTTGAGCAGCAGTGTGTCCGTGGCCGTCAGGTGGCGGAAGCTGTTGAGCGGGGGAGTGCCGATGTGGCGTGCAGCGCATAGCGTGTAGTAGTTGATGAACTTCTTGGTGGTTACGTACGGGTGTCCCTTGTAGTAGTACGACAGGCCGTGGATGATGTCGGCCTTGTGGTTGGCAAACAGTTCGGTGACGGTATGCCACTCATGCATGACGAACTTGTGGGGAATGTTCATCTGGGTCAGTATCTTGTCGAGCACTTCGACGTTGTAGCCTGCGGGCTGTCCGCTGGCATTCATGAACTCGAAGGGCTGGAAGTCCCAGTCGCAGGCTATCACCAGCGGGCGCTCAGCGGTGTAGTCATAGTGCTGCGCCCTTGCCGGGGCAGATGACAAATGACAGATGACGAGTGATAGCCATATCACCATCATCCACCTGTTTACATTATGTATCATTGAGATCATCATTTGTTCTTTATCATTTATCATTCAGGCACGCCGTGCCGCCGCTATTTCCTTTTTATCTCTGAGCACTGGCAGGGTATGGACACCCAGACGATGGTGCCATTGCCGACTTCCGACTTGATGGTAATCTTGCCACCCATCTGGCGCGTCATCTCGTAGCAGATGGGCAGGCCGAGTCCCGTGCCTCGGCTCGTGCTGCCGGTGAAGCGCTCGAAGATGTGGCTCAGCTTCTCGGCCGGTATGCCGCAGCCGGTGTCGTTGAAAGCCATGACCAGGCCTTCGCCGGTGTAGTCGTAGCGAGCCAGCACATGGCCGTGCTCCGTGTGGTGGATGGCGTTGTTCAGGATTTGCTCGATGATGATGCCGATGTTCTGCATGTCGATGTCGATGACCAGTTTCTCGTAGGGGTTGTCGACGATGTAGTCGACGCCCTCCTTCCTGTCTCCTTCCCATGCCATGTGGCACTGAGAGTCGAAGATGGCGGCAAAGTCGGTGGGCTGCTTCTTGAACTCAATCATTTCGGCATCCAGTCGCGAGAGGAACAGGATGTCGTTGATGAGGCTGAGCAGTTGCGACGAGTTGTCCTTGATTTGCTGGATGAACACTGACTCCTCCTCGGGCATGTGCTCCATCTGGAACAGTTCGGCAAAGCCCACCACGGAGGCCAGCGGCGTACGGATTTCGTAGCTCATGTTGCGCAGGAAGGCGTTCTTCACCGTCTCCACCTCCTGGGCTTTCTGCGTCTCGACGGCCAGCGCCTGTTCGGTAGCTTTGATGTCGCTGATGTCGCGGCACATGCCGAAATAGTTTTCTATCTGGTCGTTGTCGTTGATGATAGGAATGAACGAGAAGTAGAGGTAGAGCGGATGGCCGCCCTTGGTGCGCAGCGTGGTGCGGATGGTGGCCGTCAGCGAGCCGCGCGTTTGGTTGTCCATGCTTTGCAGGATGTGGAGCGTGACGCGTTTCGACTCGTCGTGACTCAGTGTCAGACAGCGCGTCTGTGTGAGCACGTGCTCCGACTGGCCGATGCCCTGAAAGACGATGAGCGTGTGGGTGTCGGGCTGGTAGTTCATCATGCGCACACCACCGTTCTGCAACACGAAATTGGTGTTGCGGATATACTGGCTCACCTCGTCGTTGGCCTGTTGCAGCAGGGCACTGTTGCGCTGAATCTGCTTGTAGGCATTGACGGCCTCCGTGATGTCGCGCCCGGTACCGTAGATGGTCTGCAGGTTGCCCTGCTTGTCGCGGTAGGGCACCAGTTGCAGCTCGTAGAACTTGTCGTGCTGGAAGAACTGGCGCGTGGCCTCAGTCTGCTGTTCGTCGGACTTGTAGACGAGCGTCATGCTGGTCCGCTCAAGGTTCTCCAGGTCCAGGTCGTCCGTGCGCAACACGTCGCGCAGGTTGACATTGTAGTCGTAGACGGTATAGCGCCCGCCCTTGATGACCGATGCCGCTATCTCGTTCATGTTGATGACCGTACCGTTGGCATCGTAGGCCACGGTGTCGACCATGCCGGCGTTGAAGATGGCCTGGTAGCGCACCATGTTGTCGCGTACCTGTATCTGGCGCTGCCGTTCGGAGGTGATGTCGCTTGAGGTGGCGATGAGGGTGACGGGCTGCCCTTTCTTGTTGCGGTGGAGCACGGAGATGAGGACGTCCAGATGGTGCAGGGTGTCGCTATCGACAGATTTGGTCATAATCTGGAGCTCAGCCTGGTGCTGGCTTCCAGCAGACATCTTCTGGATGGTGGCAGCCAGGTGCTCGAAGTGTTCGGGCAGAATCTGAAAGTCGAAGATGCCGGGTTTGAAGGGCGTGCTCTGCTTGTTGCCGTCCTCGTCGAAGCGTGTGATGGTATTCGTCTGGATGTCGTAGAGCCATATCTGTACGTGGCTGGTACGCAGAATGAGCGACAGGCGCTTGTTGCTGCGCGTGATGTTGCGTTTCATCTTGCGTTCGCGGAAGCTGTAGATGGCGTAATAGGCCAGTATGCCACCGGCCAGCACCACCATCACTGCCACCACCTTCCATATCCAGGCGGGTATGCCGGTGTCCACATTCTCAGGATAGAACCACTTGTTCTGGATGGCTTGCAGCTGGCCCGAGGCGTTCAGCGCGGAGTATGCGCTATCGAGCCTTTCGAGCAGCTGGCTGTTGTTCGACATGAATTTATATTCGCCATGCTGGACGTTGACGGGTGTCAGCATCAGGTTGTCGTAATTAAACTTGCGTATGAGGTACTTCAGCGACATGGTGTTCCAGACAATCTGCCACTCTTTCGCCAGGTGCGCTTTCTGGACAGCCTCCTGCATGTCATCGTAGGGAATGGCATTGTCGCTCCAGCCGCGCGACATCATGATGTGGTGGCTGAGGCTGCCCGTGTGTACCATGACGCGGTTGTGGGCCATGTCCTCGATGCTTTTGATGCGGACGGGTTCGCCCTTCTGGTGCAGCACGCTGTGGGTAAACAGCTGGATGACGGTCTTGCTGTACTTGGCATAGTCGTCGTGAAAATGTGCATCCATGCCGCACATCAGGTCTGCCTGGCCGCTCTTCAGGTCGTTGAGGGCATCCTGCGTCGGCTTCAGTTTGACGACGTAAGGGATGTTGAGCTCCTTGCACAGCAGGTGCAGCAGGTCGATGTTATAGCCGACGGCTTCACCGTTTTCGTTGAGAAAGGTGTAGGGCCACAAGTCCCACGCGTCTTCATAGACCAGCGGGTGCTCTGCCGTAAACCTGCGTATGGTGTCTTTTGGCTGTTGTGCGCTGACGGTCTGGACGACGAGAGCCGTCAGTATCAGGAATATCCTTCCTGCTCGTAGGACGTTGGCAGTGTGCTTTCTGAACAGATTATGAATCTTGTGTGTCATGCTGTTTCTCCTGCTTTTTCTTCTATGGGGATATAGAACCAGAACGTTGAGCCCTGGCCGACGGTGCTCCGCACGCCAATCTCGCCGCCGCACTTCTCGATGATGGCCTTGCAGATGGAGAGTCCGAGACCCGTACCCTGGACAAAGTCGTTGAGCTTGACAAAGCGCTCGAAGATGCGGGTCTGAGCCTCCTCGGGAATGCCCGAGCCGGTGTCCTCGCAATAGACGTACAGTTGCCTGGTGGCGGGCTGGCTGTCGGAGCTTTCGGTGGCCTGGCGGACTTCATAGCCCACGCGGATATGGCCCTGGTGCGTGTATTTGACGGCGTTGGTGACGAAATTGGTGATGACCTGCTGGATGCGCGAGATGTCGATGTTGATGACGAGCGAGGGCAGCGGGTTCTCCTTCTGGAACTCCACGGTGGGTTCCTCGACGCGCTGGGCCAGCGACTGGCAGATGGTGTCGAATTCGCGGCTGAAGTCTATCGTCTCCGGGATGAGTTCCAGGCCGGTGGAGTCGACACTCGACATGACGAGGATGTCGTTGATGAGTCGCAGCAGCATGTCGCAGTTGTTGTGGATGATGCGAATCAGTTCGCGCTTCTGGTCGAGGTCGTCGACCATTTGCAGCAGGTCGCTGAAGCCGACGATGGCATTGAGCGGCGTGCGGATTTCGTGGGTCATATTGGCCAGGAACACCGATTTCTGGTGGCCGGAGTCGTTGGCACGCCCGGTCTCGCGCTTCAGCTGTTCCTGCTTGCGCATCAGTCCCTGGATGTTGCGCCAGATGCCGAAGCTGCCCTTCAGCCGGCCATGCTCGTCGTACTCGGGTATGCTGTTGATTTGTACCCATTGCGGTTCATCATATTTCCCATTGATGACGGGGTTCACCTGTATGACATGCGTGAGGGGCTGCGAGATGGTCGTAGCGGTATCGGCAAGTGACTTTACAAAGTCGTCCTCCTGGTTGGTGAAGATGGCTGGCATCTGCTTCAGCGGGAAGGACTTGTCGATGGTGGTCAAATCCTTGTAGAACTCGATGCAGTCGCGGTCCAGCGAGATGCGCCAGGGCTGCATCTGGCAGTTCTCCATCAGGTAGCGGAGCTCCGTCTCGTACTGCTGGATTTCCTCGTTGGCCTTGCGCAGCTGTATGTCGTTCTGGCGGGTCTTGAGGTACAGCTCGCGCTCCTCAGTGACGTTGCGGACGGCTATCGACAGGTAGATGACGTTGCCAAGGTCGTCGTAGATGGGGTGGAGGTGAATCTCCAGGTAGTCGTGGATGTTGCGCTCGGGAATGATGCTCTGGTAGCACACCCACAGCTCCTCGGGGCGGTCGCGGTTGACGAGTTCGTTGAACGGCGGCAGATCGAACATGCTGGTGTTCGAGAAGAATGCGTCGTCGACGTCGCTGTCGAAGTGGCAGATGTCGCGCATGCCCTTGTTGGCATCTAACAGACGGCCCTGCGGGCTGTAGAACGACATGCCGATGATGCTCTGCTCGAAGATGAGCCTGAAGCGTTCGGCTATCTCCTGTTCCTCACGTTGGGCGTTGCGAATGTCCGACTCGTCGGTGAGTGTCGATATGATGTTGACGGGCTTGTCGTGGTCGGGCAGGTATTCGGCCCGGCTGGTATTGTTGAAGTAGCCCCAGCGCGGCGGCTTCGCTTCGTCGAACTCATAGTTCCAGCGGTAGTAGAAGTCGGCCGACTGGATCTTGCCGTCTTTGAGGTCGTGCAGGTAGCCCAGGGCTTGGTCCAGGTCTTCGGGATGTACGTGCTGCATCCATTGGTTCTCGTTGATGGTGTCGAATGGCAGCATGTCGCCGTATAACTGGTCGATGCGCCCTTCGCGGGTGTTCCACAGCAGCACGTTGTTCTTGCTGTTTTTCAGTGCTTCCTGAAACATTTGGTTGGTGAAGCTGGTTTCCCGGGCGTGAAGGCGTGTCCGGCGCCGGATGACTCTGTTGGCAATGAACACGCCGACGGTCACTGCCGTTACTGCTATGAGTAGTAACACCTGCAGTAACGTTATCAGATTGATTGCCAGTATCGTCTTCATCTTCGGTCTTTATCTTTTCGTTTCACATTTCACTTCACAAGAACTTCACTACACTGCTGCCTTACTCATTGCGCTTCTTCTCTATCAGCGTGGCCTCGCAGGGGATGGTGATGCGCGCCGTGGCACCCTTGCCGAACTCCGACTGTATCTCGATGTCGCCGCCCAGCATGTGTGCCAGTGCCTGGATGATGGGCATATCGAGACCCGTGCCCGGCGTGTCCTGTCCGGAGCTGCGGTTGAAGCGGTTGAAAATGTTGGGCAGGATATCGGCAGGGATGCCTTTGCCAGAGTCCTCGATGGTGATGATGAGTGTCCCGTTCCAGTACTCATACTTGCAGCGGATGCTGCCTTGACGGGTAAAATTGGTAGACAGGAAACAAGTCCTTTGAATCATCTTGGTAACAGCGTCAATGTCGATGTTGACCATCAGGTGGTCGTAGTCGTTATCGATGACAATCTTCACGCCCGGAGCGGCGTTAGCCAGTCCCATCTGGCAGTAGCTCTCGAAGAAGACGGCAAAGTCTATCTCGCTGCGGTTGCTCTCAACCATGTTGGCATCCAGGCGTGACAGGAAGAGGATGTCGTTCACCAGTTCGAGCAGCTTGTTGGAGTTCTGCTTGATTTCCTCGACAAAGATGGGCTCGTCAGCCGGGTCGTGGTCGGCCTGGAAGAGTTCGGCAAAGCCCACGACGGTGTTGAGCGGCGTACGGATTTCGTAGCTCATGTTGGTGAGGAACGACTGCTTCAGGTTCTCCGTCTCTTGCGCCTTCTTCGTCTCGATGGCCAGTTGGCGCTCGGTCTCCACCAGTTCGGTCATGTTGCGGCACATGCCGAAGTAGCGCACCACGTGGCCGTCGGCGTCGAACAAGGGAACCATGTTGAACATCAGCCATATCGGGCGTTGCTGCTTGTCGTGCAGGATGATTTCGATGGTCCTGTCGATGGCGTGCGGCTTCTTGTGGTCCATCAGGTTGAGGGCTATGGAAACGGTCTTGCGGAAACGCGGCGTGGCCAGTCGGATGCAACGCAGTTGCGACAGGCGCAGCTGCGTCTGGTTGATGTTGTTGGAAATCTCGAACGTGTAGCTGTCTGGATAGTAGTTCACCAGCCGGACGTCGCTGACGCGCAGCGCGTAGTTGATGTTGCGGATGTGGTTCTGGATTTCCTGGTGGATGTTGCGCAGCCGTTGCAGTCCCTCTTGCTGGCGGTGGTACGACTCTACCATTTCCGAAACGTTGCGCCCGGAGACGTACATGCCTTCCAGTTCGCCGTCGATGTTGGTCACGGGGTTGATGGAGGCTTCGTAGTATATCTTTCCGTCGTCAGATGCTCCGTGAAGGGCGTAGCCGTTGCTCTCCTGCGTCCTGGTGTCGAGAATACTGGTGGTACGTATGCTTTCAGGGCTGGACAAGTCAATGGACGCAAACAACGGATTGTCCTTGATGGAGATCTCTGACTGGAGCAAGCTCTTCCGGTTGTTGATGCTGAACGACTCGCAGGCCTTGTCGTTGATGGCTATCAGCCGTCCGTCCTTGTCGTAATAGATCATGTCTGACAGGGCAGAATTGAATACTGTATGGTAGCGCATCAGCAGTTGGCTCACCTCATGCTGGCGTACCAGCATTTCCGTGACGTCGTGCTGTACGCCCAGGACTGTCTTGGCCTGTCCGCTCTTGTCACGCTCCACGACGGACAGCGTCACCTCATAGTAGCGTTGGGTGCCATCGTCTGTCGTGCAGCTCTTCAACTGGATCGGGCTGTCCGACGGTTTGTCTTCGCACAGGTTGAAGATGGCCGCACGCAACAGTTCGAAATCGTTGCGGTCGAAGAACTGGGCAAAGTCAATGGGGGTGTATTCGTGGCTCTTGGTGCCGTCCTCGGAGATGCTGTTGTAGCGGCGCGAGTCCCTCTTGTAAGTCCAAAGTTGCAGCTTGCCCGTCTGCAGCGTGATGGCTAACCGGTTGGTCTGGTTTCTGCTCTTGGCGTCGGCCTCCTTTTCACGCTGCACTAAACGTCGGTTGTAGGCCAACATCACCGCGACAGTTATCAACATAACTGCCAGCAATCCAAAAAATATATAGTCTACATTTATACCGTCCATTTTGTTAGTGGCTGTGAAGCTATTGGCAACTTCAGTAATACTTGATATAATAAATTGCCTGCAAAGATACAATTTTTCCTGTAACCAACAAAATGTTTTGCTCTTTTTTTTTGATAAGACGGTGAGGTGGTATAATTACTTACAACGGATAGAACGGATTGAACGGCTTGCCAAAGTCTTTAGTGGCCTGTTTGGCTTACAATCCGTTCAATCCATTTCATCCGTTGTTTCAATAAGAATCTTGTTTTTTTGGGGCGCGTCTCGCTTTCTGCCTGCCCTTAAAGCGGGTATTCCTCGAAAGAGTAGAGGACGGTGCTCAGGTAGCGTTCGCCCGTGTCGGGCAGCAGCACCACGATGTTCTTGCCCTGATTCTCGGGACGCTTGGCCACCTCGATGGCAGCATAGAGGGCTGCACCGGCTGAGATGCCTACCAGAAGACCCTCCTGCTGGGCAATCTCGCGGCCCGTGCGGATGGCTTCGTCATTCTCGACGTCGAAGACCTCGTCGATGACGGCTGCGTCATACGTCTTGGGCACAAAACCGGCACCGATGCCCTGAATCTTGTGAGGCCCGCTCTGTCCGCCGTTCAGCACCGGGCTGGACTTCGGCTCTACGGCGATGACCTTCACCGACGGCTTCTGCTCCTTCAGGAATTTGCCTGTTCCGCTGATGGTGCCGCCGGTGCCCACGCCGCCTATGATGATGTCGACTTGTCCGTCGGTGTCGCGCCAGATTTCCGGACCGGTGGTGGCATAGTGCTTGGCGGGGTTGGCCGGATTCTCAAACTGTTGCAGGATGACGGCACCGGGAATACTGTCGCGCAGCTCCTCGGCGGCACGGATGGCACCGGGCATGCCGTCTTTGCCGGAGGTCAGGCGCACCTCGGCGCCGTAGGCTTTCACCAGGTTGCGGCGCTCCACGCTCATCGTCTCGGGCATGGTCAGTATCAGGTGGTAGCCCTTGACGGCCGAGACCAGGGCTAGGCCGACACCGGTGTTGCCGCTGGTGGGCTCGATGATGGTGGCACCGGGCTTCAGAATGCCTTTCTGCTCGGCGTCCTCAATCATGGCCAGTGCTATGCGGTCCTTGACGCTGCCGCCGGGGTTGAAGAATTCTACCTTGGCTATGACGGGCGTGTTCAGCCCCTTAGCCTGTGAATACTTGTTGAGTTCTACGAGTGGGGTGTTGCCGATGAGCTCGGTCAGCTGTTTTGCAATCTTTGCCATAATACTTATATTTTAAATATGTTATGATATGCTGTTACATCGCCGCTGCTGATGCTAACGTGCGACGGTGCAAAGGTACGGCATTTTCTGGAACTGCGTAATCGCATAAAAGGGGCATTCCGCATACCATGTTTATGGTATTTTTGAAAAAAAACGCGATTTTCTTTGTATTTTACGCGTTTATTCGTAACTTTGCCAACAGAAAACTAATTATTACCATTATGATAGACGTAAAACAAACATTAGCATCAGCCGAGGAACGCATGGAAATGGCTGCCATGTACCTTGAGGAAGAGCTGAACCGCGTACGCGCCGGACGTGCCAACGTGGCCATACTGGATGGCGTGCGTGTCATGTCGTACGGTTCGAAGGTGCCTTTGAACCAAGTTGCCAACATCTCTACGCCTGATGCGCGCACCATTGCCATCAAGCCGTGGGACAAGAAGCAGATTCGTGACATCGAGAAGGCCATCATGGACAGCGATGTGGGCATCACGCCCGAGAACAACGGCGAGATTATCCGTCTGGGCATTCCGCAACCTACCGAGGAGCGCCGCCGCGACCTGGTGAAGCAGTGCAACAAGATTGCCGAGAAGGCCAAGGTCGAGGTGCGCAACGTGCGTGCCGACATCAAGGACAAACTGAAGAAGGCCATCAAGGACGGACTGTCCGAGGACAACGAGAAGGATGCCGAGCTGGAGCTCCAGAAGGTGCACGACAAGTACATCAAGCGGCTCGATGAACTGATGGAGGCCAAGAACAAGGAAATCATGACCGTTTAAGACTTGAGGATTGAAAGGTCTTGTCATTAAGAATACAGGAAGCTGGTACACCGTTCTTCTCAGCGATGGCCAGCTCCTTAATTGTAAGGTAAAGGGCAATTTCCGCATCAAGGGAATCCGCTCGACGAATCCCGTTGCCGTCGGCGACCGCGTCACCGTGGGCGAGGGTGGGTGGATTACCGGCATCGAGGACCGCCGCAACTACATCATCCGCAAAAGCATCAACCTCTCGAAGCAGAGCCACATCCTGGCCGCCAATGTCGACCAGGCCCTGCTGGTCATTACCGTCAGCCGTCCGGAGACGTCGACGACGTTCATCGACCGCTTCCTGGCTTCTGCCGAGGCCTATCGCGTGCCCGTGATACTTATATTTAATAAGAGCGACCTGCTGACTGACGATGAGCGGCGCTACCAGCAGATGATGGTGACGCTCTACGAGAACATAGGCTACGAGTGCCACGCCGTCAGTGCCCAGACGGGCGACGGCGTCGATGGGCTGCGGTCGCGCCTTGTGGGGAACATCACGCTGCTCAGCGGTAATTCGGGCGTCGGCAAGTCTACGCTCATCAACAGGCTCGTGCCGTCAGCCAACCTGCGCACGGCGGAAATCAGCAGTGCCCATCAGGCTGGTACCCATACCACCACGTTCTCGGAAATGATACCCATCGACGGGGCTATGGACGACGCTCACTTGCCGACAGCCGGTGAGCACGGCGGCTGGCTCATCGATACGCCGGGCATCAAGGGCTTCGGCACGTTCGACATGGAGCGCGAGGAGATTACCAGCTACTTCCGCGAGATATTCAGATTTTCCAGCCAGTGCCGTTTCTCCAACTGTACGCATACCCACGAACCGGGCTGTGCGGTGCTGCAGGCCGTCGAGGAACACTATATCGCGCAAAGCCGCTACCAGAGCTACCTGTCGATGCTGGACGATAAGGACGAGAACAAGTACCGCGAGGCTTTCTGACGACGATTACGAAGCCGGAACGCTCTGTCGCGAAGACGAAAAGAACGGGAGGCTTGCGCTTCCCGTTCTTGTTGGCTGATTCTGTTCGCTGTCAGCGATTACTTACGGAGACCGAGGGCCTTGATAAGCTCACGATAGCGGGTGATGTCCTTGTTGTAGAGGTACTTCAGCAGTTTACGACGACGACCTACCATCTTGGTCAGAGCGCGAGCGGTGCCGAAGTCCTTGTGGTTCTTCTTCAGGTGCTCGGTGAGGTGCTGGATACGATAGGTGAACAGGGCGACCTGGCTCTCTACGGAACCTGTGTCCTTGGCGTCTTTGCCATACTGGCCAAAGATCTCTGCCTTCTTGGCTGAATCTAAATACATTTGTTTGTTGTGATTATAAATGTTGTGCAATAACATCTTTCGGACGCTTCTGCCTGCCTAATCACTGGTGGCCGGCGTCGTCAAATGCTCCGGATTTTCCGAAATGCGGCTGCAAAGGTACGAATAAGTGAGCAAAAAACCAAGAAAAATATGTTTTTTTTGTTTTTTTTCGAACGAAAGTACTTTCGAACGAAGTTCAAAGGTACAACTTTTTACCCAAACCCGCAAATATTTCACGGAAAAGTTGTACCTTTGCAGCCGAATTTATTTTTATTAGTCATGCAGGATATCAGAAATATTGCGATTATCGCACATGTAGACCACGGCAAGACGACGCTTGTGGACAAGATGATGCTGGCCGGAAA
>Ga0326513_10001849_pt1 | contig 15945 bp, 13 predicted proteins | sample 2_2465_0518_D_FD_203654 | JGI IMG/M metagenome (GOLD analysis project Ga0326513, IMG submission 203654) | Bovine rumen microbial communities from UC Davis, California, United States - 2_2465_0518 | ecosystem: Host-associated > Mammals > Digestive system > Stomach > Rumen | place: USA... | reverse complement strand
TTCCAACCATTCTACAAATCGCTGCCAACTGAATATGTTAAAGATATTGTTAATCATTTGTCTATCCTGCTCGTTTGAATACGCGTAGATTGCGTTTTTGGGCTTTTACTGTCGGGTAGGTCATCTGTATCGGATTGGCTGTCTGATCGGACGACACCCATGATGCGATGCTATCCATCCATATCGCCGCGGCTTGATATGTCGGGTGGATATGGTCGGCTTGACGCGCTAATTTCATATTGCTACTATCAAAAAATCGTTTCTCGCCTACAATAGAGCGTATCGCGTCGTTAATGCCTGTGTCGCGATGCCAATTAGGCGGTCCAATCCATATAAATGGTATGTCACCGCAAGTGTTGACTATATTCTTTATATATGGCTTCAGACTATTGACATTGCGAGCGGCAAGTTCGTTGCCTCCGCAACTAATAAAAATGTATGTCGGACGATATTGGTCGATAAGCATTGCCAAAGAGTCGGTTGAACCCCAGTGACGGGTGCCGGACGCATACCATATAACTGTCATCAGATAATTCCTATCTTGTGCAGCATAGTCGTTGAGCCGCAACGATAATCCTTCTAACATTGAATCGCCAATGAAAAGTATGCGCTGACGACTTCTGTCTGGCATAAATGATGTTCCGGTATAATCGATAATCCTATTCGTGATGTCAACTGATTGATTATCAATAGAGTTGTCTAAACTATCCAATACGTATTCCGGCGTTTTGTTATTAGATTCGTGTGGCTCAGACGTTGAAGAGTATTGTGAGTCGGAAAGTCCTATCTTCTTAAACTCTAAACGTAGTTCAACACCATCAGGCATGAGTGCGTAACTTAAAAAGAAAGTTACGACACCTATCAGTATGAATAGTGATGCGTCTTGAGCGTTGATTTTCATTTGCCTAAAACAATTTTTTTGATGTCTGCTATTTTGTTTAACGCCTGCATTGGGGTCAGATTGTCAATATCAAGGTTGATAATCTCTTCGCGCACTTGTTCGAGCACAGGATCGTCTAATTGGAAGAAACTCAACTGCATACCTTCGCGTTTTTCTCCTACTGATTTCAGATTTTGTGCCTTTAATTTAGAGTTGTTGATATTGCTGTTGTTGCCTTCTAACTCGTTGAGTACTTGTTCGGCTCTGACTATGATACTCTGAGGCATACCTGCCATCTTGGCTACGTGAATACCAAAACTATGTTCTGAACCTCCGCGTACAAGTTTGCGCAAGAATATAACTCTCTTGTCAACTTCTTTGACCGACACATTATAGTTGCGTATGCGGCTGAACGTGTTTTCCATCTCATTAAGTTCATGATAGTGAGTGGCAAATAGTGTTTTGGCATGTCCGGGGTGCTCATGTATGTATTCAACTATCGACCATGCTATTGATATGCCATCGTAAGTTGATGTCCCTCGACCCAGTTCATCGAAGAGTACCAAACTGCGCTCCGACAAATTATTTAGAATACTTGCTGCCTCGTTCATCTCTACCATGAATGTTGATTCACCTAACGAGAGGTTGTCGCTCGCGCCTACACGCGTAAATATCTTATCAACAATGCCGATATGTGCGCTTTCCGCCGGTACGAAACAACCTATTTGAGCCATCAGCACTATGAGGGCTGTTTGGCGCAAAAGTGCTGACTTACCTGCCATATTCGGACCGGTGATGATGATTATCTGCTGTCCGTTATTATCAAGCATCACATCATTGGGCACATAACTTTCGCCTATTGGCAGTTGCTGTTCTATGACAGGATGGCGACCTTGCTTAATATCAATAATCAAACTATCGTCAACAACAGGACACACATATTTATTTCTGCTTGATACGAATGCAAATGCTAACAAGCAGTCTAATTGTCCGATTATCTCAGCATTGGTCTGAATGATAGATACGTATGACATCAAGTCGGATACCAACTGATTGAATATGCGGGTTTCGATCACCTCTGTTTTCTCCTCTGCCCCCACTATCTCATTTTCATATTCTTTCAGTTCAGGTGTAATATACCTTTCGGCATTGACTAATGTCTGCTTGCGTATCCATTCTTGCGGTACGTTATCTTTATACGTATTGCGCACCTCAATGTAATAACCAAATACATTGTTGAACGATATTTTAAGCGATGGAATACCTGTGCGTTGACTTTCGCGCTGTTGCATGTCGGCAAGTATTTGTTTGCCGTTTGCCGCTATATTGCGTAGCCGGTCTAATTCTTCATCAACTCCATTGCGTATCATGCCGGTCTTTGCTCCAAGCGGTGGGGCATCAACAATTGTGTGTCGAATACGCTGGTGTATTTCTGTGCATGGACTCAAAGCTTGACTCATCTGACGCAAAAATTCGTTTTCTGAATCGTCAATCATAGGCTTGATTTGTTCGATTGCCACAAGTGCATCGCGCAATTCATTCAGTCCGCGAGGCCCTATTCGACCGGTCGATATATTGGTTGCAGTGCGTTGTATGTCTTTGATTGATTTAATGAGTTCTGAAACGTGGTCGCGCGTATCGGGGTGGCGGAAAAAGTATTCAACTACACTCTGACGTTTACGTATGTTGTCTGGTTGCTTGAGTGGAAAACATATCCATTGGTGCATCTTGCGCGCTCCCATATTACTACTTGTATGATTGAGAATATCATATAGAGATATGGCACCTTCTTGATTGGAATTGATAAGTTCAAGGTTACGAACAGTAAAGCGGTCTAACCAAACATATTTATCTTCCTCAATGCGTCGCAAGTTTTTGATATGGCTCGTAAAAGTGTGTTGAGTCATATCTAAATAGTGAAGTATCACACCGGCTGCAATTACTCCATTGGGCATTTTGTCGATGCCAAAGCCTTTCAGATTTTGTGTCTCGAATTGTTTGGTCAGTCGATCGTTGGCAGCATTGGCTGTAAACATCCAATCGTCGAGTTCGAAAGTGAAGTACTTATTGCCGTAGTAACTTTCAAATTCGTTTTTATGTCCGCGTTCAAAGAGTATCTCCTTAGGTGAGAAGTTGTTGATTATTTTGTCGATATAGTCAGGTTGACCTTCTGTGAGTAGAAACTCACCGGTGTTGATATCAAGAAAGGCGATGCCTATAATGCCCTTTGTAAAATGTAGAGCGCATACCCAATTATTATCTTTACCGGTAAGGGTAGAGTCGGAGTAACTGACTCCGGGGGTAACTAATTCCGTTACACCACGTTTGACTATTGTCTTGGCTAATTTGGGGTCTTCAAGTTGGTCGCATATAGCCACACGTAGTCCGGCACGCACAAGTTTGGGCAAATAGGTGTCGAGAGCATGGAAAGGAAAACCTGCCATCTCGATAGAGTCGGAAGCACGATTGGTGCCATTAGAACGGCGTGTCAGAGTGATATTGAGAATTTGGGAAGCTTTGACTGCATCTTCCATATATGTTTCATAGAAATCACCACATCTGAATAGCAGAAGTGCATCAGGGTATTGCGACTTGATGTTGTTGAACTGTCGCATCATGGGTGTTTCTTTCTTCTGTTCCATGGTTATTTTAAGTCTATTGTTAGTTTTACATTATATCGTCTGCCGGTCAGATAATTAGGTGATGCCCACTGATTATTATATACGTCGGTTACCCAAAAATATGAGTTGACATTCTTAAATCCGATGAGGTTGAACACTTCTAATTGTATTGCTATGGCTTTGATATGTTTTGACTTGCGAAGTATCTTGTCGTCGTTGGTGATTACACGTGAAGCACCTATATCTACACGTTTGTACGATGGTGTGCGAAAGGCTGCGCGATGGTTTATATTGCGCGGTGAACCAAATGGTAGACCATCGGCATAGATGGCTTTAAGGTGAAAACGATATTTAGGCAGAGCCGGTATGTAGTCTTCAAAAAATAATGACACACTATACCGTTGTTCGTTTGGTCCCGATATCCAACCTATTTCAGGGTGCTCAATGAGTTTTTCGCGTGACCGCATCCAACTGACGCTCAACCAACTGTCGGCTCCCGGTACAAGTTCTCCATAGAGTTTCAGATCCACACCGGTGGTGTAGGCGGTAGCATCATTTTCGCCTGAATAGCGAACACGTACATTGTCAACCGTATAACTGATTACATGATCCATATATTTGGCGTATGCCTCAGTGGTTATTTTAAATGGGCGTCCCCAGGCTCTAAAATAATAGTCCATGCCGAACACTAAATGTGCAGAGCGTTGGGCACGTATGTCTTTATTAAGGCTGATATGCGTTATTCCATATTGGTCAGAAATAGTGTCGCGCAACTCTTTATAGAAAGGGGCTTGATAATACAGACCGGTTGATAAACGGAAGGTAAAGTCTTGTTGCCAATTTGGAATCCAAGTAGCAGTTGCACGTGGACTGAAAAGGCACTCTTTGTTCCAACTCCACCACTGACCTCTCAATCCATAGGTAAGATATGCTGTGCCATAGTCAACTACCCATTTATTGGTGTTTTGAACGTAACCTTGTACGCGAATGGTTTTCATTTGTGACTCACCACGCATGGAATAATAGAGTTCCATACTTTGTGGCGTTACCGGCATCGAATAGCCCATCGAATCGCGCCATTCCCACTCATTGATATAGTCGGAAATCCATTCGCCTTGTGCCGACAGTTCCCACTTGAGTTTGTTGCTCCAGCGTTTGACATGTTCGCCTGTCTGCTCGTTGGTCCACTCGCCATTGAGTGCCACAGTCGCTACCCCTGCTTGAAGTCTATTACGGGCATGCTCATGATACAAGCCTGTACCAAGTACGGTCGCTTCTGCTTGTTCATCTGTCTGAGTGTTGATTGGCTTTTCGCTTAGTATATATTCGCCTGAAATATCGAATGTTTCACGCTCATTGGTGTAGTAACCTGAAAGATTAAGCCCAAAATTCAAGTTTCGCAGTGGCTTATATTGAAGTTGTGCGGCAGCATAACCTGTGCGGAACATGTCTTTTTCGTTACCATCAAAATAGATGGTCAGATTGCGACTCGTCTGATAGGTGCCGAATGAAGTGGATTGCGAGTCAGGCACAAACTGATATGAGTTTTGAGAAAAATTGCCTAACACTGTTAGTTTCCACTTGCCCTCATGGTTTGTTTCATCGGAATCATCGTTAGATTTAGGCTTGTCTAATGTCCACGTCATCTGAGTCTGATAGTCTATATAATTAGGTTTATACGACCCCTGCGTATCAAGTGAACCTAAAAGATATTGAGATGTTTTATATCTGATTCCGTGCATTTGACTATGTCTGCCATTACCCCAACCAACGTAAGCATGAGCACCTAAAAGGCTTACCGATGCGCTGGCTTCAAATCGAGTGGGTTGCTTGTAGGTAATATCCAAAACAGACGACATCTTGTCACCATATTGTGCGTCATATCCGCCTGCTGAAAATTGAACATTCTCAACCATATTGGTGTTGACAAAACTCAATCCCTCTTGCTGGCCTGAACGTATCAGTAGCGGACGATAAACTTCCATACCGTTGACATACACGGAATTTTCGTCGAAATTACCTCCACGGACATTGTACTGACTGCTCAATTCATTGTTTTGCTGTACACCGGCAAAGGTGATAAGCATACTCTCAATGCCGCCACCTGCAGCATCAGGCATTAATTTGACTGCTGTAATATCAACCTGATCCATACTATTGGTCTGACGGCGTATGGCTTTAACCTCCACTTCATCAAGCAATTCGCGATCTTCCTCTAAAATAGTGGATATCTGCATCACACGTTGAGTTGGCAACAAGGTCGTTTCAAGGGCTTTGTAACCAATCATTGAATATACGATTGTGATAGAATCTGAATACTCGAAATTCAAATCATAATAGCCGTTTTTATTGGTCGTCGTACCGGTCTGAGTCTGTTTGACATACACGTTGACAAGTTCAATACCACGATTGTCTGTATCAACAACATAACCATAAATGCGCACTTTCTGTGATTGAGCAAGAACAGTAGGAACAATAAAAATAATAGCAAAAAATGCGAGTAAGACCTGCTTCACATTTTTTGCAAAACTATATGAATTATTATTTGACACTTACAATATGATTTCAATAACTCGCAAAATTACTCTTTTTTTGCGAAATGATAAAATTTAAATAGCGTCTTTTCGGTTGCTTACCTTAAAAATTATATAATTTGTGTTATTCTTTTTCTAATGTGCAAAAAAAATAGTAATTTTGCAGGTTGAAAATTGGCTTTATGACTTATCTTGTTGTCCGTTTATCGACCTTAGGTAGTATAGCAATGCTTGTGCCGGTTATGGCTTCAGTGGCTGCTACATACTCCAACGACCATTTTGTTGTCGTGTCGAATGTCGATTTTGCCGATGTCTTTGCGCATATACCTAACGTGGACTATAAGAAAATAAGTGGTGCAATGTCATATTTCAGTCTTGTCAAAAAAATGCAGGCTTATTATAAATTCGATGCTCTGATTGATTTGCAAGATTCGAAAGAGTCAAGATTGCTCCGAACAATTTTCAAAATTTTTGGCGTGCCTAATTACGTGATTAAGAAGGACCGCCATAAGCGCGATAGGCTGATTAAGTTAGGTCATAAATTGTCAGAACCATTGAAGTCGGAGTTTACTCTCTATCTCAATACTTTTGCTGCTGCGGGGCTTACTATTGACGATGTTAAGTTCACACCATTGCAGCCGCAAATAGATGAAGTTACGCAACAGATAATAGGAGAAAAACCGAACGGACAACAATGGATTGGAGTTGCACCTTTTGCCACGCATGCTACCAACATGTTGCCTTACAAAGTTACTAAAGGCTTGCTTGCATATCTTAACGAACGACCCAATACGCGAGTTTTTCTTTTCGGTGCCGGCGAAATAGAATGTGAAATGTTAGGGCAGTGGGCAAGTGTTTTTGACAATGTAACTACAGTGGCAGGCAGAGTGTCGATTATGAATGAATTGGCAATAATGACACAACTTGACATAATGATAGGCATGGATTCTGCCAATCAACACTTGAGTTCATTGGTCGGCTTACCGGCTCTGACAATATGGTGCGGAACACATCCGAATGCCGGTTTTTATGGTTGGAAACAAAATCCGGACTTTATAGTGCAAAAAGATTTTGACTGTCGCCCATGCACTTTGCATGGAGGTGAAAAATGCAAACTCAAAAAATTTGAATGTAAACGAATAGACACTGACGAGATTATTGCTAAACTTGAATGGTGTCTGAAAAAAATAAATAGTCAACATTAAGAATTATTACATAAAAATTTATGGCAAAAATCATTTCATTAGCAAATCAAAAAGGTGGTGTAGGCAAAACAACTACTGCTATCAACTTAGCGGCTTCATTGGCCACACTTGGTAAAAAAGTATTATTAGTTGATGCTGACCCTCAGGCAAATGCTTCATCAGGACTCGGCATTGATATCCGCTCTCTCGAATACACTATATATGAATGTATGGTCAACAATGCTATTCCTGCTAAGGCTATACAGCCTACGGAATTGGACAATCTATTTGTCTTGCCTGCACATATCGACCTCGTGGGAGCAGAAATTGAAATGCTCAATCTTGAAAATCGCGACCAGATATTGCGTACCATTCTCAAGCCGCTACGCGACCAGTATGATTATATCTTAATCGATTGCTCGCCTTCATTAGGATTGATAACTGTCAATGCCTTGACAGCATCAGATTCAGTTATTATACCTGTACAGTGCGAGTATTTTGCTCTTGAAGGTATTTCCAAACTGCTGAACACTATCAAAATCATAAAAAACAAACTCAATCCGGATCTGATTATCGAAGGTTTCCTGCTTACTATGTACGATAACCGCTTGCGCTTGTCAAATCAAGTGTATGATGAAGTTAAGCGTCATTTCGGCAACTTGGTGTTCAATAGCGTAATAGCCCGTAATGTCCGTCTTGGTGAAGCACCGGGATTCGGAAAACCTATCATACTCTACGATCCTAAATCGTCAGGTTCGCAAAACTATTTAGATTTAGCAAAAGAACTTATCAATCGTTAGTCAACTATGCCAAAACAACCTCCACGTTTAGGTCGCGGATTAGATGCTTTATTAGGCGACCAAGCAACCGAAATTCGTACAGGCGGCTCATCGACAATCAACGAAATCCCGCTTTCAAAAATAGTGGCTAATCCTAATCAGCCACGTAAAAATTTCGATGAAGAAGCCCTTAATGCTTTGGCTGATTCATTACGAGAGATGGGTGTTATTACCCCCATCACTTTGCGTCGAAATGATGATGACACGTATCTCATCATTGCCGGTGAACGTCGCTTTCGTGCAGCCCAATTAGCAGGGCTTGAAACCATTCCTGCTTACATACGCACCGTTGATGATGAGCAACTTATGGAGTTGGCTCTGATTGAGAATATTCAGCGTGAAGACCTTGATGCTATTGAGATTGCCCTTGGTTATCAGCGATTGCTCGAAGAGTACAACCTGACTCATGAACAGATTAGTCAGAAAGTCGGTATGAGCCGCACCAATGTGAGCAACTATTTGCGTTTGCTTAATTTGCCGGCTGAAATCCAAATCGGTCTGCAAAACAGATTGTTGGATATGGGACACGCCAGAGCACTCTTGGCTGTTGCTGACCCACAATGGCAGTTGCAAACCTACAAACAGATTTTAGAAAAAGGTTTGAGTGTTCGACAAGTTGAAGCACTTGCAAGACAATATAATAGTTCACCATCGTCACCGAAATCCTCAAAATCGGATGTTGCTGAGGGCGACTTGCAAACGCTCGAAACTCTAAAATCATTGTTTGGCGACAATGTCAAGTTTACGTGCAATCGCAAGGGAAAAGGGCAGATTACCATACCATTTGACTCTCGTGATCAACTTTCGGATATAATCAATCAACTCAATACCAACAAAGATTGAAGTCGTTTAGGTTTATATTAGCATCGTGTGCCACAATATTATTGTGTGGCACTTTGAATGCTAATATTCAGACCGATACGACATCTATTGTATGGTCCGACGATGATTATCAGACGACCTATTCTGATAGTAGTCAGTGGATTTCAATTGATAGTTTGAAACGTCAGACTCTCAATCGCGAAGAGCTGAAAAAACAGGATGTTTTCCAACCAGCACCGAAGAATAAAAAAAAATCGGAAGTCCAATCCGTAGCCGTCAAAAAAAAGGCTGATTCAAAGGCTCAACCTTCACAAGCATGGAAACCTAATGCACAACAAGCATTGTGGTTAGGTGTAATTATCCCCGGAGCAGGACAAATCTATAATCGCATGTATTGGAAACTTCCAATCGTCTATGGCGGACTGATGGGATGTGCCTATGCTATATCGTGGAACGGAAGATTATATAACGACTACAAGCAAGCCTATATTGATATTTTATCCACCAACGACTATTCTGATCCTAACGCCTCGTTCATCAAAGTATTGCCTAAAGGCTATACAATAGAATCTATGGGCGGAGTAAGTAATTACACAAATGTGTTGAATAATCGTCAGAATACGTATCGCAGAAATCGTGATTTGGGAATTATTGCAGCTGTTGCAGTGTATGCCCTTTCGCTGATTGACGCTTACGTCGATGCTCAATTATTCAATTTCGACATATCACCTGATTTAACACTGAATGTGAAGCCTAATGTTGAATATGACATGTTCAATCAACGTTCGACAGAACTTCATCTAACATTAAATTTCTAATGAATAATTCCTTGAAATACATATTGATGTGTGTTGCATTGTCAAGTGCAACATTTGTTTTGGCACAACAAGAAGTTAATACCGACATTTCTGATTCAGATATTATAAATATCGTTGAGGAAGAAACCGACTCATTGGATTTGCCGGATAGTATTGAAACTGACTCTATAATAATGCAACTCAAGCGTGATAGTACCGATTCGGTTACTATGCGATTTATGAGCGACGAATTAGATTTAATGACACTTGACTATACGGCACGTGGTGAATGTCTTCCTCTCAAAGATAGTGTTATTGTAACCGATGAAATGTATATTGAGCGGTTGCAAGCCCTGCCTTATATAATTGAAATGCCGTACAACAAGATTGTTCGCGCTTATATTGACTTGTATATTCAGCGGCGACCGAAGCAGATTGCTAATATGACGGCTTTGAGTGATTATTATTTTCCTATTTTTGAACAAAAACTTGCTCAATATGGTTTGCCATACGAACTTCGCTATCTCCCTATCATAGAGTCAGCACTCAATGCTAAGGCTTATTCGCGAGCCGGAGCAGCAGGTCTGTGGCAGTTTATGCCTGCTACCGGACGTCTCTATGGATTGGAAATCAATTCACTCGTTGACGAACGTATGGACCCATATAAAGCAACTGATGCTGCTTGTCGTTTCTTGCGAGACCTATATGCCATACACCATGATTGGCATTTAGTTATTGCTGCATATAACTGTGGGTCAGGTAATATTCGTAAAGCACGTACCCGCTCAGGTGGCAAAAATGATTATTGGGCTATATATCCATACTTGCCTGCCGAAACACGTGGTTATGTGCCTATTTTTATTGCTGCTAATTATGCAATGAATTATGCTGATGCTCATCAAATCTGCACAAGCGAGATTTCACTGCCTGTCCCGGCTGATACTATTAAGACTGATAAACGTTTGCACCTCTTGCAGGTCGCAGAAGTATTAGATATCCCTATTGAAGATTTACGCACGCTCAACCCTCAATATCGTATGGATATATTACCTGGCAGCAAAGTCTATTCGCTTGTGTTGCCGGATGACAAACTTGAGGAATTTTTAGAGCATGAGCAAGAAATCTTTGCTTACAAGGCTGATAGCCTTATCAATAATCGTCGTGCGCAAATAGATATGGCTCAACGTAGTACGGCGACAGGTGGCAATGGTAAATATCAAGTGTATAAAATAAAAAACGGCGATACGCTGGGTAGCATAGCACGTCGTTTTCATGTTTCTGTATCGCAACTTCAACGATGGAACGGGTTGCGCGGAACAAGTATCAGAGCAGGTAAAACATTGAAAATATATAAATAGTCTTATGGACGATGTCGAAAAAGTATATTGGTCAATAGCCGAAGTGAGCGAAATGCTGAATCTCTCATATTCCACATTGCATTATTGGGAAAAAGAGATTAAGCAACTTTGCCCGCAACGTAATGATGGCGGAACACGATTTTATACGGCTGACGATATCGAAACTTTGCGACAAATCAAATATATGCGAGACGTTGAGAAAATGTCGATTCGCATGATACGTAAAAAATTTGCCGACAATAAGACTGACGTGCAAAAAAAACAACAAATGGAGCAATACCTAATCAAGTTGCGCGAACAATTAGTCGAAATGCGCTCGTTTTTGTAATATAGGTTCAATGCTTCACCATCTTAACCGGTTTGCCAATCTTGGCAAATGCAGTGCGTAATTTCTCATCAGAGGTTTTCTTAGGGTCGAACACAAGCCATACTTCTTGCTTATCTTTGTCAATACGCATGTCTTTAATGCCCTTTTCAAACGCTATATTGTTTTGAATTTTGTCAACGCAACCCTGACAATGTATCTCTACAACGTATATCACTGTGTCGCGTTTTTGCTTATCTTCTGCATGTATAGTCAATGCAGATAATACTAAAACAAATAGTAAAATTATCTTTTTCATCTTAATCTATTTTTTCATTCTTAAAGATGCCATCTAAATCCTGCATATACTTTCCAACCGCTTAATGGTGCATATACCATTGAAGCATCAAAATTTGTGCCAAATGGGTTGTCATAACCAATGATCGGATGTTCTTGACGATAGTTGGTCATATTTTCAGCCCCCACATAAATACTCCAAGTTTTGAAAAATCGTGTTATCTGAGCGTATAATTGTGGATACCATTTATATGTATTTTGCCATAGCGGATTATTTTTATCAGGGTCGGGAAGTCTGCCTCCACTTATAAATTGTGATGTTAAGTCAAACTGCCATGTGTGCAACGGTGTTTGATAGGATAGGCTAATCAGGGCTTTCCATAGTGGAACGAGTGGCTGACGGCGCAACACTCCATTATATGTAGTCCTAACATCTGTATAGCGATATGCCATATCTATGGTCAGACCTCGATAAACTTCCATTTGTGCCTCTATTTGCGCTGCATGTGAATACGATAATCCAGCCAAATTGCTTATTATTGCTTTGTGCGAATCACTATCAAGATCTGTTACTATAGAATTGATAAATCGAGTGTAATAATAGTCGGCTGAGAGAGTAAGTTGCCGTGTACCAATCGGAATATAAAAGATACTGCTTATTCCGGCATTGATGGCTTTCTCTTGACGGTAAGTGGAGTCGGCAAAAACTAACTGACGGCTACTTGGGAATAAAAAGGCATTATCTGTCAGTATGTTAGGTGTTCGATACGACAATCCTGCGCTTGCTCGCAGATTCCACCATTCAAAAGGTGCACATCTCACATTTACTCGTGGAGTAGTGAAAAATCCATGATGGTTCGACCAATCTTCGCGCAAGCCAATCAGAAGCGATAATTTGTCGGTGGGCTTAAATGAATATTCTGCAAATATGCCAGGTGTGTATTCATTATCAGGCATTGATATCGTGCGTTGCGGTTCAGTCAGTTGACGTTCATAGTGGTCGTAATTGAACGAAACTCCGGTTGTCAGTGAATGTAATTCATTGAATTCTTGAGTGTATAGAATATTGAGATAGACATTGGTCTGTTGAGTGCTGACTTGTCTGGGGCCGAAATTACCTATCTGGCGATGGTACGAAGTTGAAATAATGGTTCCTATACTCTTGTAATCAGTATTGTCAAATACATAGCCATTTTTAAAATACCCTTCTGCTCTGTATATATTTAAGTCAATACTATAAGGCTTAATTCCTGAATTTTGTTGTTGCCATTGTTTTGTTTGTCCTGAATGTCGTTGATTGTATAGACCTCTGATGACATATATACCGGTGAAGTCATTGCGTTTTATCGACCAGCGATGAAGTATATTGCCTTGTTGACCGGTAGGCAAATCCAAAAATCCATCTTTATTATTGTCCATTTCCATTGAGCCGTTTTCGTAGTGTGCAAGTACACCCGTGTGCACACCTTTAGCCACTTTCCATCCGCCCATGGCGTTTAATTCTGTGTGCAGATGTGAATTAACCATCGCGTTTAGCGCGATTGACGGCGTATTGTCAGGCTTTAAATATTCAATGTTGATTTGCCCTGTTGTGGCTTCATAACCATTGATAACCGATGATGTTCCTTTCGAAATTTGAATACTTTCAATCCAAGGTCCGGGTATGTATGTAAGTCCAAAATTATTTGCCAACCCCCTTATGTTAGGTGTATTTTCAGTCAGAATTTGCACGTACTGTCCTGCTAATCCTAACATTCTTATATGTTTGGCACCTGTTGCTGCATCACTATAGGCAACGTCAACCGAAGCCGAAGTCTCAAATGATTCTGACAGATTGCAACATGCCGCACGAGTCAATTCTTCGCTCGATATGGTTTGAACATCAAGTGTTGATATGCGTGAATGAAGAATACCTGATTTCCGTTGAGCAATGGTTACTTCATCTAATATCGCCTCTGATACTAAAACGACATCCACCTTATTCCCATCAACAACTATAAGAGTATCAGGATGATAGAGTAGGTATGATACTACCAAATGAGTGTTGTCTGCAATAGTTGAAATCTGAAAATGTCCGCTATCGTCTGTTGTTACGCCATGTTGTGTGTCAGCCCAATAAACATTTGCTCCGGCCAGAGGCTCCCCTTCATCATTTAGAACTGTTCCCGTAACATCACAATATGCTATCAGACTATTAAATATAAATAATGAAAGAATTAGTTTTCTCATGTCGTAATTTTAGTTGTCAGCATCCGATGGTCTTAATAAATATAGGCGGTCGCCTCGATGTAGTACTTCCTTAGTTTTTATAGAAAATAGTGCACCCTTAGGAGCAAAATCAACCGACTTGTCGTCCATTCGTATGTTGTTAGCAATATCTTCGTATGCACCTGTCGTTTCGCCTGTAACAAGATATTCGCATCCTGAATGGAAACCTTCCGAACATTCTACATGAAATTCTGCCACCCCTATTTGCTTGAAATAATTTGTGCATCGACCGATATAGACTTTTGTGCGAGTGGCTTTGGAACCATAATTATGAGTCCATTCGCCAAGTCTCTGACCCAAATAATAACCATTCCAAAAACCACGATTGAATACGCGAGCAAGCCGTGCGTCCCATTGTGCAATCTTCTCTGATGTAAATGTCTGGTCGTAATAACTCTCAATGGCTTGCTTGTAACATTCAACAACAGTCTTGACATATTCAGCACCACGGGCGCGACCTTCGATTTTGAAAACCGACACACCTGCATCGAGCATTTTATTGATAAAATGTATGGTCTTCAAATCTTTAGGCGACATGATGTATTGATTGTCGATATCAAGTTCAATGTCCGACTCTTTATCTTTTACTGTGTAGGCACGACGGCATACTTGCATGCAAGCACCGCGATTGGCTGAAAAACCATGCTCGTGCAGACTCAAATAGCATTTACCTGATACTGCCATACATAATGCACCATGACAAAACATTTCGATGCGCACCAACTCACCATGTCGTCCGCGAATATCTTGCTCTACAATAGCCTTATGTATTGCTGCCACTTGCTCTAAATTAAGTTCGCGAGCAAGCACAACCACGTCAGCAAATTGAGCATAAAAACGTAATGCCTCAACATTAGATATGTTTAGTTGTGTTGACAGATGTATCTCAACATCTTGACTCACTGCGTATTGCATAACAGCAATATCAGAGGCAATTATTGCGCTTATACCTGCTTGGCGAGCGTTATCAACTATTTCACGCATCAAAGCAAGGTCGTCATCGTACATGACGGTGTTGAGAGTCAGATAAGTTTTTACGTTTGCCTCACGGCATGTCTTGACTATGGTGTGCAAGTCTTGAGTAGTAAAGTTAGCCGACGAACGACTTCTCATATTAAGGTGTTCGATACCGAAATAGACAGAATTGGCTCCCGCCTTAATGGCTGCTGATAAACTTTCCCACGAACCCACAGGGGCCATGATTTCATATTGATGTTGCATATTTTGAATATATAATAATGTGAGAGTGAATTTAAATGATTTACAAAATTACTATTTTTTCACTTTATGTGAAAGAAAAATATCAAAACATTTGCAACAATAAATAAAAAAGAGTAACTTTGCACGTTTAAAAATTAAAACTTTAGTTCAATTCATTTTATTTAATTATTCTTATGGCAACAATTAACAAAGTTATTTTGATTGGAAACGTAGGAAAAGATCCTCAAATCCGTTATCTTGATCGTGGAGTGGCTGTAACATCGTTTCCATTGGCTACAACAGAGCGTGGTTATGTAACTCAAAGTGGTGTTCAAGTTCCTGACCGTACGGAATGGCACAACATCGTGATGTGGCGTAATTTGGCTGAGTGGGCTGACAAATATGTTCGCAAAGGTCAACAACTCTACATTGAGGGCAAACTCCAAACTCGCAAAAGCGAAAAAGATGGTGTGATGCGTTACAACACTGAAGTTGTAGTTGAGGAAGTCAAAATCTTAAGCCGTCCTCAAGAAAAACGCGAACAAGAAGAAAAATCAGCAGAACAACCTCAACCTGAAGTTGAAACTGCAGAAAAAAATATAGAATCCGATCCGTTAGATATTCTTGGAGGTAACGAGATTTTCTAAATCCTACATTCTAAACAGCAAAAAGAGGGTGTGTCAAAAATGGCATACCCTCTTTTAAGTTTATACGAAACTATCCCAAAATGTTCAAAAATGAATTATTGTCGTCATATAAATCCATGAGGCTGTCTAACAACAAGAATGTTAGATAGTCTCTTTTTATTTATTTGACATAAAAAATTGTTAGCCCTTATATG
>Ga0326513_10001848_pt1 | contig 15946 bp, 12 predicted proteins | sample 2_2465_0518_D_FD_203654 | JGI IMG/M metagenome (GOLD analysis project Ga0326513, IMG submission 203654) | Bovine rumen microbial communities from UC Davis, California, United States - 2_2465_0518 | ecosystem: Host-associated > Mammals > Digestive system > Stomach > Rumen | place: USA... | reverse complement strand
TCAGAAAAGCATGAATGTTATTGATCTTATTGATACTCTTAAGAATCAGGATGATCCTATAGAAAATGTTACTTATGATACTGAAGCTGGTACAGGAACATATATTACAAGTGATAAAGCTGTAAAAAACTGGGTACGATATGCAACTGATATACAGTTAATATATGCTAAGTATTTTGGAATATCATATAATTATGGATCGATAAAGAAAACAATAGGTGATATAACGGTAGAACGTAACACTAAACTTCCGTATATAGATCAGCTTCTTGACTGGCTTAAAAAAGCATTTGATGAAGCTGATGCTATTATAAGAGGTATCAATGTTGTAGCTTCGTTTGTAAAGGCAAAGACACAATATTCATATGAAGATTGGGAAAGGACTACTAACTTCTGATGGCAGTTAATACGAATAAATATAAATTATATAACTATGACCGCCCGGAAATGTGGAACGTACCAATTGACATGCGTTACGAAATGGACGGTCTTACCGAAGAGTTTGGTTATGACATGCTCTATGTACGTAATTGTAAGTTCGTCAAATGTAAGTGCTTTGATGATTTACATAAAAGCGGTAATGCAAAATGTCCATTATGTCATGGATTTGGATATCTTAGTTCTATTGAACTAATAAAGGCATTTGAAAGTTCTACAAAACCTTATATGTGGGATAACTTTATAAACAAGTCCAAGATAGGAGTTACAGACCAAAAGAATGAAGTAATATATATAAGACAGTTCTATAATCCAAAGGATAGGGACTTTATTCTTAAGGTTACATGGGATAAATATCATACACCTGTAGATATACTTCACGTATACGAAATAGTAGGTGTATATGAAATGAGAGGAGACCAAGGCCGTATAGAGCTTAATGGTTGCAGTATTAACGACATGACGGATCTTGTTGAACCATTCCAGAAAACATTGCGGGCAATGCCAAAAGCTGCTGTCCATAATTTACTGAAAGGCGGTAAATATATATGGCCTATGTCCTTAATGAAGAATTAAGTAAAGCTCGAAAAAAGCTTAAAGAAGATATATTAGCAAATGATCTGTATGGCAAAAAGATATATATATTAGGTACTGCCGAGTTTGGACCAACAAACCAACCTATACTTGTAAAGTCTACTGTTGGATTATATAATAAGTTTGGAAGATATGGTACATTGATAGATGCATTTCATGAGATAAAATATACATCAAAAAACAATGATGTATATCTTGTAAAAGTTACAGGAGAATTTGCAAATGCATATCTTAATGTAAATCTTAATGATTCTGATATAATAGAAAACGGATTTCAATTTATATCATCACAGTCAAACGAAGTATTTAATGAAATATCTATAACAGTAGATACAGATAGATTATGGATAGAATATCCAAATGATCTTAATATAAAAGACCATATTGCAGAATTTACATATGTAGACTATCCAACAATAGGTGAACTTGCTAATGCAATAAATAAAAAGACTAATAAAAAGAATGGATTTATTTATGCACACTATAATGTAGATCCAGCTACTCCTACAAATACAGCTTTTTATTGCTGCAATCCTACAATTATTAATCTATATGGTGGGAAATGTGGTCTTGACTACTCTAAAAACCTATTATATAATTGCCTAAATAGGACATATTCGCTTCTTGAATCGTATAATATAGATATAGTTATACCTATTCAAGCATTCGTAGATGATATATATCCAGATGATTCAGATAGTAATGAATGGCAATATGATATGCGTTATTATCAGACTACTAAGGATTATCTCACCGAGGATATGTTTGGAAGACAAAGATCATTCCTGAATCAACTTATCAATTTTTGTATGAATCAACTCAATTTTGGTGTTGTTACCACAGGAATTATAGGATTTAATCCGATCTTTGAAACCGAAAGCGAATATCTATCAGAAGCAGATGACATTTCAAAAATGTGGCTGCATTGCCTTGAGTTCAATAAAAATCTCTGTGAAAATCCAGCATATTCATTCCTTGTATCCATTGTCGGCGGAGATATAAAGTATAATCAGGGCGTAATAACAGACAATGGATATCTCGCCTACGCAGCTCTTTGTGCTGAAACGCAGATCATCCAAGGTACTACTAATGTGCCTTTCGCTAATTCCATAGCCATTTATAATGAATTCTCCGAAGAAATCCTTAAGGAACTTGCTGATAACGATATAGTGTCATTCAGGCATAGTCCGTTTTATGACAAAGTAGTAGTATACGATGGTATTACACTACATAATACACACGGATGTGGACTCGGAAACTATGCAAATGTAAGAATGATACAAATGTGTATAGCTTATGTAAATACGTTATTTCAGTTTTATATAGGCGAAGACATGGTAAAACTCATAGAAGAGGGTATCGTAAGTGATGACTTACAGGAAATTCTATCAAATATACAGTCAAAGGATGTAATAAAGGAATTTGAATTTGAACTTGTTCCTGATTATATCCATGGAGAACTCAAAGTGTTCCTTAAACTTCAAACCATTTATATGACAAAAACCGTAAATATTTGTACAGTGATGGAGATAACCACAGAAAGCGATTCTTATGAATAATAAAGATATGGAGGCCGCATACGAAAGATACTTCGCTGGTATGAAAGGAAGGGAACCTGTAACGGCTGATAACAATAAGGTTCCCGAAATCGAATCACCAAACAGGTATATATATGGTGAGGACAGCGCAAAACGTCTGCACCTTATTGAAAACAGTAAGATGCATGATGACTGGCCGGATCATCATACAGTAGACGGACATATCGGAGACATCGAAGGTCTTGCCAACATCCTTAAGCAATTATGTAATGCTGCTTGGGGAAATGACTGGGGACAGCTAAGTTGTGATATGCTTACTGGAGAAGATAGTTCAAATATAAAACTACCACAGGTTGTCATTGATGTTAACCAAAGAGATGTCTCAGAAGGAATCGGTACATTCAAACCAATCTTGATAGATGTCCAGAAAGAATATAACGAAGACGGTACAGAGACAGGTGATGCCTTCCTGATATATCGTCAATGGTTTGACCAGAACATTGAATTCGATATTTATGGACATAATTCAAAAGAAGCACGAGAAATAATGACAAAGTTGGAAAGACTTATTCTTTCGTATACCGGTTATATAAAGCGTAAAGGAGTATCTGAGATTTTCTTTTTAAAAGAAGTAAGTCCAAGATCAGCTTTAAACTATTACGAAAACATACCCATGCGGTGTGTATATTACTTTGTCAGAACAGAAACCATTATTCCAATAAGGATAAGCCTGATAAATAAGATAAACGTTGAAATAGGTGCAAAACCATTAACGGTTGAAGGCGTATCCAAGATAATCAAAGAGGCAACCAGTCTTAATGCCAAATCTGAGATAGAGTTTGATTTCTTTGATGGAGATAATGGAATAACCTATGAACCATCTTAAGGAGGAAATGACAAATGGCTATTAAGAATCTTTATCCAAATCTGCCAGGTCATCTTGTTGAGTTTAAGGATGGCGGTCTTCAGTTTGTTACAAACGGTGATGAAAACAATACCGCTAAAACTAAAAGTCTTCTTATCCTTGGAACAGCATTTGACGGCCCTGTAAACAATCCTGTTAAGATCAACAATGATACTGTTGAAACAGTGTTTGGATCAGAGCTTGATGAATATGGCAGAATAAGTAAGGCTACTATCACAAAGGCTGCTCGTCAGGCTTTTCGTAATGGCTTTACTGATGTTCGTTGTATGAGAGTTACAGGTAAGCCGGCAGAGGTTGTTATCGAAAAGAAAGAACCTGCTACACCTGCTACAGCTATAGTTACAAAGAATAACGAGTCTGTTCCTTTCAGTCTTATAACGAACAGCACAAGTGATATTGATCTTTACAATTCTTCTACAGTTGATGCATTTCCTGTATTGAAGATTCTGTCTATCACAAATGATATTACTGGTGCAACACTTTCAACAAGCCAGATCGATATAAGCGATAAGTGGAATGGTAAGATCAAGGCAGCAGCAAATAATATGTTCCCTCTTGGAACAACTGCTTCTTTTACATTCCAGTATATGGATACCAATAAGACACTTCCTTCAGGTGCTCCTTCAACTGGTTATACAGTTACAAATGGTGTCCTTAAGTGCGAAAAGTTTACTGGATCAGATGCTTTCGCTATGCCAACAGGTACAAACGCTGTAAGTATTCCTATAAGTGATCTTACACTTGGCGATTCAGCATATGATAACGGTGACTGGTTTGCTTCTGAGTTTAACAGCACAGATACATCAGTTCCTACTTCCGCAAATGTAAACGGCTACAATAAGGTTGCTGTAATTACAAAGAAGAACGTATTCGTAACTTCTGTAGGCGGAGCTGCTGCATCTGATGGTCTTGAGTTTACAGCTGTTGACAGCACAGGAACACTTCCTGATAAGCTGCTTATCAAGGGCGAGAACTACAGCATTAATCAGACATCTACAAACATCGAGTTTACTCTTAACTCTGGATGGTCAAATCCTGGTTATGACAAACTTGAACTTGTTTCATATCGTTATCCTGCTGAAGATGATGGTACAGCATCAAGCATTGAACTTACTTCTAACGAGCAGGAATTCGATATAAGCGATATGTTCTCAGATGATCTTGCAGATATCGTTTCAGGCACTAAGGCTGTAGTAGCTGTTAAAGCTGGTACAAGTGCATCCACACTCAGGACTCTTAATGCAACATCTGATTATACAATCGATCTTACTGATGGAGCTGAAAAGATTAAGATCATAGGTGGTCTTGCTGAAGTATCTCCAAGTGCCAAAGTATATGTTTACATTACATATACAGTCAATAAGTATGATGAATATAAAGTAATCTTCCGTACATCAAACGGTGGTAAGCTTTATAATTCTTGTACTGTTGAGATCGAGTCTTATATAGCTTCTGGAACAAATGGTGACGGACCTGCCGGATATGAAGGTAAGATATTCCGTTTCACAAAACCTGAAGGCAAATACAGTTCTGAAGTAGACCATGTATTTGAGTATAATTCATGGGATTTCCCTACAGTTGAACTTCTTGCAATCGGTATGAGAAACGATATCATCAATAACGGCATGTTTGAAGTTGTATATGATGTCGCTGATATCGATACTTCAAAACTTGGTCCTGATACCGGGTCAATAACAGAAGTATTCTCTGGTGGTGATGACGGAGTTGATAATATTTCTGAACAGGATCTGTATTATGCACTTTCTGGACAGCGTTATACAATTTCTGATGTCGGATCACCTGATGAGAATGGACATCTCATCACAGCAGAAGATGTTGGACTGCTCAAAGTAACTGGTGCATACCAGCTTCTTGAGAACTACAGTGTTGATTACATCTATCCTGCTGGTGTATATGCTGATTCCAAGTTTGACTTCTTTAAGCAGCTCACTCTTGTTTGTGCTGTACTTACATACAGAACAAAGATGACACACGGCTTTATTGATGTTAAACCTAATCCAAATACAACGCTTTCTGGTGTAAATGCTTACACTAAGAGACTTATGGCATGGAGTGAAGCAAATATTCCTTGCTATATGACTGATGATAGTGGAACACCTATCGCAGATAATGAAGGCAAGTATATGGAGCTTGGATGGTATGTAAGCGTTGTTGCCGGACCTGAAATAATAATGTCATCAAGTACACTTGGTACATATTATGGATCTCCTGCAATCGCATATGCAGCTCTTAATGCTACATTAGCAGCTAAATCAGCTCCTACAAATAAAGCTATTCAGGGCACAAATGGAATGAAGTTCCTGTTCAGCAATAAGCAGATGAATGATCTCGTTGGTTCAAGATTTGTAGTATTCAAATCAAAGGATTCAACATCATCTACTCCATATGTTGTAGATGGCTGCACAGCTGGTTCAGAAGCTTGCGATTACAATCGTATATCAACTGTAAAGGTTGTTACTGATGTAGTCGATCAGGTACGTGAAGTATGTGAGCCATTCCTTGGTGAGCCTAATACAATCGAGCAGCGTAATGCAATGAGTGCTCTTATATCAAAGAGACTTACATATCTTAAAGAAGCTGGTGAGATACATCACTTCGAGTTTGAAGTTATCAGCACAATTCAGCAGATGCTTCTTGGTGAATGCCAGATAAGTCTTACACTTGTTCCTCCTACGGAATTGCGTAAGATTACTACAGTAGTTGCTCTGAGGGCTGCTGCATAAGTGGTATAAGATATGTTAAACTTCCCTCAGGTCTTTAAATTCAGACCTGAGGGCTCATTAAAAAGGAGGAAATAACCATGGCTAGTCCTACAATTCAGACTTTGACATCGTTCTCCGGCGCTGATCTCGTAGCAACATTTGCTAACGTTGTTGTCGGTGAACTTATGCAAATCTCTTGGGCAGTTCAGAGAGATAAAGCACCTATATTCACATTCGGATCACCTGATGCAAGATCATTTTCGCGTGGTAAACGTGGACTTGCCGGATCAATGACATTCGCTGTTTTTGATCATGACAGTCTTGTAAGTGCTCTTAAATCAGTATGGGATGAAATTGCTCCACCAGCTATGTTTACAGCTGCTGCTAACAGAGCATTGGCAGCATCTGAAGATTTTACAAAAGCTCTTGATATGATCAACTGGAACAAGACAGTTTCTGACAAGCAGCAGGAAAGTCGTAATGGATTCGGTTTTTCATTCGGTGGAGATTATTCTAAAGATTCAATAAATGCACAGACTGACAGGGCTTCAAATAACAGACCCGGAACTCGTGATGTAAGAGAGATAGCATCTCAGGATATAAACTGGGAACCTTCTAATGAACAGATCTATGTTCCGGCAGGTTTTGCTCCTATCCGTGGTGAAAATGTTGTTTATGCAGATACACTTCCACCATTTGATGTAACTCTTACATTTGCTTCTGAGTATGGACATACAGCATTCCAGAAGATATATGACGTTGATATCCTTAATGAGAGCTCTGGTGTATCAATCGATACAGTTCTCATTCAGAGGCAGCTTACATGGATAGCTCGTAGACTTAGTCCACTTATCCGTGGTGTTTACACTCGTGATGAGAATGGTGATGTAAGAGGTAAGTCAGTATATCCTGTAGAAGAGTCATAATTAAAACATGATAATCTGAAGTTTTTTGGTCATATACCTCTTCTCAATCAGTAAGAACCAAGGTGCTTAAATGTGCCTTGGTTCTTATTGTTTCCTATGTTATAATTCAGAAAAAGGGAGGATTTACTATGTCAAGTCCAGCTTTTATCAATAAATTCTATAAGACATTTTCTGGTACTGATACCATAGCGTTTATGATACTTCCTGGTAGTAAACCTATCACATTAGGTACTGTTACAACATTAAGTTATTCAATGTATAGAGTTAAAAAACCTGTACTCAATATAGGTAAAACAAATATAAGTGGGGTAACCCGTGGTTCAAGAATTTACGGCGGGACAATGATATTTACATTAATAAACCAGCATTGGCTCCGTAACCTTTCTGAAGAAGTAGAATGGCTTAAATCATATGATAATCTTAAATGTGATGAACTCCCTGTATTTGATATCATGATTACATCTGCAAATGAATATGGATCATACATAAACATGTACATATCCGGAATAGACTTTACTGATGAACAACAAACAATGTCTGTTGAAGATATGTTTACAGAAAATGTATTTCAGTTTATAGCCCGTGATATATCTACATTTGCTGCTGGTCCAGTCTTAATGACAGATAATGTCGGACAGTTAACATCAAATTATCAGTCTGGATTTTTTGTTACTGATTCATCAGTAGCAACAAAAGAAGAAATAATACAGGGCTTTAATGAATATGTTAAAAGACGAAAAGAAAAACAGGAAAATGCCAGAAAGAAACCTAAAGGTTTAGAAAGAGAATTATATTATAGCGATGTTGATTAGTGAGGTATAGGATATGATGACAGGATCTGATGTACTTAATGTACAGAAAATGCTTAGTGATGATGGATATTCATGTCCTGTAAACGGTGTATTTGATGAAGCTACTAAGAATGCCGTTAAAATGTTTCAGTCAAAAAATAATATATCACATATAAATGGTGTAGTTGATCAGGAAACATATAATGCACTTGTAAATAAACTTGAACTTCCAGAAGGCATTATTTATTACGGTACTGTTATAAATAAGTCAGGTGCTGCTGTATATTCAAAACCTGAAGCTGGAGCAAGTGTAATGGACACTCTGTCTTATGGAGACATAATACCAATATATGATATAAAAGGTAATTATTATGTTACTGAAACAGGTTATATTATTGCAGATAATATATGGGGACCAGATACTCAGAATGCCAATGTAAAAGAATATACGCTGTTAGAAATGGGAGATGAAGGTGCAGCAGTAAGGGTATTACAGAATGCTCTTAAAACCCTTGGTCTTCTTAATTCAGTTAATGGTATATATGACAATAATACGTTCCAAGCAGTAGATTCATTTCAATATGCACATGATTTAACAAGAACAGGTAAAGCTGATATGAATACCTGGATGTTGATTCATGAAAGCGTATCTGAATTATTTAATACCGAAGTAGGATTTTCTCAGACATATTCAAAAGTTCCAGGCAGATATGTAATCGATAAAAACAATATTTTTATAGATATAAATGGATTTAATGTTGATATACAATCACATTATGATGTAAATGTAAAAAGAACATGTAATGTATTTTATGATGATGGTTATATTGGATTTTTATCTAATGTAAAAAGTTGTAAAATAGATACACTTAAACTTCAAGATTTAAGTGATGCTTTTATATATAATATTAAACATGGATATCCACGAAAGATTGAATATGTTGTATGTCCTTATGGTCATACTCCACATAAATATATATTTACTTTTGAACAGGAAGTTGCAAAAGTAGATGAAGAAAGTATATGTCATCATACAGAAAAATATGATTTTCTTAAGAAAGATGTCATATATAGAGCAACTGATTCGTCATATATACCATATGATAGCGGATTATGTCCTCATCCTGAAAAGCCATATGATTTTGAAAAATGGAAGTATAATAAACATATTTTTGGAGAATATAGGCTTTCAGATTATGGCTATTGTTATCATTAAAAGGAGAGGCTATGGCACAAGAATCTTATACCCATAGATATGTATTTGATCCTGACAGACGTGAGAAAAATCTTTTCAAAGAAGAATATTTTTCAAGCACTGATGTAGAAATTTATTTTGATGATAAAAATCAGACAGAAATAAACTATATCTCATTCTCCCTTAATGAACAGTTAAAGCCTATATATGGATATGCGTCAAGAACATGGGATGATGTAGCTGTAGGAAACAGGATAGTGTCTGGTACATTTCAGATGCCTATAAATAATTCAAAAGAAAAACAGTTTATTGATTTTGATTCTCTTAAAGGAAGATCAAGAAATCTTAATGCATCTGATAATTCAGATAATGAGTCATATAATAAGATAAATAACAATAATCAGCAAAGCATTGAATGGATGGGTACTACTGAACAATATACTGATTATGTAAGTGGCGATGAAGGTGCTTTATATAATAGTGATGAATATAAACTATATCTTGCTATGATGGCTAATCAGGGATATGTTCCTAAAAGCGATAAATTCAAGGATATCAAGAATACAATAATAAGGTATCAGAAAGCAAGAGGATTAGAAGGCACTGGTAAAATAAATGATATGACAAAAGAAAAACTTGAAAATGATACAGATGCAGTCACAAAAGAAACACATCATCTTGAAAGAGTAAATACATATGCTGTTCCAGATGATTCAGGAACACCAAGAAAGCTTACAGGTGATTTTGTTGTAACTTCTGATGTATATCAGGGATATGTATGTGTTCAGGATATCAATACTGGAAAACATTATTATGTAAAGGAGGTTGATATCGTATGAGTGCAATATCAGAGCTTACATCTGGCCAGATAAATAATACGATGAAATTCTCTCCTGCCGGACAAGTAATAAAAAATTCTGCTGCTATGTCAAATATATGTGACAAGCTTAATGCTATCGGTATAAAGACAAATAATACTGATAAATATGATGAAAACGTTGAGCAGAGTATAATGGAATTTCAGTATAAAAATAATCTTCCTGTAACAGGAATGATAGATGAATATACTGCACAAAAACTCATTGATAAATCAAATGAGATAATGGAAAATAACGTGAAAGCTCAGGATGATAAAGAAGAATATGATGAAGATGCAGATATATCATATCCTCATTACGAGCCTTTCTTTAAAGAGAATTCTGATAAAGATGCAAGAAGCTCAAGAAAGAATATCACTATAAAGTTTGGTGATGGTCAGATAGCTAAAAAGATAATAGATGTTTATATGAGATCAATAGGAACTGAAATAGATACTTCAGGAAATCCTATATCTGAAACATATGAATTCATAGCAAGAGACCTTAAGGAAATACATGTTAAGGATGATAAAAATAAATATATCGGTATAGAAGAAAAGTTATCTTCACCAGCTGATATAAAATATAATTTTGATGCATTAAAACAATTATAGAAAGGAATATGAATATGGGTATTATATATAAAACCAGTAATGATAAAACCGATAAGACCAAAAATAAACCAAATAACAGCGGACGTTTTATGGCCATGTCCAAACTTATAGGTATAATAATTATCATATTCCTTGCTGTCATAATAGTATATTCCATGATAGAAATGCATATCAATCATGACTTGTCATCTCTTACGCAGCTTATCATTTCAATGTTCGCTCTTGCCGGAGTATACGTAGGATTTTATCTTACAATGGCAAAAGTTGAACATGTCGAACAGGAAATTTCAGCAAGACAGGAAAGGCTCAAAGAATGTGGTGTTACCAATCAGGAGCTTATAGATGCTTATTCACAACAGAATCAGCAGCTTAATGATATATTAGGACAGCTCATAACCAAAGATGATTCAACATTATAAGGAGAAATTATTTTATGGAAGATCATACTCAGCGTAACCTTGACGACCTTAGAAGGGCCGCACAACTCCAGCTTGAAGCTCAACAGAAAGCTCAGCAGCAAGAAGAACAGGAAAATCAGGAAGAAGATAACATTAATTCTGATGATCCATACGCAGCTTTAAAAGCTGATCTGGATAAAGATGATGACGAACCTGTATATTCCGGTCCGACTCCATCAGAAAATCTTGATAATAATCCTGATTTAAACATTAAAACATTAGTTGATGATGATATTGCAATACCCGAAATAAATTATGGAGAAGAAGCTATATTCCCAGGCGGCCCAACTCAGTCAATGGTTGATGTATGGAAAGCCCAGTTTAAAAACAGCACTGTATTGCATACTAAGATACTCGAAAGACATTTTATATTCAGAACGCTTAACAGATACGAATATAAACAGATAATAGCAATATCAAACATAGATGCCATTACAAGGGAAGAAGTTATATGTAAGACTTGTACATTGTGGCCTGTTAATTATAATTTCAAGGCTATGGCAAAAGACGATTCAGGTTATCCAGGTACTCTTGCGCAAATCATAATGGAATCTTCAGGATTTACGAGCGAGTACGGTATAGAGGTATTGTAATATGCTAAGTATCAGCGAGCTCCTACTCCTTAAGGAAAGGTATAGCGGGCATAAATTATTTTATGTCCGCTTTTCAAATGTAGAATATGTATTTAGGGATATCTCACTTAAAGAATATAGATATATATCTACGTTATATTACGATAAATACGAAAAAGAAGATGCTATATGTAATATAGCCTGTGTATATCCAGAAGACCATGAAGAGTTTGCTTATAATGGCCATGCAGGATTTGTAAGCAAAGCTGCTTCGATAATAATGGAACAATCCGGTGTTGAAAATCCATTATATGCCATGGATATATATTCAAAATTAGTAAATATCAATTCACTTGAAGGTCAGTGTATGGATTTAGTAAAGGCATTCATAGGTGACTATTCATATGAAGAAATGGAAGACTGGCCATATGACCGTCTTATAATGATGACAATAAAGGCTGAACGTATAGCCAAACTTAAAGGATTTGACTGGCATCTTGAAGACACAAGAGATCAATACAAAGATCAATATGATACAGCAAATCTCGACAATGATGAATTCACTTCTTCTCTTATTGAACAAGGTATTGATCCAATGATGTTCTTTAAAGATGGTCTTGATAAAATGTTTAAATATGAACAGGATACTGCTGTTCCGGACAATCCAGTTATCAGTGCTAATAAATGGTATGATGAGGAGATGTTAAATGCCATCAGAAGACAGACTTACAATGCGAAGCTTGCAAGGCAAGCCGGACAAGCTGAGAAGGAAACAGATAAGGGAATCCGATCAATATGATGAAGATAAACAGGATACCTTTGGTGATAACACTTTATACAAAGCCATAGGAATAGGTCTTATGATAGGAGCTGGTGTCGCTTTATATAAAAGAGGCACGTTAAAACCAATCGTACAGCCTCTTATGGAGGCAACACATGGCCTTGCTGAATCAAGTTCTGGTCAATTTATTGCTAAATATGGAGCAATAAGAGAATGGGCTAACCTTGAATTGGCAAAGCCTACTGATGCTGTCAAAAATGCAAATAAATATACTACGTTTAAAAATTCAATTTTCAGAACTGATAGTGAATCAAATCCATATAAAATGCTGCAAGTCTTAAAAGAGACATGGGAGAATAAGAACTTTTCGTCTTTTAAAAGTGGAAAAGCAAGAAGTATAATAAACGATACTTCAGAAGATTTAAAAGACCTTGTAAAACGTATTAATAAACACACAAAAAATCTTAGTGAACGTACAAGAAGCTTACATGATACAGACATTTTAAGACATATGAACGAGATAAACGAAGCCGTTACTATGTCTGCACATAATACAGGTAAAGGAACTATTGGTCTCAGGTCTGAATTCGCAAGAGAATTCTACCGGATGCATAAAGTCGATGAGAAAAAAACTGCCCAGCAATTAAAAGAATCTGGGTTCAGGTCACTTATCCTTGGTGATATATTCGAAGAAGTACGTGATGAAAATGGTAATATCTCTTTCAAGGCAAAAGAAGGAGCTGAAAAGTTTTTAAATATATTTGGTGATGACAAAAGCTCACAATCTTTTGCAGATGAAATTTATAAAAACCTGACTAAAAACGGAGGAAATCTTAAATTCGTAGAAGACGGTCAGGTAAAAGCAATGTTTGGTAAAAATCCAAACGAAGGATTCTGGAAAGACCTCGTTATTGATGACCGTATAATGACTAACGGACTTACCGGAGATAAGATGCAGATCATTAACAGTATGGCTTCAAGAGAAGGCATATCAATGGTATGGGATTCTCTTAAAAACGATTTTAAACTTCCTATAGTCGGGTTTAATCCGATAAAGTCTTTTTCTAATTTTATGGGTCCTGTTGATGAATGGCTTACTAACAGAAGGGAGCCTAGTTTTGCATGGGCTGACGGCAATGCTTTTATGTCTGCCTTTACAGGAGAAGCAGGAAAAAAATCAGTAAGAAGCTGGGCTGTAGAAAATTTTGGTGAATCATATAAAAACGCTGACATCTTTTATATGAACGGAAATGCATTTCTTAATGATGAAAACGGTAAACTACATAAAATTGCTGATAATATAAAAGTTTATGACATAACAAATCGTAATAAAGCATATTCATTACAATGGAAAGTTAATGCCATGCGTCAGATGGCAGGTCTTACAACTACCGGAGATAATGCATTTGATGTTAATAAGTCATGGGAACAATACATGGCTGAACATGATGTTCAGGATACAATGTGGAATAAATTTAAATATAATGTATTATTCCGTGGTCTGCATATTGGTGCATCAGAACCAATGCTTAAAGAAGACAAACAGAAAGGATTTGATGAAAGCACTAATATAGACGAATGGATGAGTGACTTTATTGGAGATAAGATTGTCGAAAGTGACTTATTTAAAACAGTAGGTCATGAATTTTCAAGTCATGAAGAAATGGCTGAAGCTATGAAACAAAAATCATATGCTGATGCCATGGGAATTATTGATAGTAGTTTTATAAATAATAATGGAACTAAAATACATCCAAGACAATTTGTATTTACTAAAAGAGGATATAACGTTGGAGATGTAGTAAAAGCAGCAAAAGAACATGGATTCAAATCAGAAGAATTCATGGAGAATTTAAAAGGTCTTGTAGGACAATATGGTTCAGGATTTGACAGTAATGGTATTGCTGGCAAATATATGACTGAAAATTCAAGTGGTGGTTTATGGCGTATGGCTAACATACTTGACCAAGGTCTTGACAGTATACATCTTGGTCTTGCTCCTCAGGATAAAAGAAATGGCTGGTCATATATAGGCAATCTCTTACTGCGTCGTGCATTACCCGCATATATGCTTATGCAGGCTCCCGGAATGATAGAATGGATGTCAGAGCCTTTCTTTACTGACATCGATAAAAAGAAACATAAAGATGATGATAAATATGATGAACGTCCTCATAACATAACACAATGGATAACTAATCATGTTGTACGTCCAATAGATATAAGAGCCCATCAATTAATGGATATAACTGGTGTAACAAAATTCTTTAAAAACGTTAAAAAATATACACCAGGATGGGACCAGATAAATGAATTACCAGGAATATATCATCTTGGTCTTGGCCAGACAACAGCAGAACGTGAAGAATATATTATATCTGGATATGATCCAATAAGAAAAGGACGTTATTGGAGCTCAGGTAATACTCCATTTACAGGAGGAAAAATAGAATATTGGAGACCTAATCTTTATCGTAGGATAAATGCTGATGTCAAATTCTCCGGTTCTAAATTTGGCAGCCGTCAGGAATATTATGATAATACATGGTATCCGAATGTCGTAAATCCTCTTGCACCATTAAATCATTTTATTTTAGACAGACATCATTGGGATAAAAAACATTATTATGACAGACCATATCTTGTACATTCTGGAGATGCATTAACACAGATGCCTTGGATTGGTCCTCTTTTTGATGCAATTGAACGTCCATTCCAAGGTAAGATGCATAAAGAATACTGGGATCATGGCAGACCTATAATAAAACAAAATGATGAAGCTCCAGATAAGATGTTATTACGTGGAGAGTCTGATAGAAATGTTGGAATAAGAATTAAGCAGATATTTAAAAATGTAAAAGACGGAACATATATAAATATTATTTCCAATAAACAGCAGGCATTATATGACCAAGCTACAGTAAGTGAGCAAAAAGAAAGACTTTCAAAAGATATAAAGATTTTTAGTGACATGCTTAATAATATGGCATGGCAGTCAAAACTTATACTTGATAAACAGATTGCACGAGATAAAGAAAACCGTCAGATGCAATATACAGACCTTATCTCTTATGGCAGTCTTAGTGGTTCATCAACACAAAAAGCAGAACTGTCATCCGGATTAAGTTCAAGTACATTACCTATAAGAGATTATGACAGATATGGAACTCCATTAGAAGTTTATTCAACACCTTCAGGAAGGATGAAGATAGTAGATGTACCTGACAATCTTAATCTCTATAAAGTAAACGAAGAACTTAAACATTTTTCTATAAATAAGATTTATGGTACTAATCAGAGAATAGATATAAGTGATTATTCATACCCCGGTATGCCAGTTGGTAATGATAATCCTAAAATAGATAATTATTTTAAATATTCACTTGGCGAAACATACGAACAGCTTGGTGATGTATTTGGTCTGCGTGGATTTATTGCCCAACAGTTCATTACCGGTAAAGCAAATCAGCAAGGTGCAGTAATAGAGTCTTCCGGCTATTCATATAGTGGTGCTAATGATTTCTGGAATCAGAA
>Ga0326513_10001847_pt1 | contig 15946 bp, 24 predicted proteins | sample 2_2465_0518_D_FD_203654 | JGI IMG/M metagenome (GOLD analysis project Ga0326513, IMG submission 203654) | Bovine rumen microbial communities from UC Davis, California, United States - 2_2465_0518 | ecosystem: Host-associated > Mammals > Digestive system > Stomach > Rumen | place: USA... | reverse complement strand
ACCTTTATTAACATTAGAATTATGAAACGACAACGAAACGCCAGAACCAGTAATCTTAATTTCGTAATTCCAGCTGGCAGCCGTTTGTCCTGTATCTTTAGGAGTGGCACTAGAAAGTGCTTGAACTCCGAGATTTCCGTACTTTTGTAATAACCCAGAACCCAGTATTTGATTCAAATCTTTTGATCTTAATTTCATCAAGTAACTGGTTATCTTCTCAAATTCTCCCTTTTGGGTGATCTTGATCGCCGGCATATAATCACCCCTTCGAATGCAGTTTCGCTCTGCGTGCCGCGTTCAACGCTTTGTTCTGTGCAAATATCTCATGTCTGGACATCTTCTTAGGCGGCTCGTTCTTAGCGCTGCATATACGAATCAACATTATGAGTCGATTAATGTGCCATTTCTCAAACTCAACCGGAATGTTGTTTGCAATCATCCAGTAATAAATAAGTTCTGATGTTACACGCTCATTTGTCTTCCTCGGATTAGAAATATCTTTTACCGTAGAAGCGGTCATCGGAGCCTGAATGTAAGCGTTGATGTCTTTGTAATTCTCAACGCTCAAACGATCGTATACAGACGGATCAACATTGGTGTTTAATGTCATACATTTGATGTAATCCAATAATTGCTCGTCTGTTTTCTTTGAATCAATAAATGGCTGGCACCATTTTGACTCCCATTTTGAAATCGAGATGAGAGAATGCTCAAGCCGAAGTGTGACATCCTTGTCGTCAGTGTAAACGAATACACGATTAATCTCGTCCCAGTATTCTTGTTTACCAGGCACTACTATCTCAAGCATTCTCCCTTTACCTCCCGATTTATTTCATAGGTACGACTTTCTGATCAGGCAGATTGTTTCTCAGCTGATCGCCGATAGAGGACGGGAAGACCCCGATCATGAAGTTGTTCAGGGCCTCTCCCGATTCCTCAGATGTGAACTTGTCCAGCAGCGCTTTATAGGCTGCCGAGTGGGCAAAATCGTTCATGATTTCCGGTGACTTACGGAAATACCGGCCGTCGTCGCTCAGTTCGCCATACGAATGCAGAATCAGTTTACGAATAACTTTGTACATGGAAACCAGATCACGATCAGCGCTGATCCGCGCCAGATATGCCGGGAAGAAGAACTTATCCTCTTCGGACAGATCACGCATCTCGTCTTCGTTCAGATCGAATCTGAGAGTATCGGTTCTTTCGTTTCCAAGAAAGTCAGTATAGGTAATGGTTTCTTTTGTCATAAGGATCTCCTTTCAAACTGATTAAGTTACGATCACTGTGTGCTCAGAATCTGAGCCAGTTCGTTCGGATAAGGCAGTCTCGGTTCTGCATTGGTGTCGCCATAAAGGATCTTCTCGATAGCGGTACGCTTCGCCTCTGTGATCTTGGTAGAGTCGATAACAATCGTAGCGGTCGGCTGTCCGCCGGAAACCTCAACAGGTGTGGTGTTTACGTCCCAGCTGAACTGAACCGCGTCCGGAGAATCGTTTACAGTCGCATGAGACTTCTCAGACGGGGAAGCCTGGCAGTTGTAAACGATATGAAGCTTATAGCCAGCCTTAGAACCATGTACGTCGTCACCGATCAGAGTTCTGTAGCACAGACCAAACAGCTTTCTGGGCTGCTGACCGATATACACGCCGGTACCAGAAACCAACTCGGCAGAACCGTCGCATTCTTCGAACTCATCCGGATAGGTGTACGCTTCGATCGAGCAGGCGTATTCCTCTGCGGACATCAGGTTCAGGTACTTGATATTATCAGCATACAGCGGGGTAGCTTCAGCACCGGAGGGGGATTCGTTAACAGCAGTAAGGCCGTTCCACGCTACACCATCGCCAAAACCGGCGGTAATATTGTTTGCAGTATCAGCATCGTGATACAGGTAAAGTACGCCATGGTCTACACCAGTTTCGTAAAGGTGTTCACCGGTTTTATCCCATACAATAGCAGCCATAATAACCTCCATTAATAATAGATAACAAAAACGTCGTGATTCAGGTTCTCAGAATTGAAATGGCGATTGAAGCGACAGTATGGTAAGCGGGATACTGCCTCAACAATCGCACTATCTGGGTTTCTGTCGATAACGGTCACCTCATATGCGGTCGTCTGCATATATGGGAAGTTATCGGCAGCTATGTTCTGAATATCACTACGTTTATACACAATAGCGGGGTAGGACATGCTTATCGTCGCCGGGGGTTGAAAATATACATTTCTGCTTCCGAGTGTCTCGCACAGAAGCTCATGCAGTTCAAGTCTGCGGCCCATTATATACACCTCCAACTTCGAGAATTAAGCGTGGCCTTGCATCGGTGACGGTCCTAATCTTCCACTTAGCACCTTGCCACTCGATGTATTTCATGTTATGGAAGTTCTGAAAAGCATACGCATCAGCAACGATACTAATTCTGTTGTTGATGGTTAGATCGTCATGGAGCTTTTCACCAGACGGTTCATAGCGCCGTATGTTAATCAGAACGTCCCCATAGTAAGGATGTGTGGCAATCACCTCTTCCCAAACGCCAGGAGTCGTTTCCTGATATTCGGCAAATCCAATCAGACCGTAATACTTCATCAGAACCTCCATTTTGAATTATTGGCGGCTAGTTAGACGATCACTCGCCTACGGCAACCTCGCCAGTAAGTTTGTTGTAGGTGTAAGACGCAACAGTACCCTTAGCAAGCGCATACAGGGTGTAAATGTCGCTGCTCTTGGAAACTTCAACAACAACGCTGAGAGCAGTACCGTCGGTTTCAATCACGGCGCCAAGCAGATCTTCAACAAGAAGTCCAGCCGGAATAGTGTTGCCTACGCCAGAAGTAATTTTGATCCTGTAATCACCAGTCTCACGTCTGAGTCTCATAGCATTACTCCTTTCTTAATGTTCTCACTGACCGATAGCGGTCTGAGAGTCGAAGTCAGAATCGCCAACGATCTTGGAGGTTCTGCCGGTAGTCGTGGTAGCATACAGAGTGATCGCACCAAACGGCTTGGTCATAGCTCCGGAGATACGGGTTTCAATCAGATACTTCATCTGGTTGTAGTCGATGTCGAAGTCATCGAACATATTGATCGCGCCGCCCTTATCAGCACCAACGTTATAGTCGGACAGGTTGATCACGATAGCCAGAATCGGATTTCCGTTATAGCTTGCTCTTGCGAGGATCTCATCCGGGACAGTGACAATCCGGCTCACACGCATCTTGGTAGCCAGTTCGCCCTCAGTCTTGTACAGCGGATGACCGATCTCGTCATCGAGGAGGAGCATTTCGGAAAGCAGGGATTCGGAAGTGAACATTGTCGGGCTGCCGGATCCTTTGTAACCCTTCCGAGCCCGAATAGCAGCCTTGATGAAGTTCTTTGCATAGAACTGCGCTGCGTCTTCCATAGAAGTACCGGAAGCAACAGTCTCAGACGGAGCAACACCATACTTGATGTTGTACAGGTCGGACTCGTTGACGATCGGACGAACATGGGTCGGATCGATCTTGTCGTCATCGGACGCGAGGCGTCCATCACCAACCAGAATAGCGCCGGCAATTTCCTCATCCAGCATGACGCGCATCTCGGACTTGATCCATGCGATTACGTCGAAATCGGTAATATCGATCGTATCGTCACGATCCAGCTTCTGCTTCTTGTAGATCGTGGTCGGAGTGGTGGTTCTCTTCAGCAGCGAGAACACTTCCTCTTTCTTCAGGCGGCCCTTCAGATATCCACGAGCACGAGCCTCGTCCTCAGTGATGTCGGCATAGGTGGATTTGATCCGGCTGTACGGAGAATGATGAACTCCGGACATAACAACGCCGACCCAGTTGTCAGGACGCTTGATGAATTCCGGCGGGTTGTTCAGGTTCTTTGCGTCCGGATAGAGCCAATCGATCTGCTCAATACCATAATCTTCGGCATGAGCCAGGAAAGATTCTTTCATGGTTCCGTATCTCTTAGCATCACTGATAATGGTTTCCATCTCATCATGAGACAGGGTGTTGTCCGGTGCGGTCTCTTTGTCAAACACATTGTATTTCATTACATTGTCTCCTTCTTCGTCAGAGTGTTCGGCGGCATTATCATCATCGTTTTCGCTATCGGATTCGCCCTTAGCGTCTTTGACAGCTTCGCCGATGAGATAATAAACAACCTTCTTCTGCTCTTCGCTCAGCTCATTAAATACATCCGCCACTGTTTTTTCTTTGTTTTCGGATGCTGTTTCTTTAGTAGTTTCAGGCTTCTTCTCTTCCGCCACTGGTTTTTCCTCCTTATCTTCGTGAGATAATTCGAGATCGATGTCACGACCTGTAAAGATGATTGCTTCATCATCAACGAGATCAAATGTTCCGTCGCCATGAGCCAGTACAGCATTGTCGATGTATGCTCCAGGGTTTGCGCCGGCGTATACAAGACTGACTTCACGAATCATTCCGTGAAGAACGTCACCGCTGTGCTGTTTAAGCCTATTTGCATAGATACTCAGGTATTTAATGTCGCCATGACGTACCGCTTCCCGAGCATCCTGTGCTGCCAGAGTATCATTGAAGTCACCCCAGCCATAAACACCGTCTTCCCTGTTTTCAAGAAGGCAATGTCCAAGCACATCCGAGGGCGATTCATGCTGATGCCCCCAAACCAGAGGTACGGTCATACCGTCACAATCGATAAATGCATCTTTACGAATGGTCCGACCATCGCTGCATTTGATGTCATTGCGGGTAACCCACCCTCCAAAGTCATGTTTCCTTGCCATTTTGAATTCCTTCCCATAAAAATAGAGCCCTGCTCACTCCAGTCAGCATTGTTCGTCAGCGTTTGTCTTTCGAACATGCAGATTAAGAAACAGTGCTCGATCTTTATTGTTAATCTAATTCACTTAATAACGTGTCGCCGATTCCACCGCTTCCAGATTCTTCGGCAGGTGCTTCGGCAGGCGCTTCTTCTCCGAGTGGAACTACTCCAGTATCCTCCTGAGGCATATTAGAATTTACAAGCTCATCTGCCTTAGGATCATCGGAAGGTTTGAATCCCATAATCTGTCTGATTTCGTTACTCGTAAGTATCTCATTACGTGTAAACTTATCAGCAATGTCTGCCATCTGATTAACAGGTACCAAAGCAAATGGATCTTTGAAGAACATAATAGACTGCCCTTTCGTTCGAGCAGTCTTCGTAAGGAACTTCCGTTTCATCTCGTCTGTAATGGCTGAGATGATCGGCTCCAGTGTTCGGTTCTGATAGTTCAGCATGGTAGCTTCATCGGCTGTTCCGTCGAGAACAGACTCTGGAATACCAATCTGATTCATCCATTGCTTCATATAGTATTCGACCTGATTGAATAGATTGTTCTCAACAGACCGATTCAACTGGGTAATCTTCTCTGTACCATCGGTATAGGCGATACCATATCGTGATCCGGAAAGTTGCATCTCTATGTCTTTACGTCTGGCTTCCGCCTGCTGCCTTCTGGCATCGGACTTGATCACATAAGGCAGCTGAATTATAAGATCAAGTTTGCCTGATGCGGATTGTTCGTCTATAACATCGAGCATTTTGATTTTCTGCAGTAATTTCTGATAGTAAGAGTTTGGCGTATTCATGATATGAAGAAATGGATTCTCAACCAGAGCTACCATACTCTTTGGAAGGATCACTTCTTCCCGATGGCCTGTGTTCTCGTTGTAGACATTGACCTTAACATGCTTCGGATACCACTCAGAAACTGTCCCAACGCGAAGAGTCTGAATATCAAACGCATTTGATCGCGTAGCATCAACTGTGGTATCGACAGGAACTAGGGCTACCGTGCCTTCGTCAAGCATTGTGAAGACTGCATCCGTCTTAAACGATTGGGCTGTCTGGTCGATGTTCGCTTCAACGGTTAAGCACTCATTTAGGTAGGATGGAATAGTCTCTTTGTATCGGCCATTCTCATCCAAACGTACGTGTTCAATGTCGATCGATGCTACATCAACAGCTATTCGGTTGAGAGCTGATGTTACCATCGAACGATCATGTCCTCGTACGTGCCTTGTTCTACCAGGATGGCTAGAAGATCCAGGACCGTAGTCTCGGTATGTTTTCGTCGGGTCTCGCCCCAGAAACGCGTTCCACGCGTGTTGGAGCCTATCGGTAAATCCCATGGTCGTCTACCTCCTGTTTAACTACTAGCTAACTGATTTAATGTCTCAGCAATAGCCTGGCGAGTATACGATTTCATATCGCCTTCAATACTCTCATTCAACCCCTCTATATCGTTAATATGAGAAGTCAATTCGTTCAGGATGGCAGCAAGCTGATAAATAGCCTGATCCATCTTGTTAAGATTCGCACTACTCAGCGGTGTTGATGTCGCCGGGTAATCTTCCCAATTTACAGGTTCGTAATCAAATTGCGAAATAGGTGCCATCTTATCACCACCTTCATAGATTTACTGGATAAATGCTTTCGCTCGGGAATATCTCCGCATACGGATAGCTACTTACGCCACTAGAAGCATCAGCTCCGTAGCTGTAATACAAATCGTACAGCTCTTCCAGTAGGGGCATCCGAGCAGAATCATAGTCAGATCCGTACAAAATATCTTCAATTGCAGCCAGCAATTCAGCAGACACTTTTGTAGAGTCGATTATTAACTCTGAATAAGGCTGTGAATACTCGCTGGTCATTGGAAAAGTCGTGTATTTCCATGTGAAATTTGACGGAGATAACGGATTAGAAATCGTACTGGCAGAATTGGTTATCTCAGTAATCTGAGCGTTGTAGATCAGATGTATCTTGTAACCGTACTGAGTACCAGCTATATCGTTTCCGACAAGTGTTCGATAGCTTAATCCAAATCTTGAATATTCCTGCTGTCGTGTGGACAAGCCTGGAATAATCTCCTGAGTTCCAAGACAATCTTCAAACTCGTCAGGATATGTGTATGCTGTGATAGTGCCTCCCTGATCGTCAGGAGTAATACCAGCATCCACGTTTACATCAGCTGATTTCAGAGGCGAAACTGCGTGACCCTCCATCGCTGGTTCTACACTTATAAGTCCATTCCATGGAACACCAGTTACGAATACGCCTCCGCCGTCAGAATAAAACACGCCTCGATCAACGCCTACTTCATAGAAGCGTTCCCCGACGGCGTCCCATTGTATTTTACTCATAAGCGCTGATCACCTCCGACGGTTATTTACTGTTTCCTAATTTGGATTCTATTTTGATTTTTACGTGTAACCGTAAGTGATTGTTTTCTTGTATTCTTCGGTTTACGGTTTCGTTTTGTCGGCTTCACAGAAGTTGTCTTGCCATTAGAACGTGTTACAGTCAGGGTATCTTCCGTTTTCTTCGCAGTTTTATCAGAAATGGGCTTGACTCGAACTGTATTCTTCTTTTTCTTACGCTTCTTGAATAGTTCGTTTACTATACGCAGACCAACATCTCTGGAATCTCTTGGCGCTCTGGAAGTTTTGATGGGTTTTACCGAATGAGACGAACCATCTTTCCTAATAACCCTAATCGCCGAAGAGTTCTTAGAACGGTTCGAACGATTGTTCTCGGAAGCTTGACCTTCCGCCTTAGCCCGTCCGACCTTCTTTCCAGATCTATATGCAGCTAACTCCTGTGGTGTGTAAAAGTAACGAAACCTTCCACCAACGTTAACTCTCGCATAATATTTGTGATTTGCGCGCTCGGCTCCTCTTTCACGTAAGGCGTGCTCTAAATGATCGCCAACTTTATGTACATAGTAATTCATCGTTTATCCAAATACTCCTCCGTTCTTGATTGCAGATAGTCACTAACCTCTCCTATACGAATCGAAGAGTATTTTGAAATGTTTCCTATAACTTGTTCTGGTATCTCTTTTACAAGTCTTTCTGCGTTGTATTTTTTGTAGAGCTTATCAATTTTCTTACTATCCATTTGCGTTACAGACTGTAACGTAACTCTATCTGTATCAAAAACTATTACTGGAGACTTAGCATGATAAGATGAATAGTATTTATCGTTAAGATCCAGTAGAGCGGAATAGCCATGATCGCTCATAGCTTTATAGAATTTCTTCTGCATTGCTACTTGCTGATCATTGTGGTTAGTTAGCGATAGATTAAGCGCTTTGTAGATCAAACGATTGTCATTGTCAGACCTGTTATCGCTATCTAGTTTCTTAAGAGCTGTATTTAACAATACTTTTTGCGACGGTCGCTTCATTCCTTCGGCAGTATCCCTTATTGATCCTCTCAAGTTGTCTCTAAAGTCTCGATCGTTTAATAGATTACCGACTATTTTACCTGCATTTGCTTCCGATGGAATTTTTAGCTTTTCAGTATTAGACAGTTTCAGCTGATAGATTTTCATGTTATCAGCAGTTTCTCGCGCTTTATCAGCAGCACTTGTATCGCCTGTCTTTTTTGCTTCTCGCTCTGCTAGTTTCGCCGCATTATTAGCCCGATCTTTTAAATTCTTTCCAAACAGACCGGCATATTCGTTTTTATCGTGCTGTTTATACGTAGCATAAAAAGCAAATTTTTCGAATTGATCGGATGACTGAATACGGTACATGGGTGTATCACGTTTTAAATACGTGTCAGCTATTGAATTACCAAGCTCCACTCTTTTAGGATTTATGCGCGAAATTTTCTTTTCGTAATAGGTTATTGCTGCTTTGTCTGCGAGTTTTCTTACTCCACTATGATCCTGAATACCACGGCGACGTCTCCCTAATGGAGTTAAAGATCCATCAATATATTGATAACGTCTTACGCCCCATTTCTGACCCTTCACTCCGTGGTGCATAAGATAGTCATTCATTCAAATGCATCCTTATTTAGTTTGTATGCCACCCAAGCGTCCATCAACGCGGCAACATTATCGATCTTCTGATCGTATCTCGTCTTGAGTAGCTTCCGATTACCGTTAGTATCCTCCAGAGTAATACAATTACCCATAGTGAAAGTCATAAGAGCCTCGTCAAACAGGAGTTTTCTGTCCTCGGCAAGGTCCTTAAGTTCACCAAGCGGCACTGACTCTGTGCGAGCTCCTTGGATGACTTTCTCGACACCGAACTCGCCGTTTTCGGTAATCCAACGTTCTACAAATTCGCGAGCATTATACGGGTCGTAACCAAGACAGCGAACATCGTACGCCAGCTGACCGTTCACAAACGAATCAAGATTCTCATACACCTCAGTAATGTCCAGAGTTGTTCCTTCCATGACGATCAAGCTGCCTTCATCCATGAATTCCTGATACTTGATTCGCATAGCAGCTGGAAGTTTCTGGAGAGTTCTTTCGGAGATGTAGCTTCGAGTCTTAACTCCGTAGTAGTCATTTCCAAGAGGGAACAAGAACGTAAACGCACAGAAATCATCGCCTTGGGATAAGTCAGCACCCATAGCACATGGCATCTTCCAGAACTCGCGTTTTCTATGTGGCAGCGTTTCCTCATATGTGAAGAAGTACGTATAACCTTCCATAGGTATTCCAAACCTTTTGGCAAGAATATCATTTCGAGTTGCAGGAGCTGCTTCTGCTCTCTCGACATCCAACTGGTATGTTTCGTATGTAATTGTCTTACCGAGATTGGGATTTGCTTTTATCCACATAGATGGATCATTAACTTCCTTAATGTCATCCAGCCGATAATAGAAAATTGAGACGTGTGGGTTAATGTACTTTCCTCGCAGGATTTCCATTATCTCCATTTTGATTGTGTCGCCAACAGAATTTCGTACAGTACCTTCCGAACTCGTTGCAACAATGATGTAATCACTATTCTTACTGGCGCCCTGCTCTATAGCACCTATGACATCTTCTCTAATGTCGCCAGAGAGCCATTCATCAACGGTATTGATTCTGGATCTGAGTCCCTGAAGCTTGTCTACTGACATAGGACGAACTTCAATCAAGGATCCTGTCATGAAGTTCTCAATACCCTTCTTTGTAGAGGCTAACTTAACTCTGTTAGCTCGGGATCCGGTAGTATTTTGAAGCGAACCTTCTGTAAGGAATTTGAAATACGGTCCGACAGATCTGGCTATTGCTGTTCGAATCGGAGACATGACTTCATCAGCCTGTCTCATAGTCGGAGCTGTTGTAATCTGATGTGTGGTTGACGGATCAACACACTCGAAATACGCTTGAATACAAGCGTCATACATGGATTTGGCAGCGCCACGAGCGACGATTAAATACTGCTTATTAACCAGACGTTTTAATACTTTCTTGTTAACGTATTTACCGCCATGTCCGCTAGGATTAGGCTCGTAAACGCTACGTTCAACATAGTAATACCAACCCAAGAGCTGTTCGCCCCATAGTTTGAACGAATCAAGCATATGATATGGTGATCCGTCAGTTAACGTCAGCTCTGACTCACAGAATCGTATCCAACCCTCGACCGCCTCGCTGTCATAGTATATGCCAGGATTCGCTATGAGTTCGTCTATGCGATACATTTCCATAGCTATTTCCTGGCATATAGGTATTTCGCCTCGCACTACAGCATCTCGAAATCTACCGTAGTATATTGGCGTTGCTGTATTGGATAGCATGGATTATCTACCTCTGGCTTTTTGTATAGCTTCTCCTATAGTTATTGCTGATGTGGCAATAGCCAGTGTGCCGCCTACAATACCTAAAACAGCTTGAGTTCTTTCGAATCCAGCCTGAGTATTTCTATCATTTAATGCTGCGTATTGGGTCTCAAGTTGCAGGCGATTTATGCGTTTGCGTAATTCATCATCGCTCATGCTACTAAAATCTTCTTTGCGTTTAGATCTTTGTAAACGTTCCGCATTACTAGTAATAGTCTGAATACTATTGACCGTATTACTAGCTTCACGCACGCCAACTTTAGCTGGAGATATGTTTGGCTTACCTTTCCCTTGTGGAACCGAAGGCGATAATGCTTTACCAACGCCATACCTAACTTTACCAGCCGGCGTTAAAGATCCGTCTTCGTTCTGGTATCTTCGAACACCCCATTTCATGCCCTTGATACCTTCGTGGCATAGATAGTTTTCGTAGGGCATTTTGAATTATTCCTTCCATTCTTTGAGAGTTTGCTCCCTATTGTATTCAGCAGAACTGATTCCGAGCAGAGCACCAAGGAACGTATCCACAGCTGCAATCGTACCTACAACTTCGGTAGACCAGGGAAGACCCCAGATCTTAGACAGTGCGAAATACAGAGTTCCAAGCGCCGGAAGAAGTATCTGTGCGATCCATTTCAGGATGTCGTAAGCGTTATTACTTAACCTCAAGATTGAACTCCTTTCTTTTGATCTCGATGTCAGCTTGAATAGCCTCTTCTTCTGAGACCACTGGCAACCGCTGGCATGCGTCATATCCGATTTGACAATCACCATTACCGCCAAGATCCGCATACGGCTTATAAAGAAATTCCAAGTTGCGTTTTTCCTTAAGCGTTATACAACCTCTACGAACGTACTGATCAGTCAGCTGAATGATCTTATCGTGTCCAAGTCCAAGGATCATACGAGTCTGAGCTGAATTGTTTGCAGCTTCACGCTCTTTACGTTTATCCCTTCTCTGGAGCAAATATATGATCAGTGACATTACGCCCGAAGAGGTTAATGCTGAGACCAAAGCGGTAACTACCATCTGTGTTTCAGGATTCATGTATACCTCCATAAAAAGAGGACCAACTGTTAAGCTGGCCCTCTAACAGATTTAGTTACTCTTCCCTCTGAGACGTTCGATCTCTTTACGAACCTCTTCGCGCTCGTATTCGGTCTTAGCCTCATCGTACATATTCTCAAGCTGAGAAATCATACGATCGTTAATGCTGTGTCCGCTGTAGCCGTGATCACGAGATACATAGCGACCAGTAACCGGAGATCTTCCACGATCGTAGCTACCATTTACATGATAGCGTCCGGTCATTCTCGGTCTGTTACTGTATTCATCGTAATGATCGGAAGGCCACATCATGTAGAACTGGCCATCCTCATCTTCAATCATTCCGCCTTCTCTATATGTCCTGATTTTGTAAAGAAGGCACATAGCTTCGGTCGCAGCCTTGATCTCGGTAGCGGAAAGTGATTCCTTTTTATTCAACATACGAAGCTCACGAACAACATTCTCTTCGAGTGCGTCGAGTACATTCATCATGTCTTTATCCATTCGTCTTCCTCCTTTCTACCGAGTGAAGATGATGTTAGCATTACTCACCTGAATCGGGATCTCGCTTGTATTTCTTACAGTCAGCGACTCGCAACAACCAACCCAGATCGGAACGTTGATTGCACGACTGACATTGAAATACTGATCGACCGCCGCAGGTGTAACTTCCATCTGGCTTGAAGGAATGGTAGCTCCATCCACAGCCAGAGCGACAGAAATTGGTCCCACAGTCTCTCCAGTTGGTACGGAGATGTTAGCTCCAAATTCTACAAGATAACTTACGCTTCTCTGACAGCAGCATCGTCCAGGATTTGTAATTGCTCCCGACAAAAGGAAATTCCCTGTACCGTCCCGATGACGCACAAAGCCTCGATTGCAAGGAACCGGAGCATCGGTGAATACGATCGACTCCCCGGGGTTCACAATCTGGACGGCATTTGCTGAATATTCAGCCATATGCGTCACCTCCTTATCCTACGTTACATCCACAGCCATAGTTCGGAGTGCAGCACGCCGGATTCTGCACTACATATGCAGGAATCGGAGCCGGATTAAGTGCCTGCTTAAGAGCCGCTGTCTGGATAGCATTATCGGCAAGGAGCTGGCCAGTCTGAGCGCTCTGAGAAGCTGCCAGATTAGCCATGTTGAGCTGAGTCTGAAGATTTGCGTTCTGGGTCTTGAGAGCATCGATTTCCTGCTGGCAGAGCTTATCAAGGATGGTCTGACCCATCTGCGTTACGGCTGCTCTATCAGCACAGGCTTCTGTAGCAATCGTATACTTCAGATCTGCAATAGCTGCAGTAATACCGTTGCCGGTCTGCTGGCGAGCCATCTCATACGCACCCATCTGATTAAGTATCGCATTATGACCATTATTTAGTGTCGTGATCGTATCAAACTTGTTGTTCGCAAGTGTACCAAGGAACGTAGTCGTCTGATTACACTGTCCGATTGCAGCATCAGCAAGCGTGCCCTGAATAGCACCGATTCCACTCATAACGGCCTGCTGATCAAATCCTCTCTGTACATCAGCCTGAGTATTGCTGTTCATGATGTAGGGCATCTGTCCGCCACCATTGTTTCCCCATCCATATCCGCCATTACCGTTAAACGCGGCAAATAGCAGAAGAATCAGGATAAGCCAGGCACCATCACCGCCAAATCCCCATCCGTTACCGTTGTTTCCTGTTACTGCGGCAACATCGGCTGCCGACAGTCCGTTACCATCAATCAAGCTCATGTAAATAAGCTCCTTTCTGAAGGTGAAAAGTTGATAGTATCAGTTACCTTCTTGTAAACAACCCAGCGCTCTGCCTAGCAGATTCGTAATCCTGCTGTGACACAACACCGTTGTTCATAAGCTGCTGTATAAGCTGGTTAGGATTGGCTCCATTTTGAATTCCTGAAACCACAGCATTGTACTGCTGCTGATTGATCCTACCGGAGTTCAATCCCTGCTGCAAAAGATTCATTGCTGCCTGCTGCGGATTCTGTCTCATCACCCCGAGCATCTGCATAAACTGAATGTAGTTATTATTTACCATCATTACCTCCTAACTCGGCGATCAGCTTGTCAATCTTCTGATTAAGAGAGTCGAATTCTTCTCTTGTCACGCCGTTCGTAGTCGGCTGAATTGTAGTCTTTTCGGTGAAATCAAAGATTCTTGGTTGCTGTGGAACACCATTTGTACTGGTGGATTTTAGCCAGAATTTGCCAAGATTAAAACTGATCAAAAGTACCGTAACGCCTGCTGCAACCGGATAGTTCATCATCTCATCCTCGGAACTGACCATAATAGTCATAAGACCGCTCTGATTTTGTTGGGGTTGCTGAAAGGGCAGCGCTGTCGTACCCTGATAATATGGGTTTATCTGCGGATTTATCTGCGGATTTATCTGTGTGTTCATTTGTGGGTAATTAGTATATGCTGCCATTTACCATATCTCCTTTCTCCAATAGTAAATCGGTATTTCTGATCCTGAATCCCATGTGTCGTAGTAGTCGCCATCTACTACAGTTACAACATGTGATCCCGTTGCTAATACAAAAGTCCCGACCGGATAATCGCGGGCAAACTGCCGGATCGAATAACAGGCGGGACATGTATTTGGTATTGTGTGTCTCCTAAAGCCGTTAAGGTATAAGTATTCGCCCCAAACAGCATTCGAGGAAGGCATATCGTGTAAGTAATGAGACACCATACACAGATCTGCGTGTACGTCATCCCAACTCATATCCATAGCTATTGAGATCGCTCTAACTGTGCAATCGCCAACAGTCTTACGGTCAGGATTTGGATTATAGTAAACGAATGCCATTTTATTCTCCGGTTATAGAGTTCAAAGTTTCGGTAATAGCTTCTCGGGTGTAGGATTTCAAATCTTCCTCAATACCCATCTCTGAAATAGCTTCTTGAGTATATGTTTTCAGTTCATCTTTCAAGCTGGCTTTCACGTCAGAAGCAGAATCAGATTCAGGATCCACCTTTACGTTCAATCTCCAGCCAAGTTCGTTGATCATTTCTTTCTTGGCTTCTCCAACAAGATTACTCGTCGGAGGATCGAATATCATTTGAACTCGGAGGAATACGTATGTAATTACTTCGTCCAGGCTCACCACGTGATCACCAAGAAAGTCGTTCCATGTAGTTGTTTCGTCGGTGATCCGAGTACTATTACCAACTCCAAGCTGATTAAGAACGCTAAGTATAGCGTTGATGTTAATAATTACATCCGTATCAAACGGCGTGTAATTGGCATCCAAGCCGAGCAACTTCTTGATCGTAAGTAGAATGCTATCGTTCAACGGTATCACCTCCACGGACATGTATCGTTTGGCCGTCGTTCTATCGGCAGTTTAGGCAAGAGTCCAGCATCACCGTAGTGGATTGCCTGATGTGTATTAAACGAACAAACTATTAAGTTGTCAGGATCAAAGATTATTGGATTCCGATCGAGAATATCTTGGATCGTGATCGGATTGATGTGATGAATGTAGGCTGCTTGGTTCAGTTGAAAGTCTGGATGAGCCAGATCGCAGCCGTTATCTCGGATTATGATCTCTCGTCTAACCTTCCGCCATTCGGACATCCGGTATAGCATTTGATTCAGCGTTCTATGACCGCCAAATGTTATACCACCAACGGAACCGTTAAGTTGCAAATATCTGAACCGCTCTTCGAAGTCGGGAATCTGTATACATTCACTGTACGTTTTCATTCTCTGTTCTGAATAGAGCGCTGCTGCCGTAAGAGGTGAATGCTTTAATTGCATCACTGTACAATTCTTCCATCCGCTTAGCAGATTGTAAGGATTCTGTCTTGGCTTCTAGCAGCTCTTTCTGTTTTTCCATGATCTGAAGCTCCAATTGTGCCTTCTCACGCTGTGCTGCGAGCTTCAAGAAGTATGTAGTCTCCTGCGATGTCGCTGTACCATCCCTCATACGCTGTTCAACCAGATCGTACGAAAGAGCAATGAGCTGATTGTCGCGTGCTTCAGCCGTTTTTGGCTTCGGATAGGCTGGCGGAGGATCGATCAGAGGCTGTTTTTTCCTTTTCATCGTTACTCCTTTCAAATATCTTAAGAAACATTCATGGAAGTACCGCTAAACTGGTGGCGAACGGCGAAAGCTGAAGCAAAAAGGCGCTCCAGTGAAAGGAGATCCTACAATTTAGCGGCGCTCCCGTGAATATCTCCTATGGTTTTGGGGACTTACAGGTAAGTTAAAGTGAGTTTTGGTATAGTTAGCGGCGGGTAAAAGTTAGAAAGATTGCTGAAAATATCACCGCCGGAGAATTTTCGAAG
>Ga0326513_10001844_pt1 | contig 15964 bp, 17 predicted proteins | sample 2_2465_0518_D_FD_203654 | JGI IMG/M metagenome (GOLD analysis project Ga0326513, IMG submission 203654) | Bovine rumen microbial communities from UC Davis, California, United States - 2_2465_0518 | ecosystem: Host-associated > Mammals > Digestive system > Stomach > Rumen | place: USA... | reverse complement strand
CTCTGCCGCATCTCTTGGTGCTCTCCCGCGTATCGCTCTCGACCTCATCAGTGCATCTTATGCCTTGTCTGTCGCTCCTCAGCTCGCTTCTATGCAGACTTTGGACGAATCCGAAGGCAATGTGTACTACAAGAAGGTGTTCACCCATGGCTATCCGCTGACCGCTCGTAAGGGCCTCCCTGCCCTTCCGGAAAAGCGTTGGATGAACGCCGACGGCACCTACGGTGAAGACAAGTCCTTCAATGGCGCTTGGAAGAAGTGGCTCGACACCCATGCTCGCCCGGCAACTGGCGAAGATGACAAGCTCGAACCAGCCACCATGACCGCCAAGAACTTCGACGCCACCACGTTCAACGCTCTCAAGGGCTGGCAGTCCTCTCCGACCGCCTACATGTCCGAACGTCAGTGGGAAATCGTTGAATCTGGCGAAAACGTGATCCCGAACGTCGCTTTCAACACCCGTTGGAACGTCCCGATGAAGCTCGCCCTTGTTGACAAGGATGGCAAGCTCACCGAACTCGCAGGCGTTTGTGGTGGTCCCGGCCAGCTCCCGAAATTCTACGGCAACATCTCTGGTGTTGAAGTGAATGTGAAGGATGGCAAGGATCTCGTGATCACCGTCCCGTCTGGCTACCAGGGCGCCTTGGTGTACGACATCGACTTCGAAAAGCAGCCTGATGTCCCGGCCATCGAGTACGGCCTTGACTCCATGCCGGTTTCTGCTGAAATCTTCGGCGTGAAGGAAATGCTCGGCTCCTTCAAGGGCTTCCAGTTCAACAAGCGCTTTGGCCAGTCCGCATCTGACGAAGTGCTCTCCGACCTCTCCGGCCACATGGCTATGGCTGAAAGCGAAAAGGTGATCGCTGCCTATGTCGCTGCTGCCAACCAGGTCCAGGCTGAAGAAGGCACTGGCCCGCTCACTTGGGATATCACCGTTCCGGTCGGTATCTCCGAATACGAGCACCGTCAGTCCCTCCTCTATCGTATCAACGAAGCTGGTGCTGCTATCTACAAGCGCGCTGGTAAGGGCTTCGTCAACAAGATCATCGCAGGCAACTTCGCTTGCACGTACTTCGCTAACCTGCCGGGCTTCCGTGCAGCTTCGAAGACCTCTCTTGTTGGCCCACACGTGTTCGGTACGCTGGAGAACGAAGGCATCACGATTATCCGCAGCAACACCATCGTTGCTGACAACGAAATCATTTGTGCCTTCAGCTCTGATCAGAGCCCGTTTGACTCTCCGGTCGTTTGCGCAACCTACATGCCGGTGTTTGTCACCGACACCCTCCCGGTTGCCAACAACCCGTTCCAGACCCAGCGTGCAATCGCTGCTTGGAAGGCCATCAAGCCGGTCGTGCATCAGTACGTCCAGCGCGTTGTGCTGACCAAGGCCGAAGGCGCTGCCGCAGACGTCAATGTGCACCTCACCCCGGTGCCGAATGGCGGCTCGACCTCTGGTTCTGGCTCTAACGGCTAATATCTAAGGTTTTTTCCTTGGGTTAAGAAGGCGCTCCTCTTCGGAGGGGCGCTTTTCTTGTACGCAAAGCACCCTAGAAATCGAGATCGGACTAGGATCTGAGGAACGGGCTACATCTTAACGATCAACGCTTCTAGGCGTGTTTTTGAAGGGTGCTGAGAAATCCTGGATTTTTCTCGTTCTATCCGTTGCCATTACAGGGATAAATATGTATATTTAGGGCATAGACAACCACACACTATCGACCGAGGATACCACAATGCCTAACGAAAAGATTTCCAAGAATGTCGCAGAGTTCCTGCTTGCCAAGGTCCAAGAGATTCTTGATGAAAAGAACGGAAACCAGTCCTTGACCGAGCAGGAACAGAACGTCTTGCTCCATGCAGGCAATAGCATTGAAAACTTGCTCAAGGTAAACTACGAACCCGTTTCGTTCGATATTCTGTCCGGTAAGGTCTTTTTCACGGAAGCCTTGCGTGGGGAGATGCTTGACAAGGATTCTATGGTGTCCACTCTGGACGAACCGGACCACAAGATTTGGAGAGTGATGTGGCAGGACCACAAGTCGCCGTGCTTCTATGTGGAAGCGAATTTTGATTTCGGTAGCCGTATGTGGAACTATTCCGCTCACACCTACTATTCCAAGAAGCCCACCAATCTGGGCAATACTCGCACAGGTTGGAAGCGTACTCCCGTCAGCGAAATCCACAGTTATAATTCTCCGCTTGAGTATGCACAGAAGATTGCCTATGCCGTGATGCAGAGCAATGCCAAGTAACCTTTTTTGACCGAGGAACTTATGCAAGATAATGATTATGAAAAAGACTATATGGGATGCATTTCTTGGAGCCGCTGTATGTGCAGTGCTCCCCAGGCAATGTTCGGCTCGGAGATCAAGACGAGCAACCCTATCCATATCCGCATTGACGCCGCTAAGGTTGTCAAGCATGGCGCATGCGATGAAACCATCCTCCCTGCCAACCACCCGTACATCGACATCGAGATGACCCCTGTGCAGTGGGCAGAATTCCTTACGTCTGGCGCTTGTGGTGAAGGCGTGCCCTGCACGATCACGCGCATTGGAGGCAAGAGCACTTCGAAGGTGGAAGAACACAGCATTGCGGATGCCTACGATATCGCTGTGAAGGAAAAGTTCGATGAATTCGATGCAGGCATGCGTCGCTTCGAAAAGACCATTGAGACTGCTCTTGGTGAAGGCAAGGCCCTGACGAAGACGCAGTTGAAGGAAATGCTCCACGATATGGACATCTTCCGTCACAATGCTGTAGCCAACGTCCGCTACACGCAGTCCCGCTTCAAAGAAGACATGGCAAAGGTTGTGTGCAAGGCTCGCGCTGAAGTCAATGCTTACGCTGAACGTGTCCTCGTCAACACCGGCGTGAAGTGCCTGATGAACGAGTCCACCCTCAACCTTCCCATCGAAGACAAGGGGGAGGCGTAATATGAGTCGTGTGTGTGGCGGCGATAATGCATTGGAAAGACTGAACAGTCAGATTCGCACAGCAAACGCAGGTAAGAGGTTGAGTAAGGCTCAGCGTGCTGATATGGAGTTCGTTTATATGATGTTCGCCGATAATTGGCGCAAGCAAGGTCACCACGTCGAAGTACTCAAAGGGGTTTAGTGCGAAGAATCCGTATGAAGAGGAGGCTGTATGACCTACGAACAGGTCCTTAAAGTGTTAAAGGATCTGCAGTATCGCATCGACGTGTCGAATACTGCGGATCCAGAGTACGACAACGCTGTCCGTCTCCGAGATCGCTTGCTTGCGAAGTACAACATTGACCTCGCGACGCTTACGGCAAGGCAGATCAAGACGCGCGAGTTCGAAGCAGTTACGCGCGAGGAGGCGCAAGTGATCGTCCAGTATGCCTACCAAAAGCTAAAGCGTAAGCAGAACGAATTCAACCTCTTCTCACACAGGCCCACACGTTACGCAAAGAAGCGCTTCGTTGTTGAGATCCCGATGAGCGATGAGGAGTTTGAGGCACACGGCCGTATTATCCGCGAACTTATCGTGATGTACCGCCGTCGCCGTGCGGAGTATGAGCGCAGGCTGCGTCAAGATATGAAGAGAAGTCTGCAAGCGTGGGAATACCAATTCCTCAAGGCCGGAGATCTCTTGGGCAAAGCCGAACCTGGGCAGAAGCCAAAGGAACCGCCTTGGGGGCTCCACGAGGCGATGGCTGCCGCGGGTGACCTTGATGGTGCGATCTTCCCTGAGAGCTATCTCGCACAGCAGCAGAAAGTGATTTCACATGCTGGGTAAGGCCTCCTCTGTATAAGGGTATATTCCCTTATTATAAGGAGGCTTGCATGAGCATGAAAGAAGCTGTGAAGCACCTTTCGGAACTCCACAAGGATGAACTTGCGAAGCTTAGTTTGAAGGCACGGATCGCAAAGATGGCGAACCTGCTAGCGAAGTACCGCTTGGAGCATCCTGACGAGAGTGCCGAGTGGTCTGCACAATACACATAAATTTTGTGTCCTCTGGGCCTGGCGCCTTTCCTGGCGCTGGGCTTTTTATTATATTGGAGGGTACAGTACTGTTAAACCCTCAAGAGGATTGACTATGAATATCAAAGTGAATTGTCATGGTGCCCAGTGTGCCGACGCCCCAAAGGACGAAGCCGAAAGAAGTGAAGCCTCTTCCACCGGCAACCTCAAAGGCCGTAAGAATGTAATGGATGCGATCAACCGCGGCTACATTTTCGAAGCGCTTGACATCGCACACGAAATCACAGAAGATGCGCTCAAGCAGGTTGATGAAGCCGACGAAGCCTTGAAGGGCTGTAAGGAAAAGCTGGACCAGCTTGATGACCTCCGTGCCAAGCTGAACGAGATCGGCGCTGTCGCTCTCCGTACCTCCATCACGAATCTGTACTCTCCTGAGCATACGCGTGACGCCGCACGCGACAAGATGCTGAAAGAGGCTATCAAGCTGTTGTATGAGATTTTCGGTGATTTGGATGCCGGCCGTGAGATGGTGCTCACCTACACGTCCAGCAACGCCACCAATGCAAAGAAGGCGCTGCTGCAGAACAAGAATGCCATCGAAGTCACCAAGGGTGATCTCAAGGAAAATGGCCTTGAAGACGACTCCAAGGAACTTGTGACGTTCACCAGCGCAAAGTCCCGCAAGGCAAACGCTGGCATGGCAAAGGAATTGGAGCCTGTGATCAAGCAGGCGAAGATCGTTGCCGAAACAGCTGGCACAGCTGCTGATGCTACCGTCCCTGCATCGGAGTACCAGAAGCTCTTGCAGAAGCTCACTGAGATGTACGAGAACGCAAGCAAGGTCACGATGGTGATCAGCACCACGCCTGACTTCCAGCCGTCCGACATCATCAAGCAGCTCAAGACTGCTCCAGAAGAATCCAAGCAGAACGAAGGGTTCTTTGACAAGCTCGTCGATATGTTCAAGAAGCTTGCTTCTGGCCTCCAGGCCGCTTTCGTCTCCCTCAAGAAACAGTTCACTGACCTGTTCACTGAGGTGGAAGATGCAAACGACGTCTATGCCAAGACCTCTGAGCTCATGATGACGATGGGCTTCCCTCCTCCGAGCTCACTCCTTGCTGCTGAAGAGCCGAAGGCAGAAGCCAAGGACAAGAAGCTCAACTACAAGCAGTTTGAGAAGGATATGCTTGGTGCGTTCGAAGCACTCGCCAAGCACCCTGATTACTGCATCTTCGCTGACGAAGCGTTCATGGCACAGTGTGCCTTGGGCAAGGTGCGTGAATCTCTCGAAGCACTCAAGGAATCTCTCGAAGCCGTCCAAAGCCTCATCCCTGCACACAAGAATGAGGATAATATGGAAGTTGTCGGCATCCTTGCTGATGCTATCCAGAGAATCGCTGCTGATACTGTGGAAGAGCCTGCGGAAGGATCCAACGAGGAGCCGTCCATTGAGGATCAGGTTTCCAGCGAGTACTCGAACGAGGAACCGATGGTGGGTAGCGAGGAGCCTGCTGGCAGCGAAGAGCCTGCTAGCGAGGAACCTCTCCCGTAATCGTCAAAACGCAAATAAATTTACAAGCGCCTGTATTTTCGGGCGCTTGTTTTATTATATTCAAGGGTATAAGAACATCAAGGAGAACCCTTATGCTAATTTCCGATGAATCCCGCCAGAAGTTCGGCGAAGCTCTCGCAAAGGGCATCGGCGCCCTTATCAAGAGAGATTCCAGCGAATCCTGGTTGACCGAGGCCAACTGCCGCACTGGTCATGTCAGGATCACTGAGGCCCTGAGCGGAGGCCCTTCTGCTGCTAGCTACTTTGCAAAGCAGGTCGAGGCTATCTCCCCCGCAATTACGCGTGTGACGACTCGCCCCATTTCGTTGGGCGAGCCTGCTGCATACGACATCGACATTACCTTCGATCCGAAGGTGGTGGAAGCGTTGTACAGCGATGGGAAGAGCGCAATCGCTTCGCTTGAAAAGGATGGCAAGAAGTATGTGGTCGGCCAAGACGGCAAGGCCGTTGAAGTCGAAGATCCTGACAAGTATGTCAACAACCTCAACAAGACAACTGGTTCCCGCTACCAGAAGCAGGCCGAGGGTGCAGGCGATGGCTCTGACGACATCCTGGGCAATTTGCAGAAGCTGGTAGAAGAAGCCAACATTGCTCTCCAGGACACTGGCGTTGATGCAAAGCTTGAAGGCGACAAGATCCTTCTCTCTGGTGACGCTGCCCTCGTGAAGCCCACGCAGTCTGCACTTCCAGACCCGCTGTTTGGCCTTGATGACCTCGAAGGCGGCTATAACGTCGATACTGGCGCTATGGAAGTCACTATCCCGAAGTTTGCTGATACGCGCGATGTCGCTAACCTCGAAGAGTTCCTCTATAAGGCCGTGAACACCATCCTCGACATCGTTGAGAATGGCAACTACACCGAAGAGGACGAGTGGGGCAAACTGCTTGCCGATACCGAGGAGGATCCAGCCTATGTGTCCCGTTACTCCTACTCTGGTGATGAGTTCGTCGGCGAGGATAAGGCAAAGGGCGCAAAGCTGATCAAGTCCTTGATGGCTGAGCACTTTGATGAAGCAAAGAAAGTTGCTGTGAAGCTGATGGGCGAGAAGATTGCTGAAGCTCTCGTGATTGCCCCGAAGCAGAGGACTCCGATCAATGAGTCGAAGCAGAAAGTCGTGATCGACGAAGAAGCTGCGATCCTCGATATGGCACATGAAGCAGCAGTCAGCGCACTTCCCCATCAGGATGTGAGCCTTGACAGCTTTATCAACCCGAACTATGTCTAGGAGGCGTTATCATGATTAACGATTCCGCTGGTATTGAAGTACCTCTTATCGATAAGTCGGAGCGCACTTCCACCGCTATGGGATTCCGCTCTGCTGCCGTGGTAGAGGCTGTGCGTGGTCTCTGTGAGACCCCCGTGTTGATCACGAGCGAGGCTGAATATGTGAAGGTGTTTGGCGCGCCGTCGGTAAGCAAGACTGGCATGGCATCTATCGAGGCATACTCGCTGTCTCAGCGCCGTGTGCCCCAGGTGGTCGTGCGCGCAAAGAACCCTGCCTTGAACCCTAGCGACCGACAGTTCCCCGTACTGTCGTTTGCAATCGAGGACGGCAAGCTTGGCTTGAACGATAAGCAGGCTGCCCACAAGATCGCAAGGCCTGAAGAATCCGATACGGCCGCGCTCTATTTCAAGGGCGAGGGTGATTACGCCTGTGGCAAGGTATCGAGTGCGGGAAGCCGTGAGCGGAATAAGAGCAACATCGTGCTCCGATTCAGCAAGCCTTCCGAAGAGTCTGACTACGCTGATGATAAGCGCGTCATGCACCTGCAGGTGTTTGATTTTGCAGGCGACTCCCACATTGACAACGATCAGTGTGGCAAGTTGGTCTTTAACCCAACCCTGAGCGATATCATTGACGGCGACGGTGAGTTCTCGACGCCGCTTTCTGATCTGCTGGGCATTGATGGCACAGCACAGGTCGCTGAGTACAAGGTGGTCGCTTATGTCAATGGCCGCGCTGGCGTAGCAAGCAGCGATAGCGGTTCGAGCGGAGAAGGCTCCTCTGTGAATCTGTGGGATGCTATTGCTGAAGCCATCGCCGATGCAAAGCAGCGCGGAGGCGACGAGCCCGTCCTTCCCCCACAGCACAAAGGCTGGGATCTTGTGGCTGACGAGCAGACGACTGGCAGCACCGATAAGTATTTCCGTACACTCTTGAACGATGAGGGCCACAGCCTTATCAACGCATTCGATCTTTCGATTTCTCTCGCCATCACGGCGAAGATCGTCTTCACGCAGGCTGACCCGAGTGAGGAGATCCCAAGCGCTTATCTCAACGTTGAATCGGGTACTGTGGCGGTGCGTGGTAGTGAGGAACAGTCTGGCTCATATGGGCCTGCTGAGGTGACGCTCTCCTTGAGTACTTCTGCAATCCTTACCGACCGCGCGAACTACATGTTCATGGGTGAAGCAAATCGCGATTGGGCAGCTCACTACAACACATATCTCAAAGAATCTTGGGATCTCAGCCTCTCGTACGATGACTACGACGCAAGCTTCACTTCGTTGCAAGCTGATGCAGTGCTTCAGGCTTCCAATTATCTCGTCTGCAAGACGAGCGACATCTTTGGATCCTACGCAATCACTTGGAAGGGTGATGAGGCTGACGCGCTTGTACGCAACTTGCAGTACTTCCAGTGTGGCGATGCAATCACCCCGAATGATATCGAGCCTGCTTCGAAGTCTTATGCGTACTCTCAAGCACTCTCGGTCCTTCTTGGCGACAACCTTACCCGTTGGCGCTGTGTCTGCGCCCCGAACCTTGGCGACGTGATGATCAAGGGTGACTTCGTCGCTGCTATCGAGGCTGCACAGGAAAGCACGCTTGGCCTCTCGAACATTGGCCGTGCAGCTTCCGTCGACGTCCTGAACAACCTTAACGGCCGTCACGGCAACCGTTTCATCGCGGACTTCTCTGTGTATGGTTACCGCTCCCTGAATGGACGCCGTACGCCGTTCACTATGGCATGTCTGGTCGCTGAATTGCTTAACCGCAACTTCAACAACGGCAACGAGGCACGTCCACCGTTCGGTTACACGTATGGCCAGGTCATCTGTAACGAGATCTCCCAGACGTTGACTGGCCCCCAGCGCTTGATGCTTGCACGCCAGTACAAGGTGAATCCCGTGAACGAGGATGGCGGGTACTATCTTTGGGATGAGCGCACTTCTCAGGAGAAGGAAACTTCACTCTCCGACGAGCATAGCATCTTGTCGTTTGTTTGGATGAAGTTCCAGATCTACGACACTATGAAGAGCTTCATCGCTGAGTACAACGACATCGAGACTGTCAACCGCGGCCTTTCCAAGCTCGACAGCCTTTGCCAGAACTGGATCACGAAGAAGTACGTCGAAGAGGCACTTGCTGACGCAAGCAATAACGTGATCGGTGACGAGACGCTCCGCTTCACGGTGCGAGTCCGCTTCAAGGGCGTGGCCCGCTATGTCGTGGTCGAGGTTGTCGCTTATCCACAAACCCAGGCTCTCGCTATTAGCCTTGCAATGGAGGAGGCAGCATAATGCAGAACATCAAATTCACAGACTTGCTTGGCTCTGATTTCAAGGAATCGAATTACGCCGTCACATCGAACTGGCGTATCGATTTCTCGAACTCACCTGAGTTCAGAAAGTTGCTAGGCGGCGACAGTGGCGTCCTGGAGCAGATGAGCTTTGCGTTCCACGCAGATATCAGCCTTGGCGCCTCGATTACGTACGCCAGGGCTGCTATCAAGGGCCTCCCGATCCGTCAGGCTGCTTGGCAAGAGCGCGAGATCCAGAATGTCCCTTGTGAGGTGTATGAGCGGATGAATCACCAGCTGTACAAGGCTCTCGCAAAGGCGTCGAACAAGATTGCAGGCTTCTACAAGCACCGTAACATTGCCCCGAAAGAGAACTACACCTTCTCTGGCGTATTCCTCTATGCGTTGGGCAACTCCGATAAGGAGGGCGATATCCAGCCTGAATGCTCGTATGAGCTGCTTGGTGCACAGTTGAACGATTTCACATCGCCGACCTACACCTCTGAGGCTGCTAATATCGCAGACGTGAAATTCAATCTTTATGCCCATGGCTTCCGAGTGCAGGGCGAGGATGACTAATCTTGCTGATTGCAGATTCCTTACAGACTGAATTCCTGGACAACGCACACTACGATATCGGGTGTGCGTTTTTTGGAGAGTATGCCAAGCTCAGCAGCCTTGTGATCTCAGGAGGTTCAGGCTTCACGCCCTTCGTGCTCAAGGATGGGAGCCTCAAGACACAAGAGTTCACGCTGACGTGTATAGTTACAGCAGAGCAGGATAAGCTCTTGCAGAAGTTGTACAACAGCACGATGCACCCAGGCTATGTTGATCTTAGGTATCCGGTGCATGTTTCTTGGGGGCACGTCAGTGCAAGGCACACAAAGGCGTGCTATCTCAAGGCGTACGATCCGCCTAGCCAGATCAACTTCCGCGATGCTTCAATCCTGGAAGTCACACTAGTCTTGAGGCCTATCTTATGAAGCTGACGATAACTTCCCTCCCTTCCCATTTCAAACCGTACCCCTTCAAGTCGTTCCGTATGGATGCGATCAATTTCGAGCAGTCCCAGCGCCTTGGATCGGATCCGTCGCTCAAGGACATCCGTGAACTCATTGGCGAGTTGACGCACGACACGATTGACAAGAATCTCCTTGTCCCTATCGACTTGAAGTACCTGATAGCGGCTTTGGCATTCCATGCATTCCCAAACCAGCTGTGGACCTTGCCGCTGAAGTGCCCATACTGTGAGTACGCACACAACAAGCCGATCAAGATGAGCGATTTCCCGCCTATCCCCAGTCTTGAGGAAAGCGATGAGTACCCACTGATCGTTGATGATGGCAGGCATGTGTATGCGCTGGGGTATGCAAGTGTCGAGGAGGTCGAGAAGCTCAATGAAAACACCCCGCCACTTGACCTGATCAAGGCACACCTTGTGTCTGTCGATGGCCAGACAGAAGGCATGGTTGAGGCCTTGAAGAGTATTGAAGACTTTGGGGTCATAAGCCTGATGGTGAAAGCGATCCGAAAGTACTTCCAGGTCGAGACATATGCCAGCATGCAGTGCCCTAAGTGCGAAAAGACGTACAGGGTGCCCCTGAGTGCCGTGGAGGTCACTCAGTACACGCCCTTTCGTGACACGGAAGCGGTTGGCGAGTATAAGATTAATTTTAGGCTTTGATTTTGATACCTCAGTGTCGATAGCCGAGACCGAGGACTATTTAAGGGCCCGAGAAGATATGTTGAAGAAGGAGCAGCAGAATGGCAGTGGATTTAAGTCAGCTATTAGACCCTAAGCGTGCAGAGCGCGAAGAGGGGTGGCACAACTTTGCCCAAAGCTATGAGCGCTCCATGTCAGCACTGTCCGACGCAATCAAGAAGCTGTCGGGATCGCGCCAGCTCGAAGAAGGCGAAAGTGCTTTCACTGTGCTGGAGAGTTATTTGGAGGAGCAGCGCAATAAGGCGGATCTCGACCGCGAGAAGTCGCAGCGCCTGCTCGACATGATCTCGGCAAGTGTCCCGGAAATCACTGAGGAGCAGAGGGCTGCCTACGAAGCGCAGAAAAAGCTCTACGACCAGTACCAGGATGAGCTGAAGAAGCAGACCAGTGCTGTGCAGGCAGCTGCAGATGCGCAAATCGCTGCCATCAGTAGGGAAGAGAAAGAGAAGATGTCCCTGCTCGATGCGCAGGCGGCACAGCTTAAGCGGGCAAAGGGCGGCGACCTTACGAAGGGGCTCGAATCGCTCGCTGATATAAGTAGGAGTGCCTCTAAGAGCGATGGCAAGGATACAGTCATGTCCACGCTGCTTGCAGGTGCCAAGGATTTCCTTGGGAAGAAGCAAGCAAAGCGCGAAGCCCTTATTGACGAAGTCGTGGAGCTGCAGCGCAGAGAAATCCAGAGTGAATCTGAAGCACGCAAGGCAGCGATTGCTGAGGAATCGAAAGCAAGGATCCAGGCGATCGAGAGAGAGGTGGAGGCCCAGGCGAAGCTCGCAGGGGCTGACAAGGCTCCTGAGACTCCCGAAGAGGCACGCGCTAAGCTTGTGGTTGGTGCAAGAGATGCCCTCTCCAAGAATAAGGCATTCATGGAGCGGTCCGCTGCCCAGGAGCCCGTAGTAAGGAAGCAGCAAGAATTCTTGCAGGCAGAGCTTCGGCGAGAAGCTGTTGAAGATCAGGCAGGTGAGTACTTATCGCCTGCCGTTGAAGAGGACGCGCTTCCAGGCACTGCTTCTACTGCCCCAGTTGTTGCCGAAGAGCCAGCTGTGGAGGCAGAGGACGTCGCAGTCTCTGAGAAAGTGGAGAAGACCACAAGTCCAGAGAGGGATGCTGGCTCGGGCAAGGTTGTAGGCAAGGCCCTCAGTAGTGACGTGAGCGAAAGCCTTGCATCTATCGCCACTGGCGTTGGTGGCATCACGCCTGCCGTAGCAGGCGTAGCACTGCCTTTGGCACTAGGCGCCCAGGCACTGAAAGACATCGACGAGGCATTGCCCATAGTGACCTCAGCACTTGGGGCGTTGGGAGAGGGCACAAAACTGCTCGGGCCCATCATCCTTTCTACTGCATGGGAGCTTGGCGGCTACATGGCTGAGGGCGTGGCCAATATTGTCGAAGCAATCGAGAGGGCTGCTTCGCCTTTCAATACGCGTAGGGAGAATCTTGAAGAGACCGGCGCGATAGCTAAGGTGCGCAAAGAGGTCGAGGAGGCACAAAAGAAGAAAAGCGACAGCCTCGATGGAGCACTCAATTCGGCGCTGAGCGAGGATTACACTGGAGCCTCCGCTATTCTCAAGAGAGTGGAGCCTATTTACACGACGCCCGTAGATGAGCGTGAACGCAGCAGAGGCACTGAGTCCCCTGCCATCAATGATGATGCTGTACGCGAGGCAGTGACTGCTATGCTGGTTGCCCAGGAGCAGGCAGCAAGGCGCCAGGCCGAGCTTGGCCAGGGTGCCGTGCCACTCCAGCTGTCCGTCCCATCGATAGAAAGCTTCAATATGTAGGAGGCATGCTTTGGCTGAAGATATTGAATCTCTTGAGTTCCGCACCCATGCGCGCCGCAATGGTTATCAGTATGGCCCGATCTTTATCCACAAGGATTACGATGTGAGCGTCTACGCATACGGGATGCCAAGGTACAAGTTGAAAGGCAGCGTAGGCGCCATCGAGGCGTTCGCGGGCCTCTTGCAGAACGTAGGCAATGGTCTTGAGGAAGATCCTTCCCTCAAGCATGGCAAGAATCTCCCCGGCGTTGATGTGCCAGATGCCGAGTTCAGTAGGGAGCTCTCGATAAGCGGTCCTATGTATCTCCAGGGCTACGATGACTACATAAGCACACAGTCCTCGATAAGCGGGCTGGCCCACCGGTACGGATGGGAGATACGCAAGAATAAGATATCGGTCGTTTACCGTCCAAACTCTGAGGGCATCGGCGACGATCTTTACTGTGAGGATCCAGTCACTGCTGCAGCCCGTACCATGATGACGTCGGCGATGAAGCATCAGCGCGATGCCATCTATGTCCTCACTGGCAAGGGCGATGACGCAGAGTATGCCAAGAACATCGTAGCGCTTGAGAACGACGGTGTGCAGCAGACGTTTGGGGGCGCATACGACGCCTTTATGGCCAACACTGGTCGTGCCATCGCAGGCAAGTGGAAGAATGCCGGAGCACCGCTCATTGCTGTGCGTGAAGGACGCGACACGGCGCAGAGTGTGAATCTCGTCCCTGTCAGCATATCGATAACCCCTAGGGCATACGTCATCGATGATGACTCGAAGGGCCATATCTATCCCACGCGGCTTGACATTAGCCTCGAGCTCGCCAACCCGTACGGTAAGCTGATTGTCACCAGTACGGATAAAGGGGAGGTGAAAGCATGAGTGCAAGACTGATTGAGAGGTTCCTGACTGAGAATAGCGACCTTATCCCAGCAAATGTGCACACTGCGCACGTGGCAAGGGCAGACCTGCGCACGCAGCGCCGTCCTGACCTGATCTATGGTGCCAACGAGCAGATGAAGTGGGCGGCCATACTCAATGGGGTAGATTCCCCGTATATGCTTGACCGTGGCAAAGTGCTTGCAGTGCCTGATGCAGCTGAGCTGAGCAGCGAGCTTGCAGAGCTCAAGGAGTTCCAGATTTGATCCAGTGTTCCCTTGGCGAGATAGAGCAGTTGAAAGTAATGCGTGCGCTGTCGCGGTGCACGTTTGTGGAGGTGTCGCTCCCCCTCGACAGCTATGTGGAGTCCGAGACCTTCACCGTCACGACGGACAAGGAGTATGAGTTTGCTGTCACGAGCAGCGAAGTATACCCTGCTTCTGGGAGCCAGGTGATCTTCAAGGCCACAGCTGTGCTCAAGGACCAGGTGGAGTTCTTGCAGCTGAAGCCTGCAAGCTTTGACGAGGCCACAGCTGAGACGATACTTGGGAGCGTCGGCATCGCTGGCGGATCCAAGGAGAAGATCTCGCTTGTAAACCTTACGCTGACGCAGGGCCAGCTGGCGATCCTTGCTGCGAACGCTACGGCGAAGACTGCGTTTGTCGATTTTGAGGACAGGAAAGCGAGGTACTACGAAGACCTTTACAAAGAGAAGGCAATAGAGGTGCCTGTGAAGTTCCGGCGCATCGTCTCGAAGGTGCCACAGGCTGGCATGTATCTTTATGGTGGCGCGAATGAGGGCGTGGTCCCTGATGGCGTCACAGCGATGGTCCCGTTTGGCGAGGACCTGAACCTCCCAGCCTCTGTGCTAAAACACTTTGTGGAAAACTACAACGAGCTTGCTTCCCTCTTTGGGAAGCTCCAGTCGTTTGTGTGGGAGAAAGACCTGGACCTTGGGACAGCAGTCTTGAGCCCCCTTACGAAATCAAAGCTCATCGTCTGTGCCAGAGAAGAGATCTGGACAGTGCAGGGGCACACATCAATCTATTACGCTGTGTAATTTGCACGTAAGGCGGCCGCAAATCAGTTTTTGCCTATCGTGCTGTCAGATTCCATGGGAACGAAGAGACGTGCCTTATAGGGCGCGTTTTGAATCAAGGCCTGTTCAGGTCGGCATCACATACATCCGTGGGCACGAACGCACTGCCTGGCTCACTGGCCGCGGCTTTCCAGCCTTCGCCAAAGCCTGCATCGAATACGGCATCGCCTATGCCCGTGCCTGCGTGGGGGTCGTACATCTTGTCAGGGTCGCGTGTCGCCCAGTTGATATCCTTCTCCTCAACGTGCACGAGCGTGACCTCTTCGCCTGGCTTGGCTGGGCAATCGATGGGGAGGATGATAGCGCCCCTCTTGTTGCCAGCACGGCGCATGCGCCCAACTCTATCCCTCTTGAGTTCTGCCATTGAGCATTCCTCCAATGAGTGCGCTGTAATCCTCGCATGGGATCACACTGTAGCCATCCTTGCGGATGTGAATAAGCGCCATGCCACCAATACGTATCGAGGTCCTTGCCTCGAGGATAGCCTTGTATGTGGAAAGCTGGGCACTGTAGTGGACATAGTTGCAATCGGGCTTTCCAGCAAGGACGCCGATACACGTCTGGAATGGGTTTTCCTTCTTGATTTCCTTGTTCGTCTTGTAGTCAAGGATGACAATACGGTCCTTTAGCTGGTCGTATGCCAAGAAGTCGATGGTGCCACAGAGGCCCCACTTTGGGTTGCACACGATAAACTCCTCACGGATGGGGACGAAGCGCTTCGACAGCTCCTGGTAGGCCTTGAGGCCCGTCGCAGCCATCTCCTCATACCCAGGCACATCCTCGCCAGGCTTGTAAAGCTTGCGCTTCCACTGGTTCTCCATGAATGCGTGGACGTGCGTACCGAGGGTGCATGCGTCATCGCCAGCCTTCTTCCAATCGGCACGGACGCGGAGAGTGGCCATTGCCTTGAGGAAGGCTTTTTTGTTGGGGTCGCGCTCTTTGAGGAGCTTTTTGTTGAGATCGTCGTAGTTGTGCCTTTCAGCATACTGGCATGCGATGTTGTCCCAGTCTTGCTCTTCTGAGAATTCATGGACGAAGTTCGTCACCGAAGTGTACTCAGTGCCGAGTGAGTCAGTGTAGTGATGAGTTGCCTCATCGAAGAAGATGTCGTGGAATTTCCACAGCTCTAAGTCAAGGTTCATATTGCTAAATGTAGTTAAAATTTTGAGGAACCGCCCGTGTATAATATACACGGAGATTTTATATGGGCTTCTTTAATTTAAGCAGTATCTCAGGAACGTCAACAGCAGCCATCAAGAAAGTCGTCAAATCTGGATGCGACTCTTGCGGCCTCACTCGAAGTTCTTACGCAGAATTCGAAGGCCCTGCTGATGCCAAAGTCTTGTTCGTGTTTGACTATCCGTGCAGGGAGCGTCGCGAAGATCCGATGCATCCCTCGCCAGTGTATCGCCGTGCCCACTCCCTTTTGGTAAGAT
>Ga0326513_10001843_pt1 | contig 15970 bp, 25 predicted proteins | sample 2_2465_0518_D_FD_203654 | JGI IMG/M metagenome (GOLD analysis project Ga0326513, IMG submission 203654) | Bovine rumen microbial communities from UC Davis, California, United States - 2_2465_0518 | ecosystem: Host-associated > Mammals > Digestive system > Stomach > Rumen | place: USA... | reverse complement strand
TAGAAATTTCCCCATAAACTTAAAACCAATTGTAATGAATATTATTCCGAGAAAATCGATTCCAATAAGAGCACCATTATCATCCGAAACTATTTCTCTAAATTTTAGTTCGGTATCTAAAACGTACTTATTAGGTTCATCAGTTTTTCTCAGCGTGATATTACTGGATAAATATAGATCTCCAGTATTTTTAAGTCCAGTTAGATACTCTGCTGTCACTATTTTTGGATCTCGTGAAAACTGATGGTCTAATGCATCATATAGCTGATTTCTAGTATTTTCCCAATGACTGTTTTTTATTTCCTCCATAAGTGCATCATATTTCTTATCCCAGTCGTTTCCGAAATCTACCCAGCTTTGATAAAGTTTCTGCAGAATATCTTCATATCTTTTATGAAGACTTGGATCAATATCAAATAAAGTCTCTAGCATATCTACTTGATTATCACTATACGGTATAGACTTTAATTTTTCTAAAACTTTATATTTCATTTTAAAAATCTTTAATATTCTATTTATTAGGGTTTTATCCTTATATCTGAAGAAATATCAAAAGGTCAATAAATCCTTATAAGAGAAAATAAATAAAAGTTATGAGTTTAAAAAAATATAAAAAAGTTATTGTGAAAAATTCGGATGGGGAAAAAGAATTTATGTTTAGACCCGTTATACCGGATGAAGACGTTGAAATTTTAGTATGTGATAAGGAATGTCCATATGGAATAAATGTCTGTAGTAAACTTCCACATCCAGAATTCTTAGACGATGAGAATAAAACATTTCAAGATTTCTGTATTGGGGTGAAAGATGATTATACTCAAGAGGATTATTACACTAGCAGTATCGGATATGTTCCTCAGAAGGGAACGATTGAAGATAATATGGCAGATGTTGAGGGTTTTCAGAGAATAATCAAAAGACATTATGTGGATATAAAAGATGTAATCAGAACAATCTGTTGTGATATCTGTGATCGATACAGAGATGATTTTAAAAATTGCACATCAGATTATTCAGGATGTATTCTTCATGACTTACTTCAAAAAACAAATTTAAATGGAAAGAACGAACAAGATTGAAGAAGAGAATGATAATTTGATTCCACCAGATTATACTGGACATCCAGAAGATGATGATCCATTGGAGGAAATTGAAGAGACTAATGAATCCGATGAGGATGCAAGAATTGAGGCAATATTAAATAATCAACAACATCAAGAAAATATAAGTACAACAATAAAAATGGATGCACCTTTTACACCGTCATTTAATAGTGGTTCTAGGTTTGGTTCCGGAAATAGTAGCGGATTAGCCCCATGGGAACAGCAGCAAAAATCGCAAAGTCAATCTACACCTTCCTGGTCAAGTTGGGGAAGTAGTGGAAGTGGGAGTAATAATCAACCAAGTACTCCCTGGGGAAGTGGAAATACTGGAAACAATTATCAGAGTCAGCAAAAAATAGATTATACTATCAATAATAAAAGAAAACGTATTGTAGTATGCGATGCTTTAGATTGTTTAGTAGAATCTTATGACTCGAATGGAAAACCTGGATTGTTGCCGAGAGCTATGTTTGACCTGAAACCAAATTTTAAGGTCTGGGAAAAAATAGCTAGCTTCAATCCAGAGAAAGTATATATAATATTTCCCTCGAATGAATTAGTGCCAGGCTTAGGTGATAAATATTTAGCGAGAGTAGCACTAGAATATATAGTATGTAGTATAACAACTTATCTTAGAATTCCATTAGGTGATTGTCATGTTTTGAAACAGATGCAGCAACATACACCCAAGGATAGAATTCTAAGTAGTGTTCTTGAAGATCCTAATAAGCCGGGAAATATTGTGTGTAATCCCGATGAAGTTGTATACATAGGGGTTCACTCAGGACGGTGGGGATTATCAGATCGTGATATAAGGGCTGCAAAAATTGTTGGAATAGATTATATCGATATTTATAATCTCTTAGACGGGAAATATATCTATGAATGATATCCCACGAAACCCTTATATTTGAGATTATTAACTGTAGAGACGGTAAACAATCCGTCTCTTTTAATTTAAAAACAGAAAAAACAAGTAAAATGAGAATGAAACCTGAAAAAGTTTTCTTGGTAATCTGGGGAATTATGTTTATGTATATGTTCCTCTTACCAAGAGAGGAAAAAAGCATTGCCACTGTTATTCCAGTAGGAGAAATAAAGGCAACGGAGACTAGAGTAGGAAAGTCAACTTCTACTACAACAGTTACCAAAGAGAGGCAAGAAACCAAAATGCCTAAACAACAAGTAACTAAGAAAGAAAATGAAAAGTTGATTGCTGATATAGGCATTACATTATATCAGCCGGTAGTAGGTCAATGTGACTCTGATCCATTGATCACAGCCGATGGGAGTAAAATTAATTTGAACTCCCTAAATTCGGGCAATCTTAGATGGATTGCAGTTTCCCAGGACCTAATAAAATCAAAAAGGGTTAAATATGGAGACAGGGTTAAAGTAGTATCAGATGATCCAACTATCAACGGCATCTATTATGTTCATGATACGATGAACAAAAGATGGAGAAATCGAATAGACATACTCATTTCACCCAATCGACGTGACTTCGGACAAGGAAAATGGTCTGGAAAACTATATAAAATGGGGGTATAACCCCCTTTTTTTCTTATATTTGATGAAAAGTAATAACATATTGAATATATTAATAGCTGGTTGTATCAGTTCTGATACATGTATAGATATTAATTCTTGTGAAGAGAATATCAAAAATCTTGAATTCCTTAAAGAAAAACTCGAGTCCGATTTCAAACTAGAGGGAGAAGAATATGATAAGTATTTAGAGATGATTGAAAATGGACTTAGTGTAGTGAAACGAGATTTAAAAGAATTTAAGAAAAACGAAAAAGAAACAAATGATTAAAAAATATCTATTTGAGAAAGTTGCGCTTCCCATCATGAGGAGAGCTTATAGAGATAGTTCTTTTGTAAAACATTATCTGAATGAACTAGGAACGGACACTAGTAAAGTGGATAAGAATGTATTAGATCTACTTGGTCTGCTGGGTTTGCAAAGACACACGGGAACTAGTCTTTATCCCTCATTGTCTATATTTAATAGAGCAGCTAGATATAAAATCCTATCACCTTTAACATTTGAAGATGATGAATGGGGACCCGAATTTGAAACGATCGGAGAATTAATTAGACAAAATAAAAGACTAAGTAATATATTTCTATATCTTAGAGAAAATATGGTAGTGGATATAGATGCAATTACCTGGAAAGTAAACGGAACAAAATATAATTTGAAAACCAAGTCTTTTGAGTATGATAATCCTCAGTCTACTTTTTCCGGTATATGTCTAATTTATGACAAGGATCTGGATAAAATAACTCCCGTATGGTCCGGAAACCTTGTCATGAATAAGAAAACATTTATGGGTGATAATACAGTAGAATGTAACTGTATGGAAATATATGATCCTGATAATAAAGATAGTAGTTTCTATTTTACATTAAAATCAGAAATTCCACAAAGGTTTTATAAAGATTATATATTAACAGATTCTGAAAAATTAAAACCCCAATATATAGATAAATACATGAAGGAAATAGAATGGTGTGGAAAACACCTTGATATCCTAATAGAAGAGTTATTATAAACAATTAAAAAAATTTATTTAAAAGAATGAAAAAGTTTATTTTATGTTTGATTGCCTTAGTTAGCATGTTTACTATGGCAAGAGCAGAAGAAGTAGTAACACTTAAGGGTGGTGTAACTGCATTAATGCACCCAGGTTGTAATGGTTATGAAGACTGGGGACACACTATCCAAGCTGGAACCTCATTGCAATATGCACATTGGATTACTCCTACTTTTGGAGTTGCAATTGATGGTACTATGGGTTGGGAAAATGGATCAAAGTATGGTGCATTCCAGACTGGTCATGTAGTTAACTTTGTAAATGTTTCCGCCTTAGCTAAGTTAAATTTTAACAACCTATTTCATGGTTTCCGAGGAACCCCTGATAAGTTCGAGGTTGTTGCAGCAGTAGGACCGGGTTGGGTACATGGATTTTATTCAGAACATCCAACTAATGATCTATCTACTAAGATGCAACTTGAGTTTAATATTAATTTAACTCCAAAATTCCAACTTAACATTGTGCCAGAGTTGAATTATAACTTAACTCGTACTAGAACAGGCGCCTATCCAAGATTTGATTCTAGAAATGCTTGGTATGGATTGATGGCTGGTGTTAGTTATAAGTTTGGCAAGGAGTTTAAGCTTTGCCCCTATAAATATACACAAGAGGAAGTAGATCTTCTAAATGCTCAGATAAATGAGCTCCGCAGTAGACAGCCTGAAACTATTACTCAAGTAGTAGAGAAGATTGTTTACAAGGATCGTGTGATCGAAGCACCCATCAAAACATATGTTGTTGCATTTGATTACGGCAAATCTACCCTTGATAATGCAGCTATGAACGTATTGGATCAGATTCCAACTAATGTAGTAGTTGATATTAAGGGTGAAGCTAGTTATCCCGGTACAGATGCAGCTAATGATAGAATCTCTAATGAACGAGCTCAAGCTGTTGCAGATTATTTGTATAATCGCGGAATAACTATTGGATCTACAGAAGGTCTTGGAGCAACTGGACATCAAATCGTAACGGTTGTAGTAAGATAAATTAATTAAATGGGAGTACTAATATGCTAAATATTGTACTCTCTATTTTTATAAACTTTATTTATTACTTTATTTATAGTATGATTGAGTTAAATGAACAAGAATTGAGATCTGCCCAGAAACATATAATGAGGGGCGGAAATGAAATGATTCATGGAGGTATGCATCTTCGAGGAACTAAATATGAGAAATCTTGGGATAAACTTTACAAAGCAATGAATACGCTTAATGATAAGTTAATTAAAGACATAAATAAAGTAAAAAAGAAAAAGTAAAAATAAGGGTGGAATTAATTTCCACCTTTCTTTTTTATTCCCAAGATTTTTTTGCACATTTCTTTTCTTACCTCTATCCAATATAAAGCAATCTGATCTGAAATATACATTCTATCTTCATCTGTTAGTTTATTTGGGTCTAATATATTTTCTTTAACTAGTAAACCCGTAAGTGATTGAGCATATGAATTTATACTTTCTATTGGCGGATATGAGATTTCTTCATACATCTCCTCAATTGTATCGTTTGATCCTTCCCTATATTCTTCCACCGTTTTTTTCAAAGTATCATAAACTTCTTCTTTGAAATCTTGATATTCTTCCGAAGCCTCTAATTCTTTCACCAACTTCGCAATTAAATTATCTAACTTATTTCTTTTCATTATATATTATTATTTTTATAATTCTACAATTATAAGGGAGTAAGTACTTAGAAAACTGAAAAAATAAAGATACAGTAAATGTATCAATATCTTCACACGGGCGGGAGCACCGGTCTTGAGCAGCGCTCTCCGGTAATCCTGTGTTCTAAAAGTTATTTTATTCCTCTTAGGTTACGTGTTATAAAGGTTGTTAAGATACGGGCCCCACACTTACGTATGGAGACCCGTTGTTTTTTTTAAGAAATCCTCTTTTTATATTTGAGGATTTGGCAGGTAATTACGCCTGCGAATGAAGCCCCGAAAAGGGCTAAATCAATATTTGTAGCCACTTCATTATGTGACCACACTGCGGCAATATAAAATACCGCCATCAGCACCAAGCAAATCGCTTGGTAAAGTTTAAAATTTTTCATAGTTATTGTTTTTTTTTTGTTATTGTCTCATAAAAGTTTATATTACCTAAGGTTTCTCTCCTTGGGATTTGTGATATTTAATTATAGGCCTCGCAAGTATCTCTTCGATCTATATAGACTCTCCTATAATAAGAAGCTGTATTTCTTCTCCCTAAATATCGCCGACCTCCTACTCTGAGAAAGTGAATAATACAGTTAATTCATCAATCTCATTTCAAAGTTCACCTAGATATCTAAGTTACTTCGGTTTTGGCACTGCACTAAGAAGTTCTTCACCTCTTCGCATATTGCCGATGTTAAATTCTCTCCGAATTTAACTGTTTATTTTTATTTATTTATTTTTATATAAAGCCCTATGCAACATATATAAATATAATTGTTTAGTTGCATTCTGGGCCTCTAATAATTTGTCTCCATAACCTTTAACGCTTTGGGCCTATACGTATAATTCTCCATAACTAAATTCTTTATACGCACTTGCCTATTTTCTGTTCGCCCAAACGAACCTGATTTCCACCTTAATCAGCTGTCCTTATATAAGTTCCCGCAAGTCACCTTTAGTATGCTTATATAAGTTAGTATCATTCGTTTCAGATACGTGGATCAGATAAATATTAATATACTTATCTATCTATATATAAGGGTATTATGTTAAATATGGACGGAAAAATAATTTAGCCCGATATCCCCTTATATATATAAATAAGATAACAAAAATTTAAAGACATGAAAAAGACAATTATTTTTACTATTTTATTATTGATTTGCATTTCTTGCAACTGTGAACAACGCGAGACCAATTGTGCTATTACTGAATGTAATAATGACACTATTGAAAAAACTATCGGAATACAAGAATATAGGGAATTTCGAAGAAAACAGCAAGATCGATTAGATTCTATTAAAATCTTAAGAGAACTTAATAAACAAGAAAAGAGTTATTGCTTAGGCGATACTAATGAAGGAATATGAAGAAAGTACCGATTATACTTCTATTAATGATATTAGTTCCGATCTTTATAATAGTTGTAATACTATATCGAATACTAGTATTACCAGTTGAGAACTACTTCACTAGGCGAAGGATTTAAAGAAAAAGAGATTACTTTAATCAGTAATCTCCTTTTGTTTATTTATCTGTCTCCTATTTGATTCTTCATCGCATAGTTTAATTTCTTCTTTGATACAATTTTCTACCTTTGACATTACTCCTGGAATTTTTTCAATAATCTTAAGAGCTCTCTTTCTAATATTAATACAACCGTTTAGACATTCATCGCTAATGCTGGATAGTTTAATTCCTGCACAATCTAGACTTAATTTTATTCCCGGTTCATATGAAAAAGCTTCGTATACATTATAAACATTGTCAATGAACGACATTAAGTCTTTTCTTCCTTTCCCTTTATTATATATTCTAATCAAATAAATCAAAAATCTCCAAAGACTTTTGTTTACATTGTAAAATTCAACTTTTTCTCCTAATATCATTCCTTTCCCGTATAAAATACCAGAACGTTGATGTTCGCTTAATATTTTATGAATTTTTCCTTCTATTCTAGAATCTAAACTGCTAAAAACTGCAGCAGGCTTATAATCACCACAATTTGTATCATAAGCTTTCGTTCTTCCGGCTTTTCCCTTACTACCATAAAAACAAAAGGTTTTCCCCCACTTCATTACTAAACAAACTTCAGACATAGCAGAATTAGTCATCTCATCTACTTGATCTACACTCTTATCTAAATCTTCAGTTTTATCTGAAATTTTCTGTAGTTCATGAAAAAGGTCTGGAAATACATTATTAATAAAGGCTAGCTGTATTATACAATAAATAGTAGCGCCATCTTTTTTTAACTCATCTTCCTTCATTATTTATATTATTGTGTTTTGAAATTATATATTATTACTAATAAGGTGATACATAGGACTTTATCTGATTTTCTTCCATTTCAAATCCACAATTCACCTCTAAATGGTTGAATGTTTCCTTATATGTGAGGAATTTCGCTATAGTGCGGATTCGATATTCATTTTTAGAATATCTAGGAGATACGTTAAGAGTGGTTAGGTGCACTTGAATAATTATTTATTCTTGAACTACTCTTAGCTAAATCTCCGACTTTTTTAAATATTTAAAAGTAATTTCTAATCCCCCTTAAAATCTTATAGTTGATAATGTTTAAAATTTAATTAAAGAAAAATGGCAAATTTGAACAATTCAATTAACATGCAAATTTTTGCCGCGTTGAAAGTGGCAGAGAAAGTAAAGGATGAATGTCCCTTTATGTTAGTAGGTAATCCAGGTATTGGTAAGACTAAGACAGTTGAATTATTCTCTGAGGTAAGAGGATATGAATTGATCTTGGTAAGAGGTAACTCTGAGAGTCCCGAAAGTATTCTCGGTTATCCAATTGCACCAACGGATACATCAGTCGATAGATCTACAATTAGATTACGTCCAGATTGGTTCCAGGATATCTTGGATAATGACGCAAAGGGAAAGAAGAGTCTTTTGTTCTTGGATGAGATTACAACTGCGAATGACTACGTTCAGGCAGCACTTCTTCATCTGGTGTTTGAGAGAATGGTAGGTCGAGAAAGATTACCAGAGAGCACATTGATTGTATCAGCGGGTAACTATGCTAATAACCTGAGCAATTCAATGATAATGCTTCCACCATTGATGAATAGATTTTGTATTTATAACATTGTGCCTGAAAAGAATGACTTAGACATGTTCCTTTGCAAGTATACTGGTTCTATTAGTGGAAATAGAAAGGACCTGAAAGATACTTTGATAAAGGCCATGAAGGAAATGGACGAACAGGAAAAGGAATATACTAAGGAGAACGTAGATAAAATCGGAGAATATATCGAAAGACAGATTAAGTTAGTAACGGAACAACTTATGACATCTGGTGATAAAGTATTCAATCCAAAAGTTACTGAATTGTCTAATATATACTCAGACTTGGATGGTGATGAAACCTTACCCGGATTCATTACATATCGTACTCTGAACTATTTACGTGACGTTACTGTTGCTTCATTCATCTGTTTCGGAAAAGATGGAATCATTTCTAAGAACTACTTGAACATGGTTAATGGTCTTGTTGGACTAGCACTTAGTAGAGACGATAACGGTGAAGTAAAGAAATCTAGAGTAGCTAAGGATTACTATGATTCTATGGCTGAGGTGATTGGAGACATTGAGAAAATGAATAATAATAAACTTCCCGAGTACGAGAATTTCTTCAAGGATAATATTGTAAGTGATTCTACCGTATTAGAAGCACCAGTTCTTAATGCAGTCATCAATAAATTAAACGAGCTTAAATCAGATGGTGAATTAAAGAGTATAGAGAGACCTATTGATTCTGATTTAGTAAGCAAAATTAACGGTTGCTTAATTAAATCTTCTCAGAGAATCTCTAAGTACAAAGTTAATCCAGATGCATCAGCTGAATCAGTTTGTCCAGTTACTGTAGAACAATATGCAGGTGATGTCGTTTACTGGAATTTAATTGCAACATTAGCAACAGAAGTAGATAGTCTCGTTAATGATCCAAAGCGTGGTTATGATAGAACTGCCAAAGATTCTGTTACTAATACCCATATAAAGCTCAGAAAAGTTTTATTTAAGATAAAGACTATTAAGAGATTACTGATGAAAACTCAGGCCGCTCTTGTTGAATCGACAGCTGAGATTAAATCATTCTAAAGATGAAAAGAAAATATTCAGAACTGGAAATAGTTGAAAATTTCGTAACGAGTGCTTATAACAGATTTGGAAACTCGTTGCGAGTGAAGACTGATGGAAAGTTCTCTCCTCAGAAACCGGACTTAGGTTATTCATATCGATTTAAAACAATTGATATCGATTCCGGTCGTGAACTGATTGTCTATAATGTGGTATGCAATACAACTGGATTGGAGCATACAGATTACAGGATAAAACTTCACGAATTAGGGCATATCTACTTAGGTCACCTAGATGGTTTACATGAGGAACTTGATAGAAGAATATGTAATGTATTCAAGCTATACCGAGGCGAATTAATAGATCAGATCAATAAAAACTGTGGAATTGATTTCGCTGAAAAATTAATCGAAAAAGTAATCGATGATCCTATCTTAAATCATAGTCTTCATAATATTGCTATGGATATGGAAGTAAACACCAAGATTCTTAGCAACGAAGATATTGAAGAGATGGAGGCAGAACTTACTAGTATCTTGCCAGACACTGGAACGGAAATCCTTGAGGAATTAAAAGATAAAGTAGAGGAAGAGGTATTAAAAAAAGCAATTGAAGATAAACTCAACCAAATGAAGGAAGAGTCTAAAATCAAACTTATATTACCAAATCGCTATCATCATCCAGATGGATCTCCTTTCTCCGATGAACTATCTTACCCAGAATATTTGATTATGATAATTAAAAATCTAGATCAATTCGTTAAAATGCTGGTTAGCATTAAGATGGGAGGTAGTGGTGATACTCAGAATATTTCTTCCGAGGATGTGAAGAATATGTTGGAGCAACTCGGAAATGGTAATGCTTCTACGGGATTAGATGAACTTCTCCAGCAATTGGGAATGACAGAGAAACAACCCGGCAAGGGACAAGGTCAGGACAAGGACGGAAAGGGAAAAGATCCTAGTTTTGATGAGATCATTGACTCTTTAGGAAAACATGACGATTCTAACTCTGGTGGAAAAGCTGGATCATCTGAATTAAAAGATCTTCAGCGACAGGGAAGAAGAATAGATCATGGAACTGAGGAAAGAGATTCAACCGACGTGAAAAGATCCTTAGGTCAAATTACTGCCTGTGGAGGAACAGGTTGTGGAAATGGTCCTGGCGGAGATTTCTTAAGGGAGGTTAACAAAACTCTAGATCCAGTTGACGAAGCGATCGATGAAGTAATTAGAAACTACAAGAATAAAGTAGTTAAGCGAGAGATCGTCCGTGATGTAATGAAGAATTATAATCGTGGAATAAATCGAAAAGTAATTGCGCCGTCGATGAGTAGTCAAGTAACTATGGTCTACGATCCTAAGATTGTATATTTAATTGACATCTCAGGCTCTATGGATACTCGCTTAGTTGATAGAATTCTAAATACTATCGCTAAGAAGATGAGAAAATGTGGAACCGGTCGTGGATTAAAATACGATATTATCTCTTGGAATACAGGTCTGGGAGAGCATATTAAAGATATTGACCCAAAAAATTCGATTCCAAGAATCCATGTAGGTGGAGGAACTAGGTTAGCTAGAGGTATAAAATATTTTAAAGAACACTACGATAATAGTGCAACTCTCGTAATTGTGTCTGACTTTGAAGACTACTTGCAAGAGTGGGCAGAGGAAGAAAAATCCATGGGAGATTATTCTCTCTGGGGATTTAACTACGGAAGAAGCAACTATAATCAAAAGTTCAAAAATATAGTTGTGAAAAATTTCAATAACAGTTATTCATCATGGTAAGTAGAGAAAAAGTATATGAACTAGTTAGTATGTTTTATCAATCGAAGTTTAAGACATTTTATATTAACAGTTTAGATGGAGAGGAGTTTGTTCAGCCAACTGGAGTATTTGTCAGTCTTGGTATGACAACTTCGCTAGATCAGCTAAATAATATAACAAATGCAATAAACGTCTGTGATAAATACACCGCGAAGCTGGTTGAAATAAAGAGTGAGAAAAGAGACGGTATTTTCATTAATACCGTTACTAGTGAAACACCCACTCAATATGGAATCGGCGAAACTCAAGAAAAGCTGTTGAATTTAGAAGAAACGGAGGAGTTGATTAAAAAACTAAACGAACAACTCTTATCAGCTAATGCAGCAGAAATGAACATCTTGGGAAAACGACTTAGACGATTAATGTATCTTAAAAGTCAGCTAGATTCCACAGAGGGCTGGGATATTCATGCCATCCAGGATTTGGGAGATGATTTTAAGATATATCATCTCAAAGTAAACTATAAGAAAGAATCCGATACAGAATATCGGATCGGAATTTTAGTAAATGAAAAAGATTCTTAGTATAATTATTATATTACTAATCGGTTTTGGCCTAGGCGTATTAATGGATAAATATGTCTTCAATCGGTCAAAACCGATTTCTATTCCGCCTGTAGTAGTTCCAGATACAGTCTATATTAAAGAGCAAAATAAAATAGATACTTTATGGAAGACTGAAATAAAAGAGAAAGGAAAAGCGGAAAAAGTAAGAGATAACATTAAAGTTATAACCAAGATAAAATATATCAAGGCAGATAGTATTAAAAAATTGCCTCTTGATAGTGGTATAATATATTTAAGAAATAAACTAGAAGAATATGAAGATAAGTATGAAGATGAAGAGTAAGAAAATATTTATCCTTGTCGTATTCCTCTTTTCTTTTACTTTTCTGGGGAATGCGCAGGAAAAGGTTGTCATAAATGGAGATACATTAGTTCAAATTACTCCAAAAAATTTATCAACCATTAATGGAATTATTGAAGAATTTGAATGGACCAAGAAGGAGAATGGTCTTCTAAGGGAAGCTGCTAAAATAGATTCAACTAGGCTTTGTCTAAAAGATTCTATTATAGTAGCACAAGAAGAGAGAGAAAAGAAAAAAGAGGCCTACTACATCGAACAAGCTACCCAATTAGCTACAGAAAATGTTAACTTATCTAATCAGAATGATAAGTTAGCAACCGAAAATAAAAAAGCAAAAAAGAAAGCTTGGTTTGCTGGCGGTGCTGGTGGGATATTAGGAATAATCATAGGAATTTTAATAATGTTATGAAAAAGTTAATGATTACATTAGCGATTCTTTTTGTAGGAATCCTATTCTGTGGTTGTAGTGATGAACTATACGTTGATGTTGTAGATCCAGTTCCACAAACTACTATTTATTTAGGCGGATATAGATACTACCACCCAATTAGACCCTATTACTATTATCACAGACACTATAGACCTACACCACCACCTCCCCCCGGAAGGCCACATAACCCAGGTCGTCCAGGCAGACCCGGTGGAATTACTCCCCCACCTCCATCACACGGAGGGAATCATGGGGTAAGACCTTCAACTCCTCCCCCAAGTCATGGAGGAGGACACGGTAATCCAGGCCAAGGTCCCGTTGGTGGCAGGAGATGATAGAAATTGTAATAAACTTCGATCCACAAAAACAGTACTTTAAAATATACGAGCCCAGTTCAGATTCCTTAATGGTTTCTGCTAATTTAACTGAGGCTCTCTGTATTTTAAATAAATTTCTCTTAGATTCCGGAATGATTCAGGAGGATATTCTTAAAAGTCCGAATATATCATATCACATCGATTCATACACCATGAAAGGAATAATAGAGGGAAATCTTAAGCTGGTAAAAAGACTCAATCAGGCTCCTAGTGGTTTTCAGGTATCTTCACAAAGGTTTAATGGTTCGGGAAACGGACAGCAACAGGGTGGAGAAAAGAAAAAGAAGCCGAGTAGTGGATTAGCTAGTGCTACGGGATTTAGATCCGCGTATAGGAAATTTGGAGGAAATAATTTTTAAATGAGCAGCAATCTATTAATTTATACATCTTTTGTGTCGCCGCTAACCATGAAGATGTTTAAACAAAATGAAATTCTTCCTACTTTCGTTCTTAGAAACATTAGAAACTCCGAACTAATTGGGGGATATAGTGATAGTGTTATTCACTTAAGAGACCTATCCCCCAGTAATGAACTCTACCAAGCAAAAAGGGATCAAAAAATAAATATTGAGGAGTTCAAAGAGAAGTACAGAGAAGAGATTAAACACATTACATCAGAGTCAATAATAAAACGACTAGAAAATTTAAGAAATATATGTAATGCTAAGGCGGTAGTGTTACTAGGTTATGGAAGTAACAGTGAAATCTGTCATAGGTCAGTATTACGAGACATTTTGAATTCTTCTGGCTTATTAATTAATAAAATAAAAGAAATAGAATGGTAGAAGATGTTATTGAGTATCTAGAAAAACACGAGATATATCCCTATTCCGTTTTTGTTACTTACGCGATATCTAATGGAGCCTTATCAATTACTTTTTATCTTCAAGAAGATTTAGATAACTTTCTAGATCTAGTTGGCTATAAAAAACAATTATGCGACTCCACTGGATATGAAGTATTTAGAGAAACATTAACGGTAGTTCTAACGGATAATGCATTGATAAATTTTTATATAACTATCAAATGAATTTAATACAATTATTACAGGAATTTATTCAACTGGGTTATCAGGAAACAAAAAACGGCCCGGAGAAAGATATTGATAGGCAAATAGGAGAATTAACCGTTGGAAGGATGAATAGTTCTGGATATCTTGTGTATTATCTATACTCAGGAACATCACTTCTAATTCCTTGGAAATGGATTGATCTATTTCAAAAATTTTCAGAAAATCACGGGAATAGAGTTCTCCATGAAAAACAAAAAAATATTCAGGATGATCCTAGTAAGATAATATATCTAATGACTAGGTTTTGTCAAAATTTTATTGAAAAGGCAGACGCACTGAATACTCTTGGAGATATCTGTGAGATTGGGACAAAAGAATTAAGAAAAATTTTCCCAGAACTTCCACCGTTCGAATATTCAGATGTAAATAGACAAATAGAAATATGAATGTAGAGATTTTTACTGATGGATCGCATTTTAAAACCACCGGTCGTTTAGGCTGTGGTGGGGTTATGTTAATTTCTGGAAATCTAGTAGATGAATTCTCCCTAGAATTAACTCCTAAATACCTAAAAGAAATTATTAAGACCTCAGATGTTAGTAACCCGACGACTGAAATGATGGGAGTTTTACAGGCCCTTAGAAAATTTAATATTCCTAAGAACGCTAAGGAAGTTATAGTATATACTGACTATGAGGGCGTGGGGAAATGGTTAAAAAATGAATGGAAGATCAATAAACCTTACATAAAAATCCTTTATTCTTTAATTAATAAAGAAATAGAATCAAAAAAATTAAAAGGAATTATAGACTTTCGTTGGGTAAAGGGACATCAACCTAAAAGTATAATGGATCCAAAAGCAAAATGGAATAATTACGTAGATAAATTAGCAAAAGGAGAATGAAGGGTTTTTGTAAAGATGATGAGCGCTTAATTGATTGGGATGAAACGAGTGGTGTAATAGATTATCATCAATTGATTGGCGCTAAAGTTAAAATAAGAAGGATAACTGGAAGAACTAACTGGAAAGGAATATCGAATCGAGTATATACTGTAGTTGATGTCAAGTTTCGTATATCTGTTGATGGAAAATGTTTCGCAGTAGTTTATCTAGATGATTGTCCAAAAGATTCATTTATCTTAGCCGATTTATATATATTAAAAGTTAGAGAAAGCGATGGCTAGGGTTGTAAGGAAAATTGAAAATATGACCACCCTCGCTCGTCAGGCAAAAGGACCTAGACGTGAAATTTCACTAGAATGGTTCAAATCTAAGATGCCAAAGTATTCCGCAGAACGAGGTAAATTAGATAATTGTCGATTAGATTCTATTGTACTAATTTAATATATGAGACACATAACAAATGGCACGGGAATAAATTCTTTCTCACCAGGTCAAAATCTTAGCAGTCAGGATATGAATAATATAAATACTGCGGTAAATTCAAACTCTAGAGTAGTTAACGATTTTCTTCGAGAATATATTAATCCAAACGTTGAAGAAAATAATTTTACTAAGAGATATACATTAGAATCTGTTTTACCTAAAGTACCGGGAGAAAGAAGGTATCCGGGCGTTAAACTTAGATTCTTAGGAGAAAATGGTTGGGAAGAGTATATATTTACTTCCACTGATCCAAATGACTGGAATAAAACCTGGAAATGGAAAGCAGGAGATCAAGCTACAATAATAGACGGAGGAGAGTGGTAAATTATGATAAAATGGAATGCAGATGAAGGATATCTACAGTATAAAGTAGCTCTATCTGATTTAATGAAACGACTTGGCTTAGGTGCAGTAGATTATCACGTAAGACCTGAACTAGCTCCTTATATAACAAAAATATTAGAATTCGTTGATAAAAAATTAGTTCTACTTGGCGATGATGCAGATATTCTTGAAAAGCTGAATACCATCTTTGAACTATTTGATTACGGAGCAGATCTTATTGTTGCACTTCAAGCCGACACACTAGCCACAGA
>Ga0326513_10001842_pt1 | contig 15974 bp, 15 predicted proteins | sample 2_2465_0518_D_FD_203654 | JGI IMG/M metagenome (GOLD analysis project Ga0326513, IMG submission 203654) | Bovine rumen microbial communities from UC Davis, California, United States - 2_2465_0518 | ecosystem: Host-associated > Mammals > Digestive system > Stomach > Rumen | place: USA... | reverse complement strand
AACGATATAGTTTTACAGCAGAAGATTTTACAGAAGATTTACAAAAAGTAATATTTGGTTCTATTTATAATCTTCATCAACTTGGGGTAGAAAAGATTACTATTCCTGTGATAGAAGATTATCTTCAATCTAAACCTAAAAAAATTGCAGTTTATAAAAATCTTGACGGCAGTGATTATTTAACAAAGGCTGCTACTATTTGTCAACCAGATGCATTTAACTATTATTATCATAAAATGAAGAAGATGACTCTTCTTCGTATGTATAACGAAAGAGCTGGTTTAGATTTATCATGGCTATATGATATTAATAATCTATTTGACCAAAAAAAGAAACAGCGCCAAGAAGAGTGGATAGACAATGCAACTGAAGATCAGATTGCAGAAGCTATTGATAATAAAATAGAAGATATTAAATTAAAATACCTTAACGGTGCTGTTGATGATATTATCCAAGCGGGAGTTGGTAGTGACGATCTTTTGAACGAGCTTCAAACTACTCCGGATGTAGGATACCCTTTATATGGTAATCTAATCAATACCGTGTTCAGAGGAGCTAGATTAGGTAAATTTTATCTAAGGTCCGCCGCAACTAACGTAGGTAAATCAAGGGCAATGGTTGCAGACTGTTGTAATATAGCTTGTAATGAAATTTATGATTTAGCTAAAGGTGAATGGGTTTCAAATGGAACAACAAATGAACCCGCTATCTATGTTATGACAGAGCAAATCTTCAGTGAAGTACAGACTATGATGTGGGCATTTCTTTCTGGAGTTCCTGAAGATCATATCTTAACTAATAGATATGTAGAAGACGAATTTGAACGAGTAAAACACGCGATTCAAGTTATAAAAGACAGTCCTCTATATCTTAAACAATTACATGATTTCTCTTTACAAGATATAGAAAATGTTGTAAAATTAAGTGTTAGAAAATTTAATGTAAGATATTTCTTTCTTGATTATATACATTCTAGTATGAAAATTCTATCAGAAGTTAGTTCTAAAGCTTCTGTTAAAAATTTAAGAGAAGATAATGTATTGTTTATGATTAGTGTAAGATTAAAAGACCTTGCTACTGATAATGGTATTTTTATTTTATCAAGTACACAGTTAAATGCTGATTATCAACATGCTTCAGTTTATGATCAAAACCTTTTAAGAGGTGCTAAATCTATTGCTGATAAAATTGATGCTGGTAGTATTATGTTACAATTAAATCAGCAAGACCATGATTATATAGATGAATTAGTAAAACAAAAAGGTCTAGAAATGCCTAATCTTAAAATCTCTATTTATAAAAATAGACGGGGTAAATATAATCATATTTTACTTTGGTGCAAAGCTGATTTAGGTATTTGTAGAATTAATCCTATTTTTGCAACTGATTATAATTATGAATTAATTGATATAGAAGATTTAAGGATTACTGTACATGGATGATAAAGAATATTTAGAGGATATTAAAAATAATTTAATACTAGACCAGGTATTTCAATTATTATCTGACCTTGGAGGAGAACCTCAGATTTATAATAATTCTTTTATTATCTCAAGAACTATATGTCATAATCCTCCAGGTCAGGGCTCGTTTAAACTTTATTATTATGATAACACAAAACTGTTTAGATGTTATACTGATTGTGATGAAGCTTTTGATATTTTTGAATTAATATTAAAAGTAAAACATTTAACTAAGAGTCAAATTACTTACTGGTCAAAAGGTGAAGAAAAATCTCGTCCTTGGGATTTACCTGACGCATTACATTATATTCTATCATATTTTGGTATTGAAGAAAAAAATCAAAATTTTTCAGAGGAGCAATTAACACTTCCCGAAACCGAATATTTTAATAAAAAACTGAAAAATCAACTAGTTAAATCAAATAAAAATCAAACAGTTTCCTTAAAAATATATGATGATAATTTTTTGAAAAATCTTCCAAGACCTAGAATATTACCCTGGGAAAGAGAAGGAATAACAAAAGAAAGTATGCTAGCTCATCATATTTGCTATGATCCAGTTAGTCAAGGAATAGTAATTCCACATTATAATATTAATGGACAACTAGTTGGAGTCAGAGAACGCACACTAGTCAAAGAAGATGAAGCCCGCGGTAAATACAAACCTGCAATAATAGCAGGTAAAATGTATAATCATCCTCTAAGTTTTAATTTATATAATTTAAATTTAACAAAAGACAATATAAAAGCAATGAAGAAAGTTATTATCTTTGAAGGCGAAAAATCTTGTCTTTTATTTAATAGCTACTTTGGGGCTGAAAATGATATTAGTGTAGCTGTTTGTGGAAGTAGTCTTATTAATTATCAATTTGAGCTTTTAAAATCCTTAGGAGTAACAGAAATTGTTGTTGCTTTTGATAAACAATATAAACAACAGAATGATGAAGAATGGAAACGTTGGGAAAAGAAACTAAAACATATCCATGATAAATATGGTGGAATAGTTCAGATTAGTTATCTATTAGATTTTAAAGATAAACTAGGATATAAAGATAGCCCCATTGATAAAGGACCTGAAATATTTTTGGAATTATTCCAAGATAGAAGATATTATAAATCTAGATAAGAGTTGTCATCGACTTGACAACTCTTATTTTTTTTGTTATACTTTAAAAAAGGAATTATTGAAAGAAGGATGAAACATGAAATATTAGTTAATTAAACCTATAAATTAGAACTATTCAGTTATTTAGCAAATCTTAACAAATAGAGGTATTCCCTTAAACAATATTAGTAATTATTTATATACTACTGATGCGGACGTTGCTCCTCCCGAAGCATTAGACTAGACTAAACTTCGACAAGCTGCCGCATTATTAATACAAACAATATCTTTAGCAGGAAAAGTTTTAGTTATTATAGACTCTGATTGTGATGGTTTTACTAGTGCCGCTATTCTTATAAATTATCTGCATGACTTTTTTCCCGCTTGGGTAGAATCTAAACTTGATTTTATTTTCCATGAAGGTAAACAGCATGGTTTAAGTGACCACATTGATTCTATTTTAAAGAAAAAGTATAATCTTGTTATTATACCTGATGCTGGGTCAAATGATTCTACTGAATGTACTCAATTATTTGAAGAAGGTACTAAGGTTCTTGTACTTGATCACCACTTATGTGATGTAAAAAATCCTGATGCTATTGTTATTAATAATCAACTTTCTAGCTATCCTAATAAAGATTTTTCTGGTGCCGGAGTAGTTTGGCAATTCTGTAAATACTTAGATAAACTTTTAGCATCATCAAAAGCAGATGATTATCTGGATTTAGTTGCTCTTGGTAACTGTGCAGATATGATGTCTATGACTTCTATTGAAACTAAACATATAGTAAATAAAGGATTCCAGAATTTAAAGAACCCATTCTTTGCTTCTCTTGCTAAAAAGAATGAGTATTCCATGAAAGGAAAAGTAAATCATATGAGTGTAGCTTTTTATATAGCTCCTTATGTTAATGCTATATGTCGAAGTGGAACAATAGAATAGAAAACTATTGTTTTTAAATCTATGTTAAAACATGAAGCTTTTAAAGAAGTATTATCTACTAAACGCGGCCACCTCTTAGGAGAAAAGGAACAATTAGTAGAGCAAGCTATGAGAGTAGTTACAAATGTAAAGAATAGACAAACAAAAGCGCAAGATGCTGGATTAGCTACAATAGAAGATATGATAGTATCTCGTCATTTGTTAGACCATAAAGTCCTCTTGTTTTTACTTGAACCAGGGCAAATTAATAGAAATATAGCTGGTCTTATTGCTAATAAAATTATGGCTAAATATCAACGTCCTACTTGCTTATTAACAAAAGTAGTGGAATATGAAGACGATGCTTTGCCTTGGGAAGAACCAAATAGTAAACCTATTATTTCTTATCAAGGTTCTGCAAGAGGATGTGAAAAAGTAGGAGTTCTTGATTTTAAAGGAATCTGCGCGGCAACCGGTGTAACGATGTATGAAACTGGACATCCAAATGCTTTTGGTTTAGGTATCTTAGCTTAGAATATCCCAGAATTTATTCAACTAACAGATGCCGCGCTCGAAGATATGCAAGATGAAGCAATATACTATGTTGATTATATTTATGACGGAGATTATATTGAACCTATTGATATAATAACTATAGCTGATATGTAGGATTTATGGGGAAAAGATATAGATGAACCTTATCTGTGTATTAGAGGTGTCCAAGTATCTTCGGACATGGTTACAGTTTACAAAAAGAAAGATAATACTCTTAAAATAACTTTAGGAAATGGCATTAGTTTAATGAAATTTAGAGCTACAGATGAATAGTGCGAAATGCTACAAACTAATAATAAAGGTTTTTATACCTTAGATATTATTGGTAGAGCTAATAAAAATGAATGGATGGGTAATATCACTGCTCAAATATTTATAGAAGATTATGAAGTAATTGATTATAATGAAGGTTGGGGGTTTTAATGAAAGAAATAGTTTATACTTGTGATATTTGTAAAAATAGAATTAAAGAACCTGAAGATATTTTTACTTTACCTCTTTACGTTGGTTTTCATGATTCTGAAAATTTAATAATAACTCCTGTTATACCAAAAATAGAAGCAAAATCTTTTATGCTATGTAATAAATGCCAACAGGCCATAGCTGAATATTTTTCAAATCGTGGTATTGTAACTGAAGATTCTATTTGGTGCGCAAAGGGCCGTGTTTCGGATTGATTTTGGCTTTTGGCCTTTTTCAATCCGAATTTGACTTTTTATTATTTTTATGATATAATAGTAATATAGTGAAAAAAGGAGTTGAATAAAATGATTTTAACACAAAAACAAGAGCAAGGATTAAAAGAGTGTATTGAAAGATATAAGAATAGAGAAAAATATTGTGTAATTTCAGGATATGCGGGCGCCGGTAAGTCAACCCTAGTCAAGGTTATCATTGAAAACCTTCCAGATATTGACCCTGAGGAAGATGTAGTTTATGCTTGCTATACAGGCAAGGCCGCACAGGTTCTTTTAAAGAAAGGCAATAAGAATGTAATTACTCTTCATAAACTTCTTTATGAAAGTATTCCTAGACCTGATGGTACATTTTCTCGGATTCCGCGAGATGAAATTCCTTACAGCGTAGTAGTAGTAGATGAAGTTTCTATGGCTCCAAGATTCCTTATGGAATTGCTTTTTAAGCACAATTGTTTTATTATTTGTCTTGGAGACCCTTTCCAGCTCCCGCCTGTAGATAAAGACCAGGATAATGGATTACTTGCCCGGCCGCATGTCTTCTTGGATGAAATTATGAGGCAGGCATTAGATTCTAATATTATTCGTCTGTCTATGAAGATTAGAAACCAAGATGAAATCGAATATGGAAAAGATAGTGATGCTATTGTTATGCCATATGAGAAATTAAATAAAGGTGTTCTTAGTTGGGGTGACCAGATTCTGGTAGCTACAAATAAAGTTCGTATTAATATCAATCAAACTTTAAGAGATATGCAAGGCCGCGGACCCATGCCAGAAGAGGGTGAAAAGGTTATCTGTTTAAGAAACTATTGGGACACTCTTGCTATTAATAATGACCCATTAGTTAATGGTACAGTTGGTTATATCTCAGACCTTTATACTACATATAATAAGATTCCATATTACTTAGGTGGCCAGACCATCGAAGTTTTAAACGCAAATTTTGTTTCTGATAGTAATGCAGACTTTGGTCCACTTAATATGGATAAGCATCAAATTATAACAGGTGAAAGAAGCCTTGATGCTAAAACTATTTATAAATTAAATTCAAGAAAGACTACTCAACATCTTGTTCCATTGGAGTTTACTTATGCTTATGCTATTACTACCCATAAAGCTCAAGGCAGTGAATGGGATAAAGTAGTTGTATTAGAGGAAGGTTTTCCTTTCGTTAGAGAAGAACATGCTAGATGGTTGTATACTGCTGTAACTAGAGCTAGTGATAAATTAGTATTAGTGAGGTAATAAATGGGAAATTACGATGATATTGAATTAAAAGTAAAATTAGTGTTGTTAGGAATTTGTATTGTACTTTTATTTGTATTAAATATTTTTGCATCCGTTTCCTCAACAAATACATATAATAATGGAATCCATAAAAATTGTGGTGGTCATTGGGTATATGAGAGTGCAATAGGCCATCGCTTTACTACTAATTTTATTTATCATTGTGATAAATGCGGAGTAGTAGTAGAACTTTCTGAAAAATATTAAAATATAAAAGGATGGTAATAAATAATGGATAATAAAAAGTTTTTTACAATAGTTATCCCAGCTTATAATTGTTAGAAAACAATTAATAGGCTTTTAGATTCAATTGAAAACCAAGACATAAAAGATTATAAAGTTATTATTACGGATGACTCTGATGATGAGCATCCTAATTTATATAATTATATAGAGCCTTACTGTGATAAGTTTGAAATATATTATTACAAAAGAGAAGCTCAACCTTATACAATGCACTGTCCTGGAAATACAAGACATTCAGGACTTCAAAAAGCATTACAAGAAAATACTGAATATATACTTTTTATTGATTGTGATGATAGGTTTGAAGATAATACTTTTGGTACTTTAAAGAAACTTATTGAAGAAGCAGGAAGTCCTCCTCTATATGGAAGCTGGTTTAAAGCTTTTGATATGGAAGAAAACTTCTTACATTATACTGAAAATAATTTAGGTTGGCTTCATGGTAAATGTTTTAAGAAAGAATTTTTAAAACAATATAATTTACAATTTAAAGTAAATATGTATAGTCATGAAGATACTTATTTTAATTGTTTAATAAATGCTTGTTTAATAATTAATAATTTAAAAGATGCCTGCGCTCCGCAAGAATTTACTTTTTATAGATGGTACGAACGAATTGATTCTTGTTCACATGATGAATATGTAAAAACTGGTACATTATATTTAGAAAAACATTATGATGATTATTGTTCATCTTGTTTAGATAGCGTATTAGATTATACAGAAGCTAATGCCTCAACTTTAACCCCCGTTCAGATAGACCAATTATTTGTTCGTTGCTGTCATAATTTTTCTTTAGCATATCTATATTTTCAAGGATTCTTAGCCAATGGAAAACCTTATCTCTATGGCAAAGCTAATTATGAATCTTATAAAAAAAGGTTAGCTAAATTATTAAAAATGTTTAATGCAACAAAAGAAGATGTTATAAAAATTGTTTATGCTGATCCAAATTTTTATAATGTAAATAGAACAGCTTCGTTTGATGCAGTAGGTAAATATGTAGAGCAAGAAAGCTTTAAAGATTTTATTAATGGGATTAACTTTTATAAATAATTTGACACTATAAAAAATATATGTTATAATAAAATATAACATACAAAAGGACGGTAATAAATGATGCAACGTTTCTCACCTCATAATCATACGGAAATGTCAAATTTTCGTTTACTAGATTGTATAAATAAATTACCTGACCTTATAAAGAGAGGAAAGGAAATAGGACTGGCTGGGTTAGCTGTTACGGACCATGAAACAATAGCCCAGTCTATTCGTATTTGTAAATTACAAAAAGAAAATCCAGATTTTAAAATTGCAATAGGCAATGAAATATACTTAACAGATACTCGTGATAAGAATATAAAATATTATCACTTTATCTTAATTGCAAAAGATGCAATAGGACATAAACAATTACGTCAATTATCTTCAACAGCATGGATGAATTCGTATTGGGATCGCAACATGGAAAGAGTTCCAACTTTAAAATCAGAACTCGCGGCCGTTGTTAAGAAAGATCCAGGTCATTTAATAGCAACCTCCGCGTGTTTAGGTGGAGAACTTTCTAGCTGTGTTGTAGAAATGGAGCGCGCTAGAAAAATAGGGGATGTTGAAACTGGAATTAAAAAGGAACATCAAATAGATTCATTTATGGAATACGTAGATGATTTATTTGGAGACGATTTTTATATTGAAATAGCTCCCGGTGCAAGTAAAGATCAAATTTTAGTAAACTCTATATTAGCTAAATTGGCTAAAAATAGATTCCATAAAAAATTAGTAATAGGCGATGATGCTCATTACTTAAAAAAGGAAGATAGATATATTCATAAAGCTTACCTTAATTCAAAAGGTGGAGAAAGAGAAACAGATGCGTTTTATGAATATGCGTATCTTCAATCTGATGAAGATATAGAAAGAAACCTTAAACCATCTATTGGTACATTAATTGAAGAAATGTATGGTAATAGTATGGAGATGTTTGATAAAATTGAAATATATGATTTACTTCATAATCAAACTATTCCTAGTGTTCCAGTTTGGGATTATCCTATTAATTCTACTAATGAAGATTTCCATAATACATATCCTAATTTAGCTTATCTTTATCAATCAGAAAATATTTATGATAGATATTGGGTAAATGAATGTGTCAGTAAATTAGCAGAAAAAGGTTTAAGTACAAAAGAAGAATATGCTAACGAACTTGAAGAGGAAGCAAGAGTAAAGAGAATAATAGGAGAAAAGCTTGGAACTAATATGTTTAAATATCCTATTACTCTTAAATACTATATTGATATGATGTGGGAATGCGGGAGCTTGGTTGGAGCAGGACGTGGTTCTAGCTGTGCCGCATTAAATCACTATCTTCTTGGTATTACTCAGCTTGACCCTATCGAATGGAATCTTCCGTTCTTCCGCTATATGAATGATGAACGCGTAGAATTAGGTGATATTGATATTGATATATGTCCCTCTAAAAAAGGAACAATAGTAAGAGAGATAAAGAAAGAACGCGGCAGCCGGTTCAATCCTGACATAGACGAGCTTTCTCGAAAGAATCTAGGCTGTACATTAATAGCTACGTATGGTACAGAACAAACTAAATCAGCCATACTTACAGCCTGCCGCGGTTATAGAAGTGAAGATTTTCCAGATGGAATTGATAATGATGAAGCTCAGTATATAGCATCATTAATCCCATCTGAAAGAGGTTTCTTGTGGCCTCTTGAAGATGTTATATATGGAAATAAAGATAAGGATAGAGATCCAATTCCTACTTTTATAAATGAAGTTAAGTTATATCCTGGGTTATTAGATATTATATTTGGAATTGTAGGACTTGTAAATAAACGTAGTAGTCATGCTAGTGGAGTTATTCTTTTTGACGAGGACCCTTATGAGTTTGGTTGTTTTATGAAAACTCCAAAGGGAGAGATTATAACTCAATATGATTTACATGATTGTGAAGCGGCCGGTCTTACTAAGTATGATTTCCTTGTAACTGAAGTTCAGGATAAGTTAGCACAGACAATAAGATTTTTACAAGAAGATGGACTTATTGAAAATGATGGAGTGAATCTTCGTTCTGTTTATGATAAGTATTTTCATCCGAATGTATTGCCGATTAATGATAAAAAGGTATGGGATGCAATTCAAAACGGAACTATTATTAATGTATTCCAGTTTGATAGTGAAGTAGGTTCTCAGGCTGCAAAGAAAATAAAGCCAACTACAATTCTTGAAATGACTGATGCAAACGGTCTTATGAGATTGATGACCGCAGAAAAAGGTGCTGAAACACCTATGGAAAAATATATTCGTTTCAAGAACAATCTTGATTTATGGTATAGAGAGATGAAAGATTTTGGATTAACTTCTCAAGAAATTGAATCCCTTGAACCATATTTTAAGTCATCTTATGGAGTGCCGCCTTCACAAGAACAATTAATGTTGATGTTAATGGATAAGAACATCTGTAATTTTACTCTTGCGGAAGCAAATGCCGCACGTAAAATTGTTGGTAAAAAACAAATGAGTAAGATTCCAGAATTACATCAAAAAGTTTTAGACAAAGCATCTTCAGGAAGATTAGGAAAATATGTATGGGAAAATGGAATCGGCCCACAAATGGGGTATTCATTTTCTGTTATTCATGCTTTAGCATATAGTTTTATTGGTTTTCAAACTGCTTATATTGCAACTCGATGGAATCCTATTTATTGGGACACTGCTTGTCTTGTTGTAAATAGTGGTAGCCTTGAAGAAGAAGATGATAATGAATATGATGAAGACGATCAGCCTGTAAAGAAGAAAGAACAATCTACTGATTATGGTAAGATTGCAAAGGCTATCGGAGAAATTATAAATGATGGTATTCAAATATCTTTAATAGATATTAACAAGTCTGATTATGGGTTTAAACCTGATGTTAAAAATAATCAAATCTTGTTTGGAATGAAAGCTTTGAATGGAGTAGGGGCTCCTATCATTGAACAGATAAAAGCGCATCGCCCATATGTATCATTTAAAGATTTTCTTAATAGATGTCCATTAAACAAAACAGCAATGATTAGTTTAATTAAGGGCGGAGCATTTGATAATCTAGAAAAAGATACCAAAGGAATAGAACCAAGAATCTTTATAATGGCATATTATTTATCATTAACTTCTGAACCAAAGAAAAGACTAAACTTACAAAACTTTAATGGATTAATTAATTTAGATTTAATTCCTCAAGAACTTTCTCTTCAAAAAAGGGTGTTCAATTTTAATAAATATTTGAAAGCATATAAATGGAAGGAAGAAGATAAAAATTATTATTATATCCCCCATGAATATGGAATTCATTTTGTTTTAGATAATTTTGATGAAAAATTAATTGATAAAGTGGTAAACGGTATTCCTTTTATTGAACAGGATAAATGGGATTGTGAATATCAAAAATCAATGGATATAGCAAGAGAATGGTTAAAAGAAAACCAAGAAACTATTTTAAATCAAGTAAATCAAAGATTATTTGAAGCAGAATGGAATAAATATGCTACTGGTAATATTTCATCTTGGGAAATGTCTTCATTATGTTTTTATTATCATGAGCATGAATTAGCGAATATAAATAGAACTAAATATGGAATAGTCAGTTTTGATAACCTTTCTTCGATTCCTCGTGTTGATACTTTCTTCAAGAGGAATGGAAAACAGATTCCTCTTTATAAAATATATAGAATTGCGGGAACTGTCATTGGAAAAAATGATACGCGGCATTCGGTTACACTGCTCACTACTTCTGGAGTAGTAAATGTTAAATTCACTAGAGATTATTATGCAATGTTTAATAGACAGATTAGTGAAGTTAATGATAAAGGGGAAAAGAAAGTTAAAGAAAAAGGCTGGTTTACTAGAGGAGTAAAGTTGTTAGTTACAGGATATAGACGAGACGATACCTTTGTAGCTAAGAAGTACAAGTCTACTGGAGGTCATCAACTGTATAAGATATTAGATGTTGATAAAGATGGAAGTATATCTTTAACAGCAACTCGTTATGGAATGGAGGAAAATTAATGAGTAATTAGAAATATAAATTAATAGCAATCTTTGGATAGTCTGGAAGTGGTAAGGATTTCGTTTTAAAGGAACTTATTCAAACTAGCTTTGGGCAGGAAAACCTGTCCAGAGTTGTTTCTTATACTACGCGGCCAATGCGTAAGGGAGAATAGCCTGGAGTTAATTACCACTTCCTACCAACCGCCGCAGAGTTCTTTGCGAAAGAGTTAATAGAACATTCAGAATTTAATAACTGGTTCTATGGAAGTGCTATTGATACCTTAAAGAAAGATAAAATTAATATAGGTGTATATGATATTCGACGTATTCAACAAATTATAAAGAATGAAAATATTGAATGTTATCCAATCTATATTAAAGCATCTTAGAAAAATAGATTAATGAGACAATTAGAAAGAGAAGAATCTCCTGATTGTGATGAAATAGTTAGAAGATATATTGCAGATAAGAAAGATTTTATTCCAGTTACTTTTAATACGACAGGTTTTGATTTTGTTACTTTTGAAAATAATGATAATAAATTTGCAATATTAAATTCTGTTATTTCTTATATTAAGCGTTCAATATTAGGTGATAAGGACGCTATTGTTCAATAATGTTTTTATGATTCTAATATTAATTACAAAATTAAAAAAGGAGAAAAATTTTATGAACTAGATTATTTTTTATACAACTCATTGTCCTAAATGTCAAGTTTTAAAAGCAAAGCTTGATAGTCTTAATATTAACTATCTTGTTTAGGAAGATATTAATGTCATGGAAAATATGGGAATGACGACAGCTCCTATGCTACAAGTAGGAAGTAATTTATTAACATTTTCTTAGGCTGTAAAATGGTTAAAGGAGTACGAAAAGAATGAACATTAATATTAGACTAGGTAAGAATTTTGTTACTCAATATAATAAATTACAAGGTTAGTTTGGAACCGATATAGCTAGAATTAATGGGTTTGATGATGGCCAATTAAGTTATACTGATTTTATTGATAATTTTATTGATGAAAAAACAGTAGCAGATGCTTCAATAGATGGCAATAGTAATGTAACTAAAAAAGACATAGTTACATTACTATCTGAAATGCCAAAACCCCATAGAAAATTATTAGCATTTAATAAAATTTATTATGAAATTCAAAAAAAGTATGGATTTAAAGCTGCTAATACTTGGTTAAGAATGGAATGGATGGGACAACTCTATATGCATGATGGAGATACATCGACATTCAAACATTATTGTTTTGCATATGATTTGAAAGATTTAGCTGAAAAGGGATTGTATTTTATTGGAGGAACTTTCAATCCTGAACCTCCTCAGCATTTAGAAACTTTTATAGATTTTGTTAAAGAGTTTATTGGATATGCCAGCAATAGAAGTTCTGGAGCAGTAGGCCTTCCTAATCTAATTCCTTATATGTTTTATTTTTGGAAGAAAGATAAAGAAGAAGATTACTTTGGAATTTTTTCAAGTGGTTTCGAAGAAGCTTATGCAAAACAACAGATTCAACGCTTTATTTATGCTGTAAACCAACCTTATACAAGAGATGGTCAGCAATCAGCATTTACCAATACTTCTGTATTTGACAGACCTTATTTCGAAGCTTTATTTGGAGGTTCTGTTTTCCCAGATGGAACTTTTATGATAGATTATGAAGAAGAAATTATTAAATTTCAAGTCTGGTATATGGAAGTAATGGCTAAAATTAGACATAAAAATATGTTCACCTTCCCTGTTAGTACAATTTCTCTTTTACGTAAAGATGGAAAGTTCGTAGATGAAGAATTTGCAAGATGGGCAATTGAACACAATAGACAATGGAGTGATAGTAATATCTTTGTAGATAAAGATGTTAATAGTTTAAGTAATTGTTGTAGGTTAAAAAGTGATATACGAGATTTAGGTTATTTCAATTCAATCGGGGGAACCGCTCTTAAAGTAGGAAGCATCAAGGTTTCTACAGTTAATTTAGCAAGAATAGCATTAGATACAGATAGCGAATCTGAATATATAGACGCTCTTAAGTCGAGGTTAGAAACAAATTTACAGGCTTTAGATGTTGTGCGACATATCATCAAAAGAAATGTGGATAAACAACTATTACCTAATTTTACGTATGGACTTGTAGACTTTGAACATCTCTACAATACTATAGGTTTTATAGGGATATATGAAACCATGAAGAAATTTGGATACACAAGAGTAGATGAGTTTGGAAATACTTTCTATACAGATGATGCAATTCGTTTTGGAAATGAGATTTTTAAAGTGATGCGGGAGGTCGCTGATAACTTCATTAAGACCCAGGGCTGTGACTATATGATAAACACAGAGCAAATCCCAGGTGAATCGGCTGCCGCAAAACTTATGAAGAAAGATAAATTCTTTTACCCAGATGCAAACATCTATGACCTGCCGCTGTACGGTAATCAATTCATGCCTCTTGGTATAAAAACAACTCTTCAAGAAAGAGTTAAAGTACAAGCTATCTTTGATAGCTATTGTAATGGTGGTTCCATTCTTCATGCCAATATCGACGCTCCTTTTGATAGTTTTGATAAAGCATGGAAGATGGTTAATTATATTGCAGATCAAGGTGTAACTTATTTTGCTTTCAATACAAAGATTCAAGTATGTAAACATAATCATGCTTTTTATGGAACTACTTGCCCAGTATGTGGAGAACCTATTCATACTGAATATACTAGAGTGGTTGGATTCTATACTCCTATTAAATCATGGAGTAAAGAAAGAAAAAATGAATATAGCATGAGAAGATGGGAGGCTATTAATGAGTGCAAAGAGTGCAATGGAAGCTAGATTTAAAGATATGATAGTAAAAGTTCCAGAATCAATGCGGCCAACACAAGAGTCAATAGAAAAATTGGGTAGACGAATTAGCTCACAAATTAGAGCTAATAATGCAATGCGACATCGAAGTGAGGTAGAAGCATCGAAGCGTGTTTGTTGTTAAATACTAAGGAGATTAAATAATGTTTGTAAAAGGAATTATTGATGAAGATTTTATTAATTATAAAAAACCTTCTATGGTAATTGAATTTCCAAAATGTGATTTTAAATGTGATAAAGAATGTGGTCAAATTATTTGTCAAAATCAATTACTTGTATTTGAACCTAATATAGAAATACCTTATGAGAAAATAATAGAAAGATATTTATCTAATCCTATTACAGAAGCTATTGTTTGTCAAGGATTAGAACCATTTGATTCAATGTTTGATGTTATAAGTTTAATTCTTTTGCTAAGAAATCAGTATTATTGTAATGATGATTTTGTAATTTATACAGGGTATACAAAAGAAGAACTTACAAAAAACAGAGAGACTCCGCAGTCTTTAGCTCAATTTGGAAATATCATTATAAAATATGGTCGATATATTCCCAATCAAACTCCCCACTATGATGAAGTGCTTGGTGTATATCTTGCATCTGATAATCAATATGCGGAAAGGTTGGAAAATGAAATTTAGAGTTAATGATGATAAAAAATTAGTTGAAGAAATTCGACAAAAGTTAAAATAGAATGATGGATACTGTCCTTGTCAAGTTACTAGACATCCAGATGCAAAATGTGTTTGCACAGATTTTCTTGAACAAGGACTTGGATAGTGTCATTGTGGATTATACATAAAGACAGAGGTGTAATACGTGGAAACAAAAAGTACAATATCATTAGGGTCATTATATGATGCTAATAAACAATTAATGTCTAATATAGATGTATTTAAACCTATGAATCACTTATAGATTGCAGGAGCACAATCCAAATTAGAAGATTTTTTTAATATGAAATGTGATTCATATGCTATGTTATATAATAAAGAAAGAAGTGATATTACTCTTTTCCATATGTACGAAAAACAAAATCCTAACCCTCCTGCTTTAGCAGCAAGTGAATGTATTGGATGTTGTACCGATCGAGGAGAGTTACTATCAATAGAAGAACAATCAGATGGGAATTATGAAATTTGGATTAGGATAGATAATGAACCTTTTGCTTATTATTTATTTCCATATGATAATGCTGTAATAGAGGTGTGATATGAGAGCAGTATGTAAAATACATTTTGGAGACTTAAATCAAACTATACATATTCTTAATGAAGAAAATGATATAGTAAATACTTATAAAGTAAGAACATCTGATTTATCAAAATTTTTTAGTAAACAAAAGATAGAAGAAGCTGAATTAATGGGGCCTTTATCTTTTTGTAAAAAAATAGGGAATCTTGCTAATGAACAAAGAAAAACTATGTATGAAGATTTAGAACCTATAAAATTTATTTATACAAGAGAAGGAGAAAAAGAATGAGTGTTTATTTAATTAAAACAACAGAACAGTACAGATGTGATAGTTAGGCGGAAGCTACTAGATTAATTAATGAAGCTAAAGAAAATGGTCAATATACGGTAGCTAAGACCACTTGTGAAGTTAAAACTAAAAAGGAAAAAGGCGAGATCGCGGATGAATGGATGAGAGTAACCATTACTAAAGAATTTAATACAGAGAAAGACCCTCTGGAACAAATTACAATTTTATATGAAGGAGAATAATTATGGTTGCAGATTTACGTGAAATGTTTAATATTCCTAGATAGTTTAAAATACAAATAAA
>Ga0326513_10001841_pt1 | contig 15976 bp, 15 predicted proteins | sample 2_2465_0518_D_FD_203654 | JGI IMG/M metagenome (GOLD analysis project Ga0326513, IMG submission 203654) | Bovine rumen microbial communities from UC Davis, California, United States - 2_2465_0518 | ecosystem: Host-associated > Mammals > Digestive system > Stomach > Rumen | place: USA... | reverse complement strand
CAAATAAAAATAATACGATTTTTGAAATCGAAAAAGATGACTCCGGCAAATGGCAGATGGAAGCTCCTCTGAAACATTCTCCTCTGAATGCCGCAAATATCAATTCCATGCTGACGGCAGTCACAAGACTCCAGATCGAAAAATTTGTCAAAATGGCGGAAAGTCCTCAGGATTTAATTGACTATCATCTTGATGCACCTGCTTATCAATTCGCATTGAAAACCGATTCCGGAGAAACCATGACGATTGATTTTGCTGATTTTGATCAAAATGACGGCAGTGCCTATCTGGTCTATGAAGAATCCGGACAGATTGCTTCTATGACGATCAGCAGTGTTTCTTTCTTGCAGACACAGGCTTCTGAAATCATGACGGATAAAATTTATTCTCCTGAAATTACAGAAGTTTCTGCTCTGGATGTTACTGTAGATGATATTCATTTTACTATGAATATGAATCATGAAGAAAGCAAAGCCTATTTTCAGTCCGATGCTCTTGCCGATCAGATTGAAATTTCCGGCAATGAAGATGAAATCCAGAAAACTTACAATCAATTATATTTATCCGCTGCCAATCTGACTTACGATTCTCTTGATCTCGATTCCGAATCTGATCAGGAGGCTGAACCCTCTGTGATTTTTCATTATACACTCACAGACGGTACAGAGACAGAACTCACGCTGATTCCGACAGATGACACATATTATCAGGCTTTTCTTGATGGGGAATATACCGGAAAGATTGTCCGCCGCCGTGCATTGTCAGGCAATGCCGGTGTTCTCACATATTATGAGAAACTGCTTGATCTATTTGAATTATACTCAGAAGAATAATTTCAAAAAAAATCCGTCTTTTACAGGCGGATTTTTTTATCAGAAAATATTCTGATAAGTGGAAAAATATGTCATTTTTATTAATTGACAGCAAGATCATAAAATGTTATAATAAAATTATATTTTTATACAAGAGGTGATTATCTTGAAAGAACACAGACGAAGTACTACAAGAAAAAATATTATCATTGCCCTGCTCTTGCTCGTATCGGCAAATATTTTTATGGGTATAGCAATGGCATTGCAGACCAGAATTGCTATGAAAACTCCTATTCATCAAAGAATGCTGGATATTTCCAACACAGCTGCTGCTATGCTCAACGGGAATGCTATGAAAAATCTGTCTGCTGATGATATCGGAACTGAAAATTATGAAAATGCCATGCAGACACTCAGAACCTTTCAGGAAAATATTGAACTGGAATATATCTATGCCATCAATGTCGAGGAGAATCATAAATTTACTTTTTCTGTCGATCCTACTCTCGATGTCCCCGGAGAATTCGGCTCTCCGGTTGTCATAACAGAAGCTCTGCTCAAAGCGGCTCAGGGAATTCCCTCTGTAGATGAAGAAGCCTATGAAGATGACTGGGGCAGATTCTATTCTGCATACAGTCCCGTTTACGATTCAGACTGGAATGTTCCTGTCATAGTTGCTGTCGATTTCAGTGCAGAATGGTTTGAAAAACAGGTTGCTCGCCGTGTGATCACAGTAATCATAATCAGTGCAGTTTCTCTGATTCTTGGTATTATCCTTGCATTGTTCATTTCTTCCAGAAGCCGGAAGCGTTTCCATGAACTTAATGCAGAAATGAATGAACTCGAAAACGGTTTCAAAGAATTGAATCAAGTCATGATGAAAACTTCTCTTCATAAACTCAATCTGATTCATGATGATAACAAGCGCAAATTACTGAAAACACTTGCTTCAGGCGAAATTTACGGCAATCCTGATGAAGGTGACGAAATTTCAGAAATCGGCAATAATCTGCATACTATGCAGGATGAACTCCGGCGGTATATTGCATTTTTAAACTCTCAGACCTATACAGATGCCCTGACCGGAGTCGGCAATAAATCAGCCTATCAGATGATTGTTCGCGAACTGGATCAGCGGATTGCTGAAAAAAATGTCCGTACAGCTGAATTTGTCATTGCTGTTTTTGATATTAACGAACTGGAAGCGATTAATACAAATTACGGCTTTGAAATGGGTGACAAACTTCTGATTGCAGCAGCCGAACTGCTTTCACAGATCTTTCAGGAAGAAAATGTCTATCGGATGCTGAGTGATGAATTTATTGTAATTCTGGAACGAAAAACTCTGCAAGAAACAGAAGCTATGTTCTCTGAACTGGAAAAGAATATACAGGCTTATAACAAAGAAAATCCGAAATCTCCCCGTCTTACTCTGTCAATGGGTGCAGAAGTCTATCGTGAAGAAAATAAAACCTACAGACAGGTATTTGTCAAGGCAGAAGCCAAAATGAGAGAGAATAAAAAAGCATATTATGACTCAAAAGCTCCGAAAGCCGATTTCTGAAATCAAAAATCAAAACCCGAAAGCAATTTTTTCAGACAGCTTTCGGGTTTATGATATTACTTATCTTTACTGATCAAGAAAATCAGCCATTGTGATCTGAACACGAGGATTTCCGTTTTCATCAGGATCAAGCATTTTCACTTCCTGCATTGTGATCGGACTGGTCGGAACAGAAAGTTCTCCTGTCGCGGACATCACACGCTGTACATTCAGGAAATTATCCACGACTTCCATACCCTGTGTGACCTCGCCGAATGCGGCATAACTTCCGTCAAGGAATGAACAGTCTGTATAACAAATAAAGAACTGACAGGAAGCACTGTCGGGGTCGCCGCTTCTCGCCATAGAGACAATACCTCTCTGATGAGAAAGATCATTCTCTACACCGTTAGTAGAAAATTCGCCTTTGATTTTCTGATCGCTTCCGCCTGCTCCGGTACCTGTCGGATCGCCGCCCTGTGCCATAAAATCATTGATGACTCTGTGAAATGTGAGTCCGTTATAAAATCCCTGAGAGACCAGATTTTCAAAATTCTCACATGTGATGGGAGCTTTATCCGGATAGAGTGTAATAATAATAATATTACTGTCAGAAGCAGAAATATTATTATCTGCGGCTGGATTTTCAGCCTCAGCCGCCGGAACGGCATCTGCTGTTGTTCCGGCCTCAGCGGCCGGAGCGATACTTGTTTCAGCCGAACCGGAAGCGGCTGTTGTTTCCGTTGTCTGACCGCATCCCGTGAGCAGAGACAGTCCTGCAAGGATAGAAATTATCCATAAATTTTTCTTCATGATCACAAAAACTCCTTTTCAGGTACGATTGGCACGTTTCAGCCATTCAAGAGCGAGATCCAGAGCTTCGTAAAGATTATCACGCTCGGCATTCTGCTCCGGAAGCGGATGATTTTTAAAATCTGTGGACATCTGATAAATTTTAATGCTCTTGGAAACAAAAATATCCTGCTGTTTCTGAGAAGTTTCCACTTTGAGACATACTACATACGGGTCACTCATATAGCCGAAATACATTTCCTTGCCGCAGCGGACGAGGGGATAATTTTTATACATCATAACAAAAAAACTCCTTTCTGTGCGACACAGCAGAGTATTACTGCCATGTCATAATAAATTCTTCATCAGGATTATCAAATATATCAATATTGTGCAGAACAGTATCTACACAGGAGGAACGTATTTTATATGTTGGAATACCATTGACGGCGATCATTGCATTTAGACCGCCCATTTTATAGAACGAAATTATATAATCTTCTCTGCTGTCCTGCGAAACGAGATGAATTTCTGCATCCGGAGCAGAAGCAGGCAGATCAGCATCAAGATATAATTCTTCACCGTAGATATATAATAAAAATTTATAGAACTGTCTGAAACGTTCGGTATCGCATTCCTGATTATTTTCTGTGACTACATAATCATTCTGATCAGTTCCCGAACCGTTGAATACTAATTTTTTATCTCCGGCTGTGACATCAAGTACTGCAATATCCCAGACATATGTTCCGAAAATATTTGCCGAAGTAATATCACCTGCCTGAACAGTCGCCCATACAGCACGGGTATCAGCGATTCCATACAGAATATCCGTTCCGTCCAGTACGGCATAATATGCCGCTGAACCGGATTCGGTTGTATAACTATCGCCTATTTTCAAGATATAACTATTTCCGTCATCACATATCATAGTTACCGTACAGAACGGATCGCTGATTCCGGCATTTTCAAGCTCTTCGGCGGACGGATGTGTTTTTACGATTTCGGCAGCGGTCAGACCGAACATACCATTTGTGACATCTACAGATTTTTCTACATTCAGATAAGCAAATACCGGTTCACGGAGTACATGAGTAGCCGCTGTTCCGCCGACAGAATCATCTTCTGCGACATCATAGGCATATTCCATATATAAATCTTTCTCAAGATCTTTTCTCTGAATCCGGAGAGATTCCACGATTGGATAGGCATCATCTGCCGGCTTTTCGAGAATCGTCTTGGAAAAGAAAAATTTCAGTTCTTTCTGATAATTATTCATCAGAGAAGATTTCACAAGATAGACACTGCCATCGACTGCACAGTATGTCTTTGAACTGTCCATCGGCGATGTACTGCCGACAGAGAATTCAAAATCCGTACCGTCCTGATAGCTCATTACTACCTGAGAAACCGGATTGCTCAGACCATATTTTTCCAAATCCGGAGCATTTTCTTCAACAAGCTGATCTGCTGAGAGTTCACTTGCATTTTTCACCAGTGTTGACAGATAGCCGGTATCCAAGGGAATATCTTCATAGCCCTCGATTGTATAACCAGCATCATCCTCGCTTGTTTTTTCTGCATTCTGATAAACTCTGAACTGATCTATATTTGAAATTCTGATTTCTTTGAGATCATCCGCAGATTCCGGATTCAGCATGACAGCATTTTTTTCATCATCATCGAGCAGACCCTCTGCGAGAGAATCAATATCAAGAGAACTTTCATTCTGTTCAGAATTTTTACCTGTCAGCAGAATCACGGTCAATGCACAGCCGATCACGATCAGAGCCGCTGTGGCGGCGATCAGCATTCTGATATTTTTTGACATGCCTTTTTTTTCAGGATTCTGTATCACCGGAGCGGGCGAATCTGAAAAGAACGTATCCATACCGACCTGAGATTCTTCTGTTTCCTGCTGAGAATTTTTTTCTTCGCTCATTTGTTTCTTCTCCTTAAAAATACCAGTACACCAACTGCAACAACAGCGGACGGAATCGCAAAGATAAAGATATTAATTGCCTGCATTTCTCCGGTCTTGATCGAGATCGTCTGATCAGTCAGATTTTTGGAAGCAATGATAAGACTATCGCCCTTGCCTGCGAGATGATTCATGACTGTCACGAGATACTGAGCATTATTATAAGACGCATCCTGCATCAGACTGGAATCACAGAGCATAGCAGAACCCAGTATTAAAATATTACTGTCATGTGTGATATTATTTTCTGTATTTTTTCTTGTTGTCAGAGCGGCAATCGTCTGAGAACCGACCGGAGTTTTATCAGCCTGATCAGTTGTCTTGCCCATTTCGCTGAGATATACAGAATCCGAAGTTTTCAAAAGCTGTGTTGTGATGCCTCCGGTTTTGGAATCCCATAATAAATTAATCGCTCTGCACAGAGGTGCGGCAATCGGAAGCGAAGTATTCGGCAGATCAGCACTGTAAGTCTCTTCTGCGATTACTGCAACCGGAACGGAAACAGCTCCCGTCATACTGATTGATAATGCTACCTGCTGGGCGGCATTGGCATCACTTTCGAGTACGAGATTATCCGTCACTTCAATGCCCCATGTTGCAAGAAATTCATCCAGATTAGGAGTATCCGACTGTGTAAAACTTGCAATATAAATCAGATCTTTATCATAATTACCGTTATTATAGAGAAATGCCGATAACTTATCAATTCCGTTTGCGGTCAGATCATTGACCGGAGCAGGAAGCATAAGCATATCATATTTTTCCGTATCGAATTCACTTGTATATAAATCCAATTCTTCGTAATTATAGCCGTTTTTATACAGTGTATTCACAAGCGCATTCAGAGCCGAACCGCTGAACTGCGGATTATATAAAGCCTGACCATTGGCCATGGAGATAACTCCGATCGTAACCGGATCAGCATCCGTGACATTCATGAGAGCAGAAGTCAGATTCTGTTCGCCGGAGAAGCCTGTAATTGCATCTTCAAGCGTTCCCTGACCATAATAATATGCCATATATTTTTGCTGATCATAATCAAATAAATTGCCGATCTTGACAACTCTTAATTTAGAATCATCCGAAGCACTGGAAATTACAATATCGCCCTCTGTGAGCGAGGCAGAATAATTCGCCTGATATTTATTCACGACATCCGGATTAGAAGACGGATCGACATAGTTCAGATGAATTTTATCTGTATACTGCGTATATCTGGATAAAATTTCCGAAACCATCTTGAGTGATTCTCCGCTTGTCTGGAACTTGCTTTCTGACATCAGGACTGTAAAATTGACTTCCTGATTTAAATTTTTGAGATATTCGATACTCTCATCAGAGATTTCATATTTTGCATCTTCGGTCAGATCCAATTTCAGCGGATATTTTTCTACCAACACATTCACGAATATATTCAGCAAAATCACAACAGCTGTGACTGCACAGGTAATTGCTGTAGCGATTCCGCCGTATTTTAATTTTTTCTGTGCGGAAGCACTTAATTTTTTCTTTTCTTTCTTAGTTTTTTCAGATTTTTGTGAGCCTGTTTCCTGATCTTTTTCTAAATCAGCCATAACTGCAATACCTCCTTAACTCCAGCGTCTTTTCTCGAATACTCTCACAGTGAAAAAATTGAACAGCACCGCTGTACTCAGATAAAACAGCACACTGGAAAGATTGAAGATACCACATGTAAATTCATAATATCTTGTATAAAAAGATAAATCATATAACAGACTCTGAAGCCATCCGATCTTGACAAATGATGCAATGACATCAATCAGAAATAGCATCGCAAGACATACAATGCCTCCGACAGCGGCGGCAACCTGATTTTCCGTCAGTGAAGAGACAAATAATCCGATTGCAATAAAAGCCGCACCGACTAATACCACAGCTAAATAATTTGAAATCAGCGTCAGCCATGCGACTGTGCCAAACAGACTCAGAATCAAACCATAAATAAACACAATGCTGACAGCGATCAGAAACATTGTCAGAGCAGCGAAATATTTACCCAGTACAATTCCTGTCAGCGAGACCGGAGCGGTTAATAATCCCTGTTCTGTTCTCTGTTTTTTCTCTTCGCTGAAAAGACGCATTGTCAGAATCGGAATCAGAAAAATACTGATAAAAAACAATGTCGAGAAGACTCCGGATAAATTTGTCGAACCTGCCGTCAGATTATCCAGAGAAAAAAACAATCCTGAAAAAATATAAAATACAGCTAAAAAAATATAAGCGATACTTGACGAAAAAAATGCTCCGATTTCTCTGCGGTAGATAGCACCCATTATTTTTCGTCTCCTTTCTGTTTCTGACCGATCTGGATATTTTCACCCATTGTAATTTTCAGGAAAATATCTTCCAGAGTCATTTCCATTGTTCTGAGCGTCAGAATATCCCATTCATGTTCTCTTGCGATTCTGTTAATATCCCTACGAATATCAATACCAGGTTCGGCTTCGATTTCATATTCATAGATACCTGCTTCCCGTTCCATATCCGCACGGATATATTTAATTCCTGAGAGTGCTCTGACTGCCTGAAGAATCTCAGCACGATCGCCGTCAATTCTCGCGATGATTCTATGATCTGTCGTGACTTTATTAGATAAATTCGTTGCCGTATCATCTGCCGCTACGACACCGTGATTGATAATAATCACTCTGTCGCAGACTGCCTGAATCTCAGACAGAATATGCGAAGATAAAATAACAGTATGATTTTTACCAAGTCTTTTAATCAGCGTTCTGATTTCGACCATCTGTTTCGGATCGAGTCCGACAGTTGGTTCATCCAGAATCAGCACAGGCGGATTACCGATCAGAGCCTGAGCAAGTCCGACTCTCTGTTTATAGCCTTTTGATAAATTCTTGATAATTCTGTTTTCAACATCTGTAATTTTACAGAGCGTGAGCACGTCTTTGAGATGCGACCGCCGAGGCAGTTTGCATTTTTTCAGATCAAATACAAAATTCAGATACGAATGCACCGTCATATCTACATATAACGGCGGAATTTCCGGCAGATAGCCGATATAGGATTTTGCTTTCACAGGATCTTCGAGAATATCCACACCGTTGATCAATGCCTGTCCAGATGTAGAAGAAATATATCCCGTGAGCATATTCATCGTAGTGGATTTTCCAGCACCGTTAGGCCCTAGAAAGCCTAAAATTTCACCGTCATGAACGGTAAAGCTGATGTCATTGACGGCTTTTTTGTCTCCATAATGTTTTGTCAGATTTCTGACTTCAATCATGAGGAATTCTCCTCTCCTTATTATTTCTGAATTTTACTATACTACAGATATGTGTCAGTTATGTGACAGAATGCAGAAAATTCAGGATTGTAAATCTTTTGTCATTTGTTTCATGAGATCTTGGACAGAATCAAATTTCATTTCCGGCCTGATAAATTTCAATAATCTGACAGTCACCCATTTTCCGTATAAATCGCCGGAATAATTTTCTATATACGTCTCTGCCAAGGGCAGACCCTGATAATTCACAGTCGGTTTGATACCGATATTTGTCAGCGATTTGAATTTCTCACCGTTCTGAAATACTGTTTCAGAAGCATAGACTCCGAACTTCGGGACAAGCTGATTTTCACAGAACATCTGATTGATTGTCGGAAAGCCGATTGTTCTGCCGAGCTGTGCACCGTGGGTGACTTCCTGCCATATCTGATACGGCTGACCTAAATAGAGATTTGCTTTTTCAATTTCGCCGTTCTGTAATAATCTCCGGATTTCTGTAGAGGATATTTTGATTTCATCTATCATTACATCATCAATCACATGCACTCGAAAGCCGAACCATTTTCCGAACTGTTCCAGATCATGAACATCACAGGAAGCATTCTTTCCGAACCGGAAATTATTACCACAGCAGACATCTTTTGCATACATTTTTCTATGCAGAATTTCTTTTGCAAATGTTCTGCCATCCATACTCTTGAGACTGGAAAATGCCGGAGCACAGACATGCTGTATTCCAGCCTGATACAGAATTTTTCTCCGGACAGCAGACGGATATAAATAACCGTAATTGCTTTTTACTGAAATCATATTTTCCGTCCGGAATGCAAATGCACAGGCAAGCCGGCCTTTCTTTTTATACAATTCACAGACAGCATTCAGAACGGCTCTGTGTCCGAGATGAACACCATCAAACACACCTAATGCAACAGCAGTTGGTCTTGTGTATTCTCTCATGATTCTGCTCCTCTCGGTTCACAGAGATTGCGTTCGATTCTGAGGCAGTTCTCCTGTGCATCAATCAGAGCCGTACCTAAAAAGCCATCCGGAGTTCCGTAGACAGCATAGCGATTCTGATTCTCTGTCATCTGATTTTTCAATTGCGATAAGCCTAATTTGACTCCATGTCTGTAATAATTCGTCTGTTCAGGATTTAATTTTATTTCCGGCAGAGCAGAAAATGCTTTTTCAACCGGAATCAGAATTTCAGAAATCCGATTCTGATCGGCAAGATGCTGAATTTCTTCGAGCGTATGACAATCTTCGAGAGTAAAACTGGAAGCACAATTTCTTCTGAGTCCTGTCATGACCGCACCACAGCCCAGAGTCTGACCCATATCATGAATCAGCGTCCGGACATAAGTACCTTTTCCGCAGTAAACTCTTATTATGCCTTTTCCGGATTCCGGAATATACTCATCACATCGGCAGTCTAAAATTCTGACGGGTCTGGGCTGACGTTCGATTTCTTTTCCCTCTCTTGCGAGTTCATAGAGTCGCTTTCCGCCTACTGAAACCGCCGAATACATGGGCGGAATCTGCATAATATCGCCCTGCGGACAAATTTTCTGAATCTGATCTTTTGTCAGAATATTTGAAAAATCATGAGTTTCCAGAATTTTCCCTGTACTGTCCTGTGTTTCGCTGATCTGACCGAGCTGGAATTCTGCCGTATAAATTTTATTTTCATCCGGCAGAATTCCGCATGCTTTTGTAGCATAGCCGACAAATACCGGAAGTACACCAGTAGCCATCGGATCGAGTGTTCCGGCATGGCCGAGTCTCCGCATTTTCAGAATGCCTCTTAATTTGGCGATCACATCGAATGAAGTAAATCCGACAGGCTTATCAATACAAATAATTCCATTCATGATTGCAGAGCCTCAGCAACAGCATTCAGAAGAATCTGTCTGACTTCATCTGCGGTTCCCTGAAGCAGACAGCCTGCCGCCTTGACATGACCGCCGCCGCCGAATTTCATACAGATTTCCGAGACATTGACTTTATCTGCTGAACGGAGTGAAACTCTGTACCAATTATCATCCTGTTCCCTGAGAGTAATACCGACCTCCACGCCTTCCGGCTGGAGCGGCAGACTGGTCAGACCTTCCATATCTTTCTGATTGATCTGATTTTCCTCGCAGATTTCCTTAGTTTCCCAGATCATTGTGCATTTGCCGTCAAGATGATATTCCATCTGACTGAGCATAAGCATTTCGGCTCTGATTCTGGAAGGACTCTTGACAACAAACATTTCCCTGTTAATCAGATCATACCGGATTTCAGGGAATTCCCGCATGATTTCCGAAACGAACAGATGCGTATCTGCTCCGGTACAGCTGAATTTAAAACAGCCGGTATCCGTAGCGATTCCTGTATAGAGACATTCAGCAATCTGTTTTGTAAACTTCACACCGAGTTCACGATAAATTTTATACAGCACTTCACAGGCAGAAGAAGCATCCGGCTCGACATGAGCATATTCTGCATAGCCGTCATTCGAGATATGATGATCTATACAGAGCTGTACTTTTCCGGCATATTCTTTCTGAAGCGTTTCGCCGAAACGGCTTTCATCCGCACAATCGACAGAAACGATATTTTTTGCCGGAAATTCTTCTTCCGGCTCTTCCGGCAGAAGAAAATGAAACCGTTCCGGAATAGGATCAGCACAGATGACTTTTGCTCTTTTCCCGAGCAGTTTCAGAACGGCCTGAAGTGAATAGCCTGAACCGATACAGTCACCATCCGGATTCACATGAATTAAAATATACACATCTTGGCAGCTGCGGAGAAAATCGGCAGCTGCGGGAATATCAATCAGATTCGACATCAGCATCCTCCTCAGTGATTTCTATCTGGCTGAGTTTTCTGGTGACTTCTGCACCTCTTGCAATAGAATCATCAGCAATGAACGTCAGTTCGGGACTTTTTCGCATTTTAAGCCGTGCGAACAGTTCACGCCGGATAAAACCGGCGGCACTTTTCAGGCCTTTTACAGATTGTTTTGTATCTTCCATGCCGAGCAGACTGGATACATAAACTTTGCAATGCGATCCGTCTCCGGCGAGTTCCACACGGACAACAGAAAGCATACTGCTGACACGGGGGTCTTTGACCTGACGGAGAATATCCGTCAGTTCTCTGTGAATATCTTCGGACATGCGGCTGTTTTTAAAACTTGGCATTTATTCTTCTTCCTTTCCGTCAGGAGCGTTCTCCTCCTGAACATCTGCATCAGAAGCGACAGCTGTCATGATATAATCCGAACTGCCGGATTCAAAAAAAGTTTCTGCTGCAACAGCTTCCTGCAATTCTTCGCTGCTCTGTTCATAGCTGAGCATTTCTTCTGCCGGAATGGGAACAGCGACATCAGCTAATTCATCCGGTTCATCGGGTTCGGCGGGCATTTCCACGGCGGAGCACTGACCGAGCAGGATTCTCTTGACAGATTCAAAAAAGAAAATATCCACAGGGCCGAACTCTTCCCATGCAAGTGCTTCATCGCAGTACTGGAGCATATCTTTTGTGCTCATTCTGGTATATTCCATGATATTTCCCCCTCACGGACTTATTATTCGGGCTGATATTCTTCCATGATATAGGCTTCAAAAATATCTCCGGCCTTAATATCGTTGAATTTTTCGAGACTGATGCCGCATTCATAACCGCTGGAAACTTCTTTGACAGCATCTTTGAATCTCTGTAATCCGGCGACATGATCATCAGCGATGATAATACCGTCACGGACAATTCTGATCTGGCACTGTCTTGTAAGTTTTCCTTCGAGGATATAGCTTCCGGCAACTGTGCCGACACTGGAAATCTTGAATACTTCACGCACTTCAGCTTTACCGAGAATGACTTCACGGAATTTCGGAGCAAGCATGCCTTTCATGGCAGTAGAAATTTCTTCGATTGCATCATAAATAATTCTGTAGAGTCTGATGTCCACACCGTCTCTTGCGGCACTTTCAGCGGCACCGTTATCCGGTCTGACATTAAAGCCGACAATAATCGCATTTGAAGCATTTGCAAGCATCACATCGCTTTCTTTTACTGCGCCGACAGCACTGTGAATCACTCTGACACGGACTTCATCATTCGAGAGCTTTTCAAGAGAAGTCTTGACAGCTTCTGCACTGCCCTGTACATCAGCTTTGACGATGATCGGGAGTTCTTTTGTTTCGCCCTCAGCGATCTGACTGAACAGATTATCAAGCGTTAATTTATTGGAACTGTTCTGGAACAGGGCTTCTTTTGCCTCATGTTTTCTCTGTTCCACGAGTTCTTTTGCGAGACGTTCATCTTCGACAGCATCGAAAATATCGCCTGCGCTAGGAACTTCATCCAGACCGGTAATTTCCACAGGCACGGAAGGGCCTGCTTCTTTTACGACAGAGCCTTTATAATTTGTCATGACACGGACTTTTCCGACAGAAGTACCGGCGATAATAATATCACCTGTATGCAGAGTACCTTTCTGGACTAACAGAGTTGCAATAGGCCCTCTGCCTTTATCAAGCCTTGCTTCGATCACAGTACCTTTTGCGAGTCTGTCCGGATTGGCAGTCAGTTCCTTGACTTCTGATACTAACAGAATATTTTCCAGTAAATCTTCAATACCATCGCCGGTTTTAGCAGAAACCGGAATACAGATCGTATCGCCGCCCCACTGTTCGCATACAAGGCCGTATTCTGTGAGCTGCTGGAGGACTCTGTCCGGATCGGCTGCTTCTTTATCCATCTTGTTAATTGCAACGATGACAGAAATGCCTGCGGCTTTGGCATGATTGATAGATTCCACTGTCTGCGGCATAATACCGTCATCGGCGGCGACAACCAAGACAGCAATATCAGTAATATTTGCTCCTCTGGCTCTCATAGAAGTAAATGCTTCATGTCCGGGGGTATCTAAGAACGTAATCACCTGACCGCTGTGCTTCACCTGATATGCACCGATATGCTGTGTAATACCGCCTGCTTCGGAAGCCGTTACATTTGCATGTCTGATTCTGTCCAGAATAGAAGTCTTGCCATGATCGACATGACCCATGACAACGACTACCGGAGGACGGGGCTGCTGATTTTCTTCGTCAGCCTCTTCGGATTCGATCAGACGTTCTTCAATTGTCATGATGACTTCTTTTTCTACTTTTGCGCCGAGTTCTTCAGAAACCAGACTAGCTGTATCGAAATCAATTTCTTCATTGATGCTTGCCATCACGCCCAGACCCATTAATTTTCCTATTACTTTGGAAACATTGACTTTCAGACGGCTTGCGAGTTCGCCGACCTGAATTGTATCTGGAATCTTAACTTTCAGCTGTTGTTTTCTTGCGCGTTCGAGTTCCAGACGATTGAGTCTCTGTGCTTCTGTCTCCTGTTTTCTGCCGCCGGATTTCTTGCCTTTCTGAGCGGATTTCTGATTAATTTTCTGTTTTTTAGTAGAATAATTATCTTTTCTTCTGTCAGCAGGAGCGATCTGTTCATAGCGTTCGTTATACTTATCCAGTTCGATATAGCTTCCTCTGGTATCGACAGTACGGCGTTTTTCGTTTGTTTCGGTACGCTGTTCCGTGCTGACGACACTGTTTCCGGTACTCATGACACCGCCGAGACGGGTTTTTTCACCATGCTGATTTTTAGTTCTTTTCTTATCATCACGATTTTTAGGGCGATTTTCTGTAATTCTAGGCTGTTCCGGCTGAGGAGTTTCCTGTTTTTCAGAAATTTTTTCCGCCGGAGCGGGAGCAGTTTTTTCCTGTTTCTGAACAGGTTTATTTTGATTCTTCTCAGTTTTCTTATCAGCTCTGGAATTTCTTTCAGAGTGTGTTTTCTTACTGGGAGTATGTGCTTTTTTCTCGTCTCTGATTTCCGGTTTCGGTTGATTTTTAGTTGCAAAATATTCATCAAAACTTTCGACATTTGCTTTCTGACTGTAATACTCAAGAGCAAGATTCATTTCCTGTTCTGTGATAGAAGAACCGGAGGATTTCTTTTCACCGGTATGATCTTCGATAAAAGCAGCGAGTTCTTTCGGAGATACCTGTAAATCTCTTGCAGCATCGGTCAGCTTGATTTTTTTCTTGTTTGCCATAGGCAGATTCCCTCCTCTTAATCTATAGGCGGCTGTTCCGTTTCCGGAACATTATGAGTTGAATTGCTTCTGTCAGAATCTTCGCATAACTGATTGATTCTTCTGAAAAAGCCCTGATCAAGCACTGCAATCACAGCGGCTTTTCTGCCGACCGTACTGCCGATTTCAAACATTGTCATCGGAACAGAACGGACGGGGATCTTTTTTTTCTGACAGAAATAACATACTTCTTTATAAGTCTTAGGTGAAATATCCGAAGCCGTCAGCACACCGGCGGCTGTCTTTTTTTCCAGAGCTTCCTTCATCGGATCAAAGCCGAGAGCAAGTTTTCCGGCTTTGCGGCAGATACTAAGAATTCCGGTCAGTTTCTGATAAGACATGCATCATCACCTCGTAGACTTCGGGACTGACTTTACAGGAGAAACTTTTTTCAATTCTGTGCTGTTTTCTGGCTAGTTCCAGACATGCCGGATTCTGACAGAGATATGCACCCCGACCAGCTTTTTTTCCTGTAAAATCAAGTGAAATTTCTCCCTCAGGAGATTTAACAATCCGGATGAGTTCTTTTTTAGGCTTATTTTCATGACAGCCGATACACATCCGCACAGGAATTTTTTTCTGCATAAAATTATTCCTCAGTTGTTTCAGGAGTTTTCTCAGCAGATTCCGGCACAGTTTCAGCAGGTTCTTCTGTTCCGGCAGCAGTTCCCTCCGCATCGGGCTTAATATCAATCTTGAAATTTGTCAGTTTTGCGGCAAGTTTTGCATTCTGACCTTTATTGCCGATTGCAAGTGAAAGCTGATCGTTAGGCACAATGGCAACGCAGGTGCGTTCTTCTTCGTCAAGAATATCAACTCTGATGACTTTTGCCGGAGAAAGTGCATTTGCGATAAATTCGGCTGGATTTTCGCTGTAGGGAATAATATCAATTTTTTCGCCGTTGAGTTCTTTCACGATAGCAGAAATTCTGGAATGCTTTGCACCGATACAGGAACCTATAGCATCCACATTCGGGTCATGGGAAACCACAGCAATTTTAGAACGGGAACCGGCTTCACGGGAAATAGCCTTGACTTCAACAGTACCGTCAAAAATTTCAGGAACTTCAAGTTCAAACAATCTTTTCACCAGATCTCTGTGAATTCTGGAGAGTTTGATAATAGGCTTTTTATTCCGGTTGACAATGCCTGTGACATAGACTTTGATCTGCATACCCTCTTTGAGTTCTTCATTAGGAATTTGTTCCTGACGAAGCAGATATAATTCCGTCTTGTCATACATGAGTGTTGCAGAGCCTCTGCCAGGCTCTACCTGCATAACAGTGGCTGTAATAATATCATTTTCTTTGCATAAAAATTTATCTAAAATTCTGTCTCTGTTAATATCACGCAGATCGCCTTTGATTGACTGTTTGGCAGACTGAGCAGAAGCACGGCTGAATTTTGAAATATCCAGTTTGTGTTCCAGAACCGCACCCACATA